>JGI26261J51718_1000867_pt1 | contig 14189 bp, 9 predicted proteins | sample SaaInlV_135m_DNA_3_FD_51718 | JGI IMG/M metagenome (IMG submission 51718)
CAGCCGCGATGTGCAACAGGCAACGTCATGATTCTAGCCCTGCTGATGCGCGAGGCGCCGCATCTGGCAAAAGCAAATTGGGATTCCTTAAGTAGTGCTTCGGAAGAGTTTGGGAGACTTGCAAAATCGCTTGCTCCCAAAATGTTCTAACAACGTAAACAGAAGATTCGCTCCGATTAAGTTTACTTTCGAATCTCACTCACCTCGGTGAGGTGACCAAAGTTTTCATCGTGCCCGTTTTCCTGATAGATCTCAGCAGGTGTCATTCCGCGTTCTAGTTTTCTGGCAGCCTCCATTCGTGCTGTAGCCAGGCGACATTGAATCTCGCTTGGTGCCAACGCATCATCGGTTTCTGTGAAGTTCTGTCCAGCACACGTGCTACACCAAGCACAGCGATCATGAGTCCCGCACTCATGGAAGTCCTTTAGTTTTATGGAACGCCAAGCCTGGAGTGAATTTAGATCGGTCTCCTTTGCGCCACTCGTGCTTTTCAGATCAGTTTTTTCGTCCCGATTATTCCAGATGTCTGTAAGCCGCCTATCTCGTATCGAACCGACTTTTAGTGGGAAAACACAACAAGGCAAGACGTCACCGGAAGGAGTGATAGACATCATCGATTTTCCCGCGCCGCAGGTTCCCCTTTTTTGGTCTCGATCCTTGCGACCGTACTGATTTTCGGGTCCACCAACAAAGATCGGCGAGCCAGGGGTTGCGGCCAGGGAGATGAGCTGGCCCATGGATTCTACGTTCAATTCCAGGGGATCCCGATTCCCATCCGTAGCCGCGGTGATAACGGGGGCGATTATCGTTTGTGCACCCACCTCTTGCCCAACTCTCTCGATATCTTTCCAGCCGTGTATTGTTTGTTTCATCAGAGGCGTCTTAATTGCCGTTTTGATCCCCAACTGCTGAAGCGCCTTCAAAGCCTGTAGTGATCGTTCGTAGGAACCCGGGATCCGGGTAACATTGTCATGTTCTTGAGGATTTGCACTGTAGAGGCTTATCGACACCGACTCCGGCCAAAACGAGGCTAACTTTTGCAACCGCTCTTCGTTCAGAAGAAGTCCATTGGTGTAGATACGAACCAGCATTCCGCGAATTCGAGCCTGTTCCAGTAGAAAGAAAAAATCCTTGTGGACGAACACCTCTCCGCCACTTATTGTCAACTTGAAGACCCCAATTTCAACCAGGTCGTCAAGCAGTTCAATCATCTCTTCTTTGGTCAACTCGTTGGTATTTCGCCGAGAACGATCGCCGGGCTTGTGGGCTGCCCCCGGGTTACAGCAGTGAATACACCGCTCGTTACAACGATAAGTTAGTTCCCAGAAGAACGAGTATAGATAACCATGGTTGATGATCCATCGTCGTACCCGGGAAGTCACCTGTTGATAGGCGCTGACCTTGGCCCCATTTTGATTGGGGTCTGGTGGCGCTTTAGCCTGCTCATGCGCCTTTACCCCCGGATCCAAACTCGGAATAATCAACTGTGCTTTGTCTAAATTAGATACAAAAGTATCCAATTCTCCGGCAAGGCCCATTAACCCTGCCCGTTGCTGGAGTTTATCTAACGAGATACCTTCTTCGATCCGCTGCCACAGGAGTGCCGCTTCGGCTTCCATGGTAGTGAATTGATGTGTTCGGGCATTGGAGATGGCACTGAGTGATTCTCCTGATTTATGTTTATAAGTACGGCTTGCGATCCAGGCAGCTCGCTGAATCACTCGATGGTTTTCGGCTCTTGCCATGCGAATGTTTGTCATCGTTGGAATCCAGAAATTATGATTAGTCTCGGGAAGTACATCACTGGATAGTGTTGCTGGTTACGCCGGAACTTTGGCAGGTTACCTGGTCACTAAGGAAGGGAAACGCCCACCTGTATCCTCATCCTAAGGCCGCTTGGAATTCCTTAGATCTCCTGCCTGCCGGACCCCCCGCGAGGCAGCGCAAAGCTCTAAGATTCAGGTTACTCAGAGGCAGCGAACTGTTAGCCCTTGGTTGTCGAGACCAACTGTCCCATAACCACGTATGCTCAAGTTTCATTACAATCCTAGATTCCGCCGATCAACACACCGGTTACTGACGGATCGTTTGATATCTCTGTAACGCTGGTGCGCCACCTGCGTGCTACGGTTACTAGCCGAAGCTGCACCCCGGTGCTGATTGCGGCATCATATTATTACTGTTACCGGACGCGGACTCATTTATCGGCATCTGATCGACAGTAGTAAAACTCAATTTATTGCCAGATTGTTTTAACAATGGCATCCATGATTGCTTGCTTATAGCTTGACTAATTCTATTGCTTGATATCGAGCCGCGGCCTCCAGCTACTCCGTCCAGTTCCTCATCGCTTAATTCAGTCGATTCCTGGAAGTCCTCAAGACTAAACTCATAGCCATTCTCTGCACCCAAAGCTATCAGAGTGTCAGTATCGGTCTCCTCGCCTAATTGCGATTGTAACTGTGAGTTCTCTGCAATCTTATTGATAAACTGCTCAAGATTTTCCTTGCTCATGATGTCACTCCCTCATTATTCTAACGAAAGGCCCATACTATACCGACCATCGTATGGCTAACCTAAAGTACTCCTACGTGAGCCACACTATAGCCGAATAATGCCAATGAAATTAAGCCCTAATGGCCTTTTAGTGTGACCGCCGTCACATTGAATAACAGATGATTTCTCTAACAATGAATACGCGGTCTATGATAAAAGTTGGGCAGGTTAATCTATAAGATGGTGTTCCTACAGTCCAAGGCGGTCGGGCGTTTCCAGTAATGCCCACTTTGAGCAGTCCGGCCTGCGTTTGGAGCACAGATTAGGAGATGGTAAATCTGCAATTCAGTCCTCTGGATCAAGAGGGGCTTAGCCAGCAACTCAGGCTTTGGCTTCCCTCAAATCTAAGGGAAAAAGAATTTAACCTGGAACATGATTTTGGATGGGTCGCTCGACTAGATTCAGAAACCCTTGGGTTTTGCTGGGGTTCCGAATACCGATATCGAGGCAAGAAAAGATCTTTTTTAAATTGGGTACATGTACAAGATTCCTATAGATGCAATGAGGTTGCCACAGAACTGATCCGCCGAACAGAGAAAGATGCGCTCGACCGAGGCCATATCCAGATTTCGGCATCAGTTGAGCAAAGCCATCATAAACCCGCTACTTTCCGAATTCTCCAGCGAAATGGCTGGGAACAGCCATATCTTTTTTCTTACTGTTACCGTATGACCATAACTGGTTTTTTTGAAAATGCACCTTGGGCGCATCCGGTCCGGGAATATCCTTACCAAAAATATATTTTCCCATGGGCCGAACTCAGTGCTAAAGAACGGAAATCGCTTGAGGATGAAGAAGGCCCGGACAGCTGGAAAGAAGACTCCAGCCAGGTCAGCCCTTTAACTTTTAACCTGAATTTTGAACCCCATACCAGTCTTGGTATGCGCATTTACAACCAAGTTGTCGCCTGGAATATTAACCAGATGTATGGGGTCGATGCCCTGTTGTATGGCGCCTTTTTCGTTCGCAAACAGTACCGCCGCTCCGGTCTGGCTATCCCTTTGTTGCTGGAATCATTCACAAGGCAACGAGCACTTGGTATTCCCGATTGCATCTGGTTTACTCATGAGGCAAACAAAGGCGCAATACTGCTTTATGACAAGATGTTTTCCTCCTGCCTGCTTTCACGAACTCCAGTTTACCAAGCGGCCAAGCAACTCCTTCAGAAGTCGATTTAAGGGGAGTGAGAGCGGGCGGGAAACCCGATCGATTAATTTCCAGTCCTGATCCTGCGCCACCTCGGGTGCAGGATCTGTTCCTGCCATTTACGGGCACCGTCGGTTGGGCAAGAGTGGCCGGCGCATAGCCAGATTCCGCTTAGCTAGCACCTTGTCTCTAATATCACTTGAGCATGTTGCATGCCAGGCAGGGTGTCCTGTGGCGGCAGCATTGTATTGATATACGTCAAAAACTTTTACTCAAGATAGTTGTAGCATGACTGGACTCCCCTTTAAAAAAAAGGAGACAGTGACATGTCTATTAGAGATAACAGCCGCGATGTGCAGCAGGCAACGTCATGATTCTAGCCCTGCTGATGCGCGAGGCGCCGCATCTGGCAAAAGCAAATTGGGATTCTTAATCAGGCCATCATTGCAGTACAGATCATCTTAGCAGCCCTTGAAATTGGGTGGCCGGCGTTGCGCCATCGCTTGTATGCCTTCTTGGAAATCCGCACTCGCACGCAATCGACTTTGTTCTGCCAGTTCATGTTCCGTTGCGGCGACAACCGCTTGCGCCAGACCCTCGCGCAAGGTGCGCCGGATAGCGTGCACTGCCAGTGGGCCGGACATGGCAATCTCGCTCGCCAATGCGAAGGCACTTTGGCGCACCTCAGAGTGTGGTACCAATTCATCGACAAGCCCAATGGCATGCGCCTCGGTTCCGGAAATCCGCCGCCCGGTGAGTAGCAGCAAACTGGCATGGCTCGGGCCCACCAGTCGCGGCAACGTCACGCTAAGACCAAAACCCTGGTGAAAACCCAGGCGGGAAAAATTAGCCGCAAAACGAGCGTCTGCACAGGTCACGCGATGGTCTGCCGAACAGGCCAGCCCCAGGCCGCCGCCGACAGCGGCACCCTGGATTGCGGCGATGACAGGTTTTTCGGCCTGAAAAATGCGCGCGGCTTCCCGATAAATACTGCCCGCCTGCGCATCCAGTTGTTCTTGCCCCCACGAGTCCCGAGCCGAGAAATCGGCGCCGGCACAGAAATGCTTGCCTTCTGAGCAAAGCACGATGGCTCGGCAATTGCTGTCTTGATCAAGCTTTGCGTATATGTCTGCAATCTGACGAATTAACTCGAGATCAAAAAAATTATTCGGTGGTCGGTGGATTTCAACCGTCGCCACGTAGTCGGTGATTGTGACGCTGAGTTCTTCGCGCATCGCTTCGGACATTGTCAGTTCTCCAGATTGTTTTTCTACAAAGGTGTCAGGAGTAGATCAGTTGCTGTCGGGCGGTGCATCGGCGCTGCGAGTGGTAATCAGTGCGTCGGCTACAGTGATACCCTTGCCCGGGGCATGCACAATTACAGGATTAAGATCCAGCGTGGCCAGCACTGCTTCGTTGGCGAGGCTGAATTGGCTGACAGTTACCAGCAAATTCACCAGCGCATCCATGTCGCCACCGCTTTGTCCTCGCACGCCTTTGAGGAGGGGCAGGCAGCGCAACTCACTGACCAAGGCCTTGGCCTGGCGGTGACTCACAGGCAGTGGGGTGGTCACAATGTCGTTGAGCACCTCGACCAATATGCCACCACTGCCTACAGACAATAGCAGCCCAAAGTCATGATCGTGATGGACTCCGACAATGAGTTCGATGCCGAGGCCGGCCATTCGCTCCACGCGGACCCCATCAATCCGGGCATCGGAAAACTGGTCATGAGCCGATTGAACCATCGTGGTATAGGTAGACGAGATAAGTGCTGGCTCGATCAGATTGAGCGCAACCCCCCCGGACTCAGTTTTGTGCGGAATATCGCGTGACTGCAATTTTAACGCCACCGGCAGACCAAGTTCTGCTGCCGCTGTCACCGCATCTGCGGGCGAAGTCGCGAGTATCCCCAAAGGGCAGTCGACCCCTGCCCGAGCGAGGACTTCCTTGGCCTGGTGCTCGGTATACATTGCAGTTTCTGGATCGAGAACTGCATGTTGCGAATCTGCCTCTTTGATCACGTTCTCGTGCGGATCAAAATTATCCAGGAACACCGCATAGTCCGCCATGGCTTTAATTGCCTGGGCCGCGTTGGACATGTTCTCTAGGCAAGGAAAACCGGCCTGAGCCAGCAGCTCGACTGCACGCGGATGAGCCCGGGTGTAAGCACAAAAGATAATCGGTTTTTCAAGGCTTTGGCCGAGCTGGACCAACGCATCGAAATCAGATTCTATATAGGTGGGATGGGCGAGGGACCCCACAACCAGTATTGCATCAATGCTTGGCGACGCCGCCATGATTTCAAGCACCGGTGCGTAACCGAGTTTAAAGATAACCTGTGCCGTGACGTCGACCGGGTTTCGCGAAGCGCCGTACGCCGGCAGTATGGCATCGATTTTTGCGCGGGTTACGCAGTCGAGCTCCGGCACATGGAGCCCGTGCATGTCGCACTGATCTGCAAGCCAAGCGCCAGCACCACCCGAAGGTGTGAGTATGCCCACACGTGTGCCGCGCGGCAGGTGCTCGTGGAAATACGCGAACGCCGCAGCCACATCTATCATATGGTCACTGTCGTTGCCGTTAATGATGCCATAGCGTGAAAACACCGCCTTGTAGGCCGAGTGTGATCCAGCCAACGAAGCCGTGTGTGAAACCGTTGCCGCCGCAGCTGCCTCGGAATGTCCAACCTTGGCAATGATCAGCGGTTTTCTTAAACGCGCGGCTTGCGAAGCGATGGGGGCAAGCCGGCGTGGTTGGACAAAGCCCTCAATAAACATCAGCACCACTTTGGTCGCATCATCGTCAATCAGGTATGAAAGGACATCCAGTGCATCAAGGCCCGCTTCGTTGCCCGTTGTCACCACGAAACTGAAAACCAGCCCTTTGGGGCGACCGCGGTTAAAAAATGAGAAACCGACGCCGCCGCTCTGTGAGATCACCGCTATGCCAGCACTACGACTACCCTTGGCATGCAGGCCGCCCTCTACCTGAACGACTGTCGGACTGAAACTCGCGGCAAGCGGCATGTGCCCATTAAGGAAGCCTTCGGCATTCGGGCCGATAATGGCCATACCAGAGTGCGCTGCAATATCGCTGATGGCCTGTTGCCGCGCACGGCCAGTGTCACTGTTCTCCTCTGCAAAGCCTGAGCTAATGATGACCGCGGCGTGGATTCCTTTAGACACGCAGGCTTGTAAAGCGTCAATCACGTGCTTCGCTGGGATGGTAATGATTGCGAGGTCGACAGGTTGTGGCAGATCGCTCACGCTTGGGTANCAGGCGAGATCGCGGATTTTGCTGTGGCTACGGCTGACGGCGTAGATTGGGCCGGGAAAAGCGTGCTCCAGAATCGCATCAACCATTCGCCCACGAATAATCTTCGCATCGGAGGAAGCGCCGATCAGTGCGATCGACTTTGGCCAGAACAGTGCCTCCAGGGCGTCTGTTGCCGTGCGCTTCAACGCAGTCCAAGACCGCGGGCAATGATGCCGCGCAGAATTTCTCGGGTGCCGCCCTGAATAGTCAGTTTGGGGGCAAACAACGTTGCCTGGTGGATCAACGCCTCCAAGTGCTCGCGCTCACCCGGTTCGCCGATGATATCAGGCACCAGATTGCGCGCGACGCCCGGCAATGCCTGTTCCCAATTGGTGCCCATCTCCTTGACGACAGCGGACTCGACTTCGGGTACCTTGCCNTCGCTCAACATGCCGGCCACTGAAAGGGACATCTGCCGCAACGTCGATAACTGGGCGATCAGTCGTCCAATACCTTCGGCACTTCTTTGCTCGGGATCGCGGCCCGCAGCATGGACCAGCCCGTACAGGACTGCAAATGTTTCAAGGAACCGTTCGGGTCCGCTGCGCTCGTAGGCGAGCTCGTTGGTGGCCTGTTTCCAGGCATTGTCGACCTCGCCAATGATATGGTCACTGGCAACAAAAACATCGTCAAAGGTGACTTCATTGAATTCATGTGCGCCGGTTAGATTGTGGATTGGCCGTACGTTGATACCTGGTGCATCCATCGGAATCAGAAATTGTGTCAATCCATGTCGGCGGTTGCTATCGGTCGCTGGTGCTGTTCGCAGTAGAGCAATTATGTATTGGGATCGATGAGCATTACTGGTCCAGATCTTACGGCCATTAACCAACCAGCCTTCATCGACCGGATCAGCACGCGAGCGCAGTGAGAAAAGATCGGATCCGGAATCCGGCTCGCTCATGCCTATACAAAAATAGCACTCGCCAGCAATAATCTTAGGAAGCACCATTTTTTTGACCGCAGCGCTGCCGTAGCGTATCAACATCGGACCGCTCTGCCGATCGGCCACCCAGTGCGCCCAAACCGGGGCGCCTGCGGCTATCATTTCTTCGGTCACCACAAACCGTTCGAGAAAAGTGTGTTCCCCGCCGCCATATTCGCGCGGCCAGGTCATACCGATGAACCCCGCGTCGCCACACAATCGACTGAATTCTGGCGAGTGATCGGTCATACCAAAGCCGTTGGGTATAAAACTCCCAGCGCTCGCTTGCCGGTGAAGAAATTCACGCACGCGTTTGCGCATGGCTTCTGCCGCCGCGGGCAATTGGACTGGGTCAAACTGTATTGCGCAAGTCATTAATAAGTCATTAAAGTGTGGCGCTGAATCAAGGTTAGAATCCTGATTCTCCGCTATTTGCTGCCCAAGGCCAACTCAGTGAACAACCAGACTCTGAACGGTGGATAAATGATTCAAGCTGACCCACTGATTATGGCAACGCTCGATAAATTGCTGGCAGACCAATGCTCCGACGATGTCGTTAATGCAGCGGACAACGGTCAGTGGCCCGANTCACTCTGGCAGTCTCTGGAGGCAACTGGTCTCAGCCGGGCCTGGATATCCGAGGCCGCCGGTGGTGGTGGCGCTTCACTTGCAGATGGTTTCGCAATCGCCCGCCTAAGCGGGCATCATGCGATCCCTGTGCCTCTGACCGAAACACTGCTCGCAAGCTACCTGCTGGCAGCCGCTGGGTTGGATGTTCCAGCGGGCCCCATGACGATTGCACCCGTTTACGGCGACGTCGCTTTGCCTGCCGCCGCTAACGGCCGGTTTTCTGGCACTGTTCAGCGTTTGCCGTTTGCCCACAACGCGCAGCATGCTGTGTGCACCGTTACTCTCGAATCCGGAGTCGGGCTGGCCTTGTTTGATCGCAGTGCCTGGCGAGTCGGCGAGGTGGCCGAGGCTGCTCGGGACATTGATGCAGATGTGACGTTCGATGGAGCGCCAGTTGCCATTGCCGCCGAAGGTGACTGGGGAGATGCCTTGCTGCTAATGGGCGCTGCCTTGCGATCCCAACAAATGGCGGGTGCACTTGCGCATACCCTGGCCCAATCCAGCGATTACGCGCAGACGCGAACCCAGTTTGGGCGAGCTATCGTCAAGTTTCAGGCAGTGCAGCACAACCTGGCTATTCTTGCTGGTGAAGTGGCGGCGGCCAGTGCTGCAGCCGATGCCGCAATGAAAACAATAATCCACTATGGCCTGACCGATCCCCGTACCTTCATGGCGGTTGCCTCGGCCAAGATTCGCACTGGCGAAGCGGCAAATGCCGGTGCGGCGATCGCGCATCAAGTTCACGGTGCAATTGGATTTACNCGCGAGTACAGCNTGCACCACAGGACCCGTCGGTTATGGNCCTGGCGTGATGACTTTTTACCGGAACGGGTCTGGGCAGCGCGACTCGGACAGTTTGTTTGTGACCANGGNGCGGATGNCCTGTGGCCGATGTTAACGTCGATTTAAAAGCCAGGATGGCAACTCACCCCGGAAGACCTGTCAGNAAAGCCGAAAAACACTAACCCAGTCAGTACCAGAGCTACCGATACTATCGTTAACGTTAGTTTAGGCTGCATCGTAAATCTCCNGTTATTAGTNGNTCTATNGTTTNTCTTTTTGCATNGCAAAGCAAAGGCATTGCCGTCTAACCCATATCGCCTTTTGNAAGATTCAGGATTGTCACTGCGCCAAGGCTTTCAATTAACGNTGCCAGGGTCANCCCGCTTGGTGGCCCGCTGGGTTCTTTAAAAGAATTGGCGACGTCGGGTAGCGCGAGAAACCTTTGTCTTTCGGGTGCAGAGTCAGTTGAGACAAACAGCGGCACGTCTTCAGTTGGTAGCGGGCCAATGGCAGCCGAGTAGTCGCTCATGCTGAGATAAGCGCTGAGCGCTCTGGATAGAATGCCATGGTTAGTACAATGATCTGGAAAATTTAAAAAGACGTTGTTTTGATATGTGGGGTGATCTACCCCCAGCACCGAATAGCATTGGCTGCAATAGATTCTGGTAGATTTTCCAGTACTGCGCAGTTTGTAGGCCTTCATGTAAGCCTTTCCTGCAACGTCAACAATGTCGGATCGCAGGTAAAAAAGACGTGGCAAGGGCTCAGGCTCGGCACCGCCATGCTTATGCCCCCACCAAAGCGCCTGACGGCAATCGACGCACCCACAACGCAGAAAAAGCGTGGCGGCTTTATCGGCAATAGTCAGAGCACATTTGCCGCACTGGCATTCGATCAGGGCTTTTTGATTCTGGTCAGTCATTACAACCAGTGGTATCAATCAATTCAGCGCCACGCCCTCAAGCGTGATGCGGTGCATGATGCGCCGGTGGCCCTGATAGTCGTTCATGGCGTAGTGCCATGTGGCGCGGTTGTCCCAAAAGGCAATGGAGCCCGGCTCCCAATGAAAGCGGCAGGTGAATTCCTGGCGCGCACCATGGGCGTAGAGCAAATCCAGAATAGGCTGCGATTCCTCAACAGTCCAGCCGTCAAAGCGGACGGTGAAATCGGCATTAACGTATAGCGCTTTTCTTCCCGTCAGGGGGTGGGTGATCACCACCGGATGCAGAGCATCCTGGGTTGCCTGGCCCGGGTTGGCGAGGCGCCCGTCCTCGAAGTGCTCGCTGTCGGTCACGCTGTAGCCAAAGGCATGGCGGCTGGAATGCCAGGCTTTGAGATCTGCGAGCATTTTTTTCATGTCCTCCGATAGAGCCTCGTAGGCCAGATACATACTGGAGAACAGGGTATCGCCACCAACGGTTGGCACCTCGCGGGCATACAGCATCGAACCCATGGCCGGAATCAGGTCATAGGAATGATCCGTATGCCAGGTGCCGCCAATGTTCTCTTTCTGGTTTGCCTCCTTTATGACCTGGGCGATCTGTGGATAGCCGTCCAGGGGNTTGAAAAAACGGTTTACGTTAATAGCNCCCCAGCGTTCGGCCATTGCGATGTGCTGCTGTGGGGTGAGGTTTTGATCTCGAAAAAAGATNACTGAATAGCGGCCAAAGGCATCTTCGAGTTCTGCCATGGCGNGCTTGCTTGGCTCTTTGGATAGATCAATCCCGCTGATCACGGCGCCCAGCGCCGTTGATTGTGGTGTGACTNCAATCTCTTTGTAGTCCATCGCATCCGTCGTCACGTTAGCTNCNTCTCGGCTTTGATTATAAGTTTATCCGCATCGACGCCATTCAGGTTGCTGGGTAGCTTCCAGTACAATCGTCCCATTCGCTTAGGGGGTGGCATGTATTTCGATTTAAGGCTCTGGGGTTTTACCAGGGGTGTGCGTCTGCGCATCTTTGGCGCAGTGGCGATTGGTGTTCTGGCTGTATTGTTTGGTATCGCCCGCCTGGCTTTGCTGGGCTGGCTGATCGCCCGGGTTTTCGCCGGGGCGCCCCTTAACGAGTTGATCCTGCCTGTTACAGGCGTGGCTGCCGTCATGGTGGCACGCGGCTGGCTTGAATACCTGCGAACGATGGTGGCGCACAATACTGCGGCGATAGTCCAGGTACATCTGCGCCGGGTGATATTCGATCAGGTCGCGCAATTGGGACCCGCGCATTTCGGGCGGGAGCGCACCGGGGACGCCATTGTGGCAATGATAGAAGGGGTCGAGCAGCTTGAGATCTATTTCGGGCAGTACCTGCCGCAGTTAATCGTCTCTATTCTTACGCCGTTTTTGATCTTTGCGGTGGTGGCCTTTTTTGATGTGCCCATCGCACTGGTGATGCTGATCGCCGCGCTCTTCACGCTGGTGGCACCGCAGATCTTTCACCACTGGGATAAAAAGAGCAGCCTCGAACGGGGCCGGTCTTACACCGCGTTCGCGGCAGAGTTTTTAGATTCTGTGCAAGGCCTTGTCACCTTAAAGGCCTTTGGCCAGAGCAAGGCACGGGCGAAGAAGCTTAAAGCCCGGGCCGAGGATCTTTTTCGCTCCACCATGTGGGTGCTGGCCACCAACTCACTGGCCCGGGGCATTACCGATACCGGCATCACCCTGGGCGCGGCAGCGACACTGGCTTACGGGGCTTTTCGGGTAAGCGACGGTGATATGAGCCTTGCGGTATTGCTCATGGTGCTGATGCTGGGCGTGGAGGTGTATCGCCCGCTGCGCGATATGCGCTCATTAATGCATAACGGCATGCTGGCGCAGGCCTCGGCGCAGACGATCTTTCAACTGCTTGATGCCAGGCCCATCGTCACCGAAAAACCCACACCCATATCGGTGGGCGCCTTAAGTCCCACAGTGTTATTCAAAGATGTGAGCTTTGCCTACCCCGGCGGGCGCCGTGCTGCCCACGAGGGCTTAAGTTTTGAGGTTAGCGCAGGCGAGCGAGTCGGTTTTGTCGGCCCAAGCGGTGTGGGTAAATCATCCATCGTGCGTTTATTGCTGCGCTTTTATGATCCGGATAAGGGGGTGGTCAAGATCGGCGGCCACGATCTGAAAGATCTCAGTTTTGATGATATCCGCGCGCAGATCGCGGTGGTCAATCAGGATACTTATCTTTTTCATGGCACGGTGGCGGATAACCTTCGGGTGGGTAAGCCCGATGCCATGCTGGATGATCTTGAGACGGCCTGTCGTGCCGCCAACGCCCATGAGTTTGTTGCTCTTTTGCCCCAGGGCTACGACACCGTTATCGGTGAAAGAGGAATTCGACTTTCGGGCGGGCAGCGCCAGAGGATCGCCATTGCCCGGGCTATTTTGCGCGATGCCCCGATTCTGGTTCTGGATGAAGCGCTCTCGGCAGTGGATGCCGAGAACGAGGCCATCATTCAGGATGCGCTCAATCGGCTGATGCAGGGCCGCACTACGCTGATCTTTGCCCATCGTCTTTCCAGCGTGATCGATGCTGACCGCATTCTGGTGCTGAACGAGGGCGTCATCGCCGAGCAGGGCACACATGCGCAGCTGATGCACGAGGGCGGTGTCTACCATAGCCTGATGGCGGGCCAGGCCGCAGAGAGTATTGGGGCCGAGATCGATATCGGCAGCAGCGCACCGCTTAAAACAGACGTAGACGAGACGCCCACCTATAGCGAGCAGGCGCAGTTTGCCCCCACCGATGCCATCGTCAAGGCGGAGGGCCTTGGCTGGATCGCGGCCGCGCGTGAGCTGATGAAGTACATCGTGCCCTATAAAGGAAAGCTGATCATGACCTTTGGCTTTGGGGTGACGCGGGTGCTGGCCTTTATTGGCATTGGCGTGGTAAGTGCTTTGGCGGTGCGTGCGGTTAAAACGGGCGAGCCCTTTGTCGATTTATTGATTCTGCTCGGCATCATGGCGCCGATTGCGGGCATCTTTCATTGGCTGGAGTCGTGGATTGCGCACGATATGGCCTTTCGGCTGCTGGCCGAGATGCGCATTGCGCTTTTCGAAAAGCTCGACCGGCTGGCCCCTGCTTACATGGTGCGCCGGCGTACCGGCGATATGGTCGGCATGGCCACTTACGATGTAGAGCTGGTGGAGTACTTTTTTGCCCACACCGTGGCGCCTGCCTTTGTGGCGGTACTGGTACCGGGCCTCGTGATGAGTGTGCTGATTTATTTTGGCTGGCAGATGGCAGCGGTGCTGGCGCCTTTTCTGGTAGTCGTGGCGCTCAGCCCCTTTATGCTGCGCCGCCGGGTAGACGAGATGGGCTCACGGGCGCGCGAAGCATTGGGCGAGTTGAATGCCCATGCGGTGGATACCGTGCAGGGCTTAAGCGAGATCATTGCTTTTACCCACATCGATGAGCGCCGCCGTGAGTTGATCGAGCGCACCCAGAACCATCACCGCGTCAGATTGCCTTTCTTTCGGGATCTCACCTTTCAGACCTCTTTATTAGAAGTCGCCACCGGACTTGGTGGTCTTACGGTGGTGGTTGCAGGCGCCATGCTGGTTGATGCGGGCGGTCTTGAGAGCGCCATGCTGCCCTTACTGACGTTGCTGGCGATGGCAGCTTTTTTACCGATCTCCGAGATCTCAAACGTTAGCCGCCAGCTGGCCGATACGCTGGGGTCTACGCGCAGGCTCTATGCGGTGAACAATGAGCCGGTGCCGGTAACCGATGGCCCCGGTGTGCCGGTGCCAAACACGGTGGGCGGCGTGCCTATCGAGATCGAAGGCGTGGACTTTCAGTACGAGGGGGGTAATCGACAGGCACTGAATGGTGCCGGGTTTAAGCGCAAC
>JGI26261J51718_1000872_pt1 | contig 14178 bp, 16 predicted proteins | sample SaaInlV_135m_DNA_3_FD_51718 | JGI IMG/M metagenome (IMG submission 51718)
CCTGATAAACAACCTGTTTTGCTGTTATTTACATTGAACCCAAAACTTTAGACCACTTTATCAGTGGATGATCTTGCGCCAATCGTGGTCAAGCCATCTATTCAAAGGGGGGATCACATTTTCGCAAATAGCCAGGCGGTTCTAATAGCTGACTTCCCCAAACATTCAACAGTAATGTCAGCAAACGCTGAGTTTTATCGCAGTTTTAAAATAGTTGACTCAGTGGTACAGTGGCGCCTCTATTGGTCTGACCAGCTTACCATTTCATTATGAATCGAGAACGCGTTTCGGACGTTGTGGTTCGGAAAATTGAGCAGTTGATTCTTGAGGGAGCACTGAAGCCTGGTGACCGCCTGCCGGCAGAGCGTAAGTTTGCNGTACAGCTCGGGGTCTCACGGCCCTCACTACGCGAGGGCCTACAGATTCTCTCCGCNCGTGGACTGNTAACGACACAGGGCCGCGGCGCCACCGAAGTGGCNGAGAGTCTTAATCCNGCNCTGGAAAATCCGCTGCTGGAACTGATCAGCACCTCACCCGATGCGCAGCAGGACGTCTTGGAACTGCGCCACGCGATCGAGTCCATGGCGGCATATCATGCCGCCGCCCGGCGCACTGAAACCGATATGGAGATGCTGCGCGCAGCTTACAAGCGAATGATTATCTCTCATGGCCAAGATGACGCCGTGATCGAAGCCAAAGCCGATGCAGACTTTCACCTCGCGGTCGGTGAAGCCTCGCACAACGTGGTGCTGGTCCACGTGATGCGCAGCCTGTTCTCGCTGCTGCGCCGCAGTATCCATTACAACCTGGAGAACCTGTACCAGCGGCCTGATAACTTCAAGCATCTTCGCGATCAGCACTATCATCTGATGAATGCGATACTGGATGGCAATCCACAGGCCGCCAAGACCGCCTCGGATAATCACATCAGTTATGTCGAGAAAACGCTTCAGGATATGAACATTCATAGGCAACGTGAAGCCCGCGCTCATCGTCGTGTAGCCGGTCTAGCCTTATCTTGATTGACCCAGATGGTTAACCGTCCGGCACGACTGCTGGGTTGCCCCTTCTCTAGTAGGAACGATTCGGTTGCCCTAAAATCATTGAGCAAGCCACAAGGGCTGGCGTCCTTGTCTATAGTATTAATGGTATACGACACACCACTGAAATCAACGTTGCTATGCTGCGATACGCGCTGATCCTTTTTTTCGTGCTCTGTGGAGCCTGGTTGTTGTTATCCGGGCAGTGGACAGTTCTGCTTCTGAGTCTTGGTATCGCATCAGTATTGCTGGTGGTTCTATGCGCGAAGCGTTTAGGCATACTGGATGCTGAGGGTTTGCCGCTGAGACTACTTCCAGGGCTGGCACGCTACGCGCCCTGGCTGGCTGGGCAGATCATCCACGCCAGCGTGGATGTGGCACGTCGTATCGTCGATCCACGCTTGCCAATAAGCCCTTCAATCATCCATGTCGACGCCGGCCAACGCAGCGCCGTGGGTCGGGTCAGTTACGCCAATTCGATCACCCTGACACCCGGGACAATCTCGCTAGATGTCGCTGACAACCAGATAGAAGTGCATGCCCTGACGGATGACGCGGCTGAGGAGTTAACTCGAGGAGAAATGGCTCGGCGCGTATGCTCCATGGAGGACGAGTAATGTTCACGCTTACCGGCATCGCGCTACTGGTCACTATGGTGCTGGCTCTGATTCGGGCAATCAAGGGGCCCACCGTCTATGACCGGATTCTGGCCTCGAACGCCTTGGGCACCAAGACCGTGCTGATGATCGCGGTGCTTGGCTTTATCGTCGGTGAGCCAGANTTGTATATTGACATCGCTCTGATGTACGCCCTGATCGGCTTCATCGGTACCGTCGCTGTCCTCAAGGTATCCGAGTTCGGCGACCTTGGTCAGGCACAGTCACCGCGCGACGGAGACAAATCATGAACCTCGCGCTNGACCTTATAAGCGATGCCCTGTTGGTTATCGGTGCACTGTTCACCCTGGTAGGTGGCATTGGGCTACTGCGCCTGCCGGATGTCTTCACTCGCCTGCATGGCGCCGGCATTACCGATACCCTGGGGGCTGGCGCCATTTTGCTGGGGCTTGCCCTGGCAGCCGGCTGGAGTTTGCTGCTGGGCAAACTGCTATTACTTCTGGCGATACTGGCGCTACTGAACCCCTCTGCTTCACATGCCCTGGCGCGCGCGGCCAGGCATGGTATCCGCAGACCCTGGCTTGATGATCCGAAAATCTAAGTGCTGATCGAGGCCATCAATATCGTGCTGCTGGGCATGTTGGCACTAACCGCGCTTGCCGCAGTTCGGCTGCATGACCTTTTTGCCGTGACCATAATGTTTGGTATCTACAGCCTGCTCGCTGCGGTCGTGTTCGTGGTTCTGGATGCGGTAGATGTGGCATTTACCGAGGCGGCTGTAGGTGTCGGCATTTCGACAGTATTGATGCTGGCGACCATTGGTCTGGTGGGCAGGCACGAGCAGCGCCCGGCACACCGACCGCTGCTGCCGCTGCTGGTGGTTGCGGTCACTGGCGCGGCGCTGGTCTATGGCACACTCGACATGCCTTTTTTCGCTGACCCAGCCGCCCCCGTACATCAACACGTTGTGCCGTACTACCTCGGTAAATCACCTGAGCAAACCGGCATCCCTAACGTTGTCACCAGCATTCTCGCGAGTTACCGCGGTTACGANACCCTGGGCGAGTTGGCGGTGATTTTTACCGCTGGGGTCGGGGTTCTGGCTCTGCTTGGNCTGCGGCGACGTAAACGACCTGCGAAAGAGCACCCAACGCCATGAGAGACAATCCGGTTCTACGCATTGTCGCCAAAATCATCATCCCGGTGATCCTGCTATTTGCCCTTTACGTACAGTTTCATGGTGACTTCGGTCCGGGTGGTGGTTTTCAGGCCGGGGTCATCTTCGCTGCTGGATTTATTCTTTACGGCTTGGTGTTCGGTACCGAAGCCCTGCGCAACGCCATACCGCCNGGGCTGTTNCGGTTTGTTATNGCACTNGGGCTGGTCTTGTATGCCGGNGTTGGCGCAACNACAATGCTGCTGGGCTCAGATTACCTNGCTTACGGTGCGCTCGCNGANNATCTGATNGNNGGCCAACACCTGGGAATCTTCCTGGTNGAACTTGGGGTTGGCNTCACTGTAAGTGCAGTAACAGTCACCATCTTCCTGGCCTTTGCCGGGCGCAACGATCCGTGAACGTCGCTGGACTGTACAACTACTGGATCGTCATCCTGCTGATGATGACCGGTTTCTACGTGGTGATCTCCAGTGGCAATCTGGTCAAGAAAATCATCGGGTTGAACCTGTTCCAGGCCTCGGTTTTCATTCTTTATATCAGTATGGGTAAAGTCATGAACGGCGCCGTACCCATATTGCGCGAAGACGTCACTACTTACTCCAACCCTCTACCCCATGTGCTCATCCTGACTGCGATCGTGGTCGGGGTAGCCACCACTGCCTTAGGTCTCGCGCTCGTCGTGCGAATTCGTGAAGCCTACGGCTCAGTCGAAGAAGACGATATTCATCGCCAGGACGAGTCCTTGTGATTAGTGCGCAACTGCCGGCGCTACAGGTGGTTGTGCCGTTGCTGGCTGCGCCACTGTGCCTGATCTTGCATCGACCCTTTGCAGCGTGGCTACTGACATTCGTTGTCAGCGGCATCTCGCTTCTCGTTTCAATTGCCCTGCTCGGGCAAATACTGGAACAGGGCGTCATCGACTATACCTTCGGCGGCTGGGCGGCGCCGTTTGGTATCGCATACCACATCGATTTCGCCAACGCTTATGTGCTGTTGATCGTCACAGCGATCAGCACAGTGGTGTCCATCTTTGCCAAGCGCAGTGTCGCCAGTGAAATCGAGGCACATAGCCAGGGACTTTTTTACACCGCCTGGCTGCTCTGTCTTACTGGACTGCTTGGCATCACGATAACCGGGGACGCATTCAACCTTTTTGTCTTTCTCGAGATTTCCTCGCTGTCGAGTTACGTACTCATTGCGATGGGAAATGATCGCAAAGCGCTGACGGCGGCCTACCAGTATCTGATCATGGGAACGATCGGCGCAACTTTTATTCTTATTGGGATCGGCCTTTTGTACATGCTGACCGGCACACTAAACATGCTCGACATGGCGCAGCGCTTGATTGCCGTTGCCGACAGTCGCACAGCGCGCACCGGTTTTGCTTTTCTGACGGTGGGTCTGGGCCTGAAGATCGCGCTGTTCCCGCTTCATCTGTGGCTGCCCAATGCCTATGCCTACGCGCCCTCAGCAGTCAGCGCCTTCCTTGCGGCTACTGCAACCAAGGTGGCTGTCTACGTCCTGCTGCGCTTTATGTTCTCCGTTTTCGGCATCGACTTCGCACTCGGCGCCATGCCGCTATCGACCATGCTGGTCGTTCTGGGCTCGGTCGCGGTCCTTTCGGCGTCGACAGTCGCTATATTTCAGCACAACCTGAAGAGAATGCTGGCGTACTCCAGCATCGCCCAGATCGGCTACCTGGTACTGGGTGTTAGCCTGGCGACGCCTGCCGGGCTTACGGCCACTCTGCTGCATCTTTTCAACCATGCACTGATGAAGGGCGCACTGTTTCTCGCGCTCGGCTGTATTGCCTGGCGGCTGGGCAGTGTGCGCCTGGGGGACCTGCGCGGACTCGGCTACCGGATGCCCTGGACCATGGGTGTTTTCGTGATTGGCGGTCTCAGTCTGATCGGCCTGCCACTCACCGCGGGCTTTATTAGTAAATGGTATCTGGTGCTGGCCGCTGTGGAGCGAGGCTGGTGGCCCGTTGTCCTTGTCATCATTGCCGGGTCACTGCTTGCCATGATCTATGTCTGGCGCGTGATCGAGACCGCATACCTTGGCAAAACCAAAGAAGCCGTCAGTGGCACCGAAGCGCCGCTGTCTATGCTGGTTCCGGCCTGGCTGCTGGCTATCGCCAATCTGTATTTCGGCATGCATACCGAACTCAGCGCGGGCATTGCATCACAGGCCGCCATGGTGCTGTTCGGGGGACAACCATGAGCGACTCGATGCTATTTCTGATCGTACTGACACCGTTTATCGGAGCCGGGCTGATCGTGGTCACCGGCAACCGGCCCAATCTGCGCGAGACAGTTAGCGTTGCAACTGGCCTATTACTGCTGGCTGAGGTTGCCTCGTTGGTTCCGGACGTGCTGGCCGGGGAAACCCCTGGCCTGCTGCTGGCAATACCGGTACCCGGAGTACCACTGGCACTGCAGGTGGAGCCATTGGGATTACTCTTTGCACTGATTGCCTCGTCTTTGTGGATCGTCACGACGATTTACGCCATCGGCTATATGCGCGGCCATCATGAAATCCACCAAACCCGCTTCTATGCGTTTTTCGCCATCGCAATCGGCGCCACCATGGGAATAGCCCTGGCGCAGAACCTGTTTACGCTATTCCTTTTTTACGAATTATTGACGATCTCGACTTATCCGCTCGTTACCCATGCCGGTACGCCAGAAGCTCGTCGTGGGGGGCGGGTATATCTGGGTGTCCTGATGGGTACCTCCATAGGGTTTTTGCTGCTGGCGGTGATCTGGACCTGGCAGTTAACCGGCACCACCGGCTTTAAGGCAGGTGGCATCCTTGCGGGGCAGGCTTCACCGTTGGTCATTGGGATTCTCTATGGGCTTTTCGCCTTCGGTATCGGCAAAGCCGCACTGATGCCTTTCCATCGGTGGCTACCAGCCGCGATGGTAGCCCCCACTCCGGTAAGCGCGCTGTTGCACGCCGTTGCAGTGGTAAAAGCAGGTGTTTTTGCCATCCTCAAGGTCACGGTCTATATTTTTGGTATCGATCTGGTCGGCGGCAGCGCGGCCAGCACAGCCCTTTTATGGGTGGCAGCGCTGACTATTATCGGCGCCTCACTTGTCGCGCTGTACCAGGACAATCTCAAACGCCGTCTGGCTTATTCCACCATCAGCCAGTTGTCTTACGTGGTCCTTGGCGCAGTGCTGGCCAACGCGGCCAGCATTTCTGGCGCAGCCGTGCACATCGCTACCCACGCGGTCGGCAAGATCACATTGTTTTTCTGTGCCGGCGCGATTCTGGTGGCTACCCACAAAACCCGGGTCAGTGAACTCGATGGACTCGGTCGGCAAATGCCGCTCACCATGGGAGCATTTCTGATCGCGAGTCTGAGTATCGCTGGGTTGCCACCGACGGGCGGCTTATGGGGAAAATGGTATCTCGCACTCGGAGCGCTTGATGCGGGCTACGGCATACTGGTCGGGGTTCTGATGCTGAGCACACTGCTGAACATCGCTTATCTTCTACCGATTCCGTTGCGAGCTTTCTTCGGCCAATCGCCTAAAACCACGGTGCAGTTCAGCGAGGCCCCATTACCCTGCCTGGTGGCCATTGGCATAACCACGGCGGCCTGTGTCACGCTATTTTTCTTTCCTGGCCCAGTTTACCAACTGGCGAGCATGCTGATTCCTTGAGGCTCCGATGAACGACAAGGTCCATATCTTTGACAAACCGCAAAACGTACGGCGGGTGCTGTGGGCGCTGGTCGCTATGTGTATCGCCACCATCGGTGCCGACTTTGTTTACCACCGCCACATCGTGCATCCCTGGGAAGGGGTATGGGGCTTTTATGCCATTTACGGATTTGTCGCCTGCGTGGTACTGGTGCTGGTAGCCAAAGAGTTGCGCAAGCTGCTGATGCGCGCCGAGGATTACTACGATCGTGATGGTTGAACTACCGCCTTTTGTGCTTTTCTACCTGGCGGCGCTGGCAGCTGCGGTGCTACCGCGGCGCGCACGCCAAGTAGTCATGCTGGCCGTACCACTGGTCGGCGGACTCGCACTGATGAATCTCGCCCCAGACCTTCTGGTACGTGTCGCCTTTATGGACCTGTACCTAGAGCCACTGCGCGTTGATAAATTGAGCATGCTGTTCGGCATCCTGTTTCACATCGGCGCATTTATCGGCATTGTCTTCTCGCTACACGTTGATGACCGTAGCCAACATGTTGCAGCGTTGCTGTACGCCGGCAGTGCAATCGGGGCGGTATTTGCGGGCGACCTTTTGACCTTGTTCTTGTTCTGGGAAATACTGGCCCTGACCTCGGCGTTTCTAATATTTGCCAACCGCACTGATCGGGCCTGGGGTGCCGGCATGCGTTACCTTGTGATCCAGGTGCTTTCGGGCGTGCTACTGCTCGCCGGAGCGCTGATGCTGTATCGGCACAGCGGCTCGCTGGCCTTTAACCATATCGGTTTGAATGGCGCGGGAAGCTTCCTGATCTTTATCGCCTTTGGCATCAAGTGCGCCTTTCCCCTGCTGCACAACTGGCTCACGGATGCCTACCCCGAGGCCACCCCGACCGGCACGGTTTTTCTCAGCGCCTTTACCACCAAGGTCGCGGTCTACGCTCTGGCGCGTGGCTTTGCCGGCACCGAGGCCTTGGTCTACATCGGCGCGACCATGACCTGTTTTCCGATCTTTTACGCCGTGATTGAAAACGACCTGCGCCGCGTGCTTGCCTACAGCATGATCAACCAGATCGGCTTCATGGTCGTGGGCATTGGCCTGGGTACGGCGCTGGCTATGAATGGTGCGATCGCTCACGCCTTTAACGATGTGATCTTTAAAGGCCTGCTGATGATGTCGATGGGCGCCGTACTGCACATGACTGGGCGCATCAATGGCTCTGATCTGGGCGGGCTGTACAAAAGCATGCCTATTACCGCCGGCCTGTGCATCGTCGGCGCAGCATCGATCTCGGCCTTTCCGCTTTTCAGCGGCTTCGTCAGCAAATCCATGGTTATGGTCGCGGTGCTGGAAGAAGGTCACCCGGGGGTCTGGCTGGCACTGCTATTCGCATCGGCAGGTGTATTTCACCATGCCGGTATCAAGATTCCTTTTTTCGCTTTTTTCTCCCACGACAGTGGTATCCGGACCACCGAGCCACCGCTAAACATGCTGGCCGCGATGGGTCTGGCGGCTGTGCTTTGCGTCTTTATCGGCTGTTATCCGTGGGTACTTTATGAACTGCTGCCATTCTCGACGGGCTATGCGCCTTTCGACGGCAGCCATATATTGGCGCAGATCCAGTTGTTGGTTTTTTCAGCCGCTGCGTTTGCCTGGCTCAAGGTTTCAGGGATTTACCCGCCTGAACTGCGTTCCACCAATATTGATGTCGAGTGGCTGTATCGCCGCCTGGCGCCACGTTGGGTGCNCCACTGCACTCAAGGATTAACTGCCGTCAGCGACACTCTGGGCCAGGCCACACAAAACGCCAGCCGTGTCGTGATGCGCTCGGTTGTGCGTCACTATGGCCCCGAGGGCGCTCTGGCGCGATCCTGGCCGACCGGCTCGATGGTATTGTGGGTGGCGGTGCTGCTCGCGGCGAGCTTGATACTGTACTACCTGTAAGATCAATTACCGACAACCTTCGTTTATAACGATCCAATCTGATGAATACCCCTCACAACAACCCAGTCGATGAAGCGATTGCTTCAAGACGCTCGATACGGGCCTTTTTGCCAACGCCGGTCGAGCGGGCAACGATCCGTGCGATCCTCGCCACCGCGTCGCGGGCACCCTCAGGTACCAATACCCAGCCGTGGCAGGTATATGTCCTGACCGGCAAGGCCTTGGCCGGTATCAGTAAAAAAATACTATCGGTGTACAACAATCCGGATGAGGTGGCGCAACACACTTCTGAATACGCCTATTACCCCAACAAATGGATCTCTCCTTACCTCGAACGCCGGCGCAAAGTCGGCTGGGACCTGTATGGCCTGCTGGGCATCACCAGGGACGACAAGACGGCAATGCACCAACAGCATGGACGCAACTATGTATTTTTTGATGCGCCGGTTGGACTGATTTTCAGCATAGACAGAGTACTGGAGAAGGGCAGTTGGCTGGACTACGGTATGTTCCTTCAGAACATCATGGTTGCTGCCCGGGCCCGTGGCTTGGATACCTGCCCACAAGCAGCCTTTACACCATTTCACCGGGTGATTCATTCGTATCTCGAAATGAATGATAACGAGGCTCTGGTGTGTGGTATGTCTTTGGGCTACGCCGATAATGCCGCGATCGAGAACCGCTTGACGACTGAGCGTGAAGCGGTTGACGACTGGGTCAGTTTTATCGACTGAGTACAGTCAGCCCGAAGGTTTCCGGCTTTGAGACAGCTCAGATCGTGCTGCCCTGCAGGCTTTCCTTGAAGTGACGCCGGCACATCGAGATATAGGTCTCATTACCGCCAATCTGAATCTGATCGCCGGCCCGCATCGGCCTGCCTTCACCGTCAAAACGCACCGTCATGATGGCTTTGCGACCGCAGTGGCACACGGTCTTGATCTCACGTAATTCGTCTGCCAATGCCAGCAGCAACTGCGCACCTTCGAACAGTTCTCCAAGAAAATCAGTACGCAACCCATAGGCGAGTACCGGTATATCCAACGTGTCGACGACTTCGGTAAGCTGTCCGACCTGCTGGGCGCTGAGAAACTGAGCTTCATCCACCAACACACAATGCACGGCTTGTTCCTCACCTTCGCGAACCACCAACTGGCGCAGGTCGACTTCGGGACCCACATCGATCGCATCGGCCTCAAGACCGATTCGTGAACGAACCCGGCTTTCCCCTGCCCGATTATCGATGCGCGGTTTCAGCACTAGCGTGTTCATGCCACGCTCGGCATAGTTGTAGCTCGACTGCAGTAGATTCGTCGTCTTGCCAGCATTCATTGCCGAATAGTAGAAATAGAGCTTCGCCACCGTGTTCGCCTGTTCGTTAACCCATCAGCGGGGATTGTAGAACATCACCGGTAGCCTCCCATCACCAAGGATGCCGTGCTGTCTGGCGCTCCATGTATAACGATACGAGCCCGCCAAGAAAAACTATACTGTGCCCGTGTTTTTGATTAAAGGTGAAGCGTAAATGAAAAAGCTCCGTTATTCGGCATGGCTGCTCCGCGTGCTACTGGGCGGCTTACTTGCACTACCGGCTATTGCTGAAGAAGATACCAAGCCGGTAATGATTACGGGCGAACTCAAAAGTTTCTCCATGACTCATAACGGCGAAACTGTCACGGTGATGCGCAACCAGGACCGGTCCAATCGCATTGTCGAACTCTACCAGCCGACCTACCGCGGCAAGATCCAGCCCATGCACCCCTTTGCACCACATCAGGTAACTACAATCGGGGCTCTGGAGATGATCGGCTTTATGCAGCAGTTGGAATCAGGGGACGAAGGTCTGCTGATTATCGACTCGCGCACGCGCGACTGGGCGCGGCGCGGCACGCTTGCGGGATCGATCAATATCGCTTTCACCGAGTTCAAGGATGAGGAACGCGCACTGGAAATCATGGAAGAGTGGTTTGATGTTCTGAACACAGGTCTCTCACTTGATTTTTCAAATGCAAAGACCCTGGTTCTATTTTGCAACGGCATCTGGTGCGGTCAGTCACCAACGACAATACGCACCTTATTGCGAATGGGNTANCCGGCCGCAAAGATCCATTACTTTCGCGGTGGCATGCAAAACTGGCAATCACTCGGGCTGACGGTGGTTTCGCCTTGAGCACGACGCAACTCACCCTGGCAGAGATTTTTTCAATAGCTCAAGNTGCCCTGACTCAAGCCGGCGCCAACAAAGAAAACGCGGACGCTGTTGCNAATACAGTAATGCGGGCTGAGCGTGATGGCTCNCATTCCCACGGACTGTTCCGCATACCGGGATATGTTGCCTCGTTGCAAAGCGGCAAAGTCAACGGTAATGCCGACCCAAAGCTGCACTCGCGCACCGCGGTTGCGCTACATTGCGATGGTGATCTGGGCTATGCACCACTCGCCCATCAGCGCTGCCTGGAGCCACTGGCTGAGGCTGCCCACGAAAACGGTGTGGCAATACTGTCGATTACCCGAACACATCATTTTGCCGCCTTGTGGCCCGAAACTGAGGCATTAGCGGAGCGCGGACTAACTGCCATCAGTTGCGTTTCCTACATGCCCAGTGTGGCGCCTTTCGGCGCGAGCAAGCCTCTTTATGGGACCAACCCCTTATCTTTCGCCTGGCCGCGCGCCGACGCCCTACCACTGGTTTTTGACATGGCGACAGCTGCCATGGCCATGGGTGATGTGCAGATCGCAGCTCGAGACGACAGGCCGGTGCCGCCTGGCACTGGCCTTGATGAAAACGGCGAATCAACCACTGACCCGGCTGAGATCATCAAAGGCGTGCTTTTGCCTTTTGGTGGGCACAAAGGCTCACATATTGCGATGATGATCGAGCTACTGGCCGGACCCCTCGTGGGAGAAACCGCAAGCTTTGCTTCCAAAGAGCGCGACAGCGGCGATGGCGGTCCACCACAAGGCGGTCAGTTTATCCTGGCGATGAATCCCGAAATTCTCTCAGGCGGCCTCTGGCAGGAGCAAAGCGAAGAATTTATCAAGCGCCTGGGCCAACTGGATGGGGTACGTCTACCGGCTGAGCGGCGATACCAGAATAGGGAGAATCGGGAAAAACGACAAATTAAAACTAGTGTTATTGACAAAATTCGATCAATGGCCTGACTTTGTTTTCCGACAAGTGAAGTGAGCTCCTACAAGCAGGTTGTTTCCTAAATTACCCGCGCTCCGATTGCTTCGTAATGTTTGTGCAAAGCAGCCAGCTCTAATTGGACACGCGCGGGCAGCCAGCCAGCCTCGGCCGCCATAGCTTGGGCACAGTCCTGCACAACCCTATCGCCAGGATAACCCACTTCGCCGAGCGTTGTCCGACGTAATACAAAGTCTGTCAAATGAATCGCCATTTCATCGCGCACCGCTCGACGGGCGAGTTCTGATATAGGTGTCGTTGCGTCAGTATCGAGATCAACCAGCCTTTGCGGCCTAATCAGTCTATAACGACGTCCGAATCTTGTGCCCACCGCTTTCGAAACTTCATCTGCAACCTGAAATGACTCTGTATATTTGACTCCCTGAACAGAGATAAGCCCGTCAGATCCGTCGCGTTGTGATGCAATCTGGACTGACGATTGCTTTTCAATTGCAGAAAGCTTGCCCCCTGGCCCGCTACTTGCCGGCACAACACCGACATGACTCATGCTAACGTCAGTTAGGGTTAGATTCGCTTCGGGGCATAAATGTTGCGCGTGGGCCAACATCAAATTGACCTCATCCTTGGTCACTGTAAGTTCATTGGGCGACTCTTTAAAACTCGAATAAAAAGTTCCAAAAAGGGTAGAGTCAGAATAGGGAATAAAGAAAAAATATCTCGATTCCTGAGCTGAAGAGCTATCACCGGGGAACCGGTCTTGGAGTCCCGGAAGCCCAACCGCATAATCCGGACAGAGGGCTCTTGAGAAAACAAGATTGGTCGCCTTCAACCAACTACAACTGTAGCCACCGGATGTACCGCTGGTAGCGTGTTGTAACTGCTCCCGCCCTGCCCCGGCGACCTCTACTACAACTTTGGCAGTGATTGTGAGGCTTTCCCCCGATTCACGATCAATCGCCTGGATACCGAAAATCTTCCCCTGATGCTGTAGGTATTTCTCAGCACGGACATAATTACAGACCACGGCTCCCTGCTGCTTCGCGCTTTTGATAAGTTCGATCGTGAAACGTCCCGCGTTATGTATGAGAGCGTCAAACCACAAAGCACCCGTTTGAGAAAAGGTGTCCACACCGCCGGTCAACAGGCGTGTAAAGTCACAGTTTCGCAAGATTTGGCCGGGTGGCAATCGGTTGGATGAGGCCACGCCACAATTACGATCTAGACTGATTAGATCGTTTAACCAAAGTGCGACTCTCATAAATACCGGATGCCGCAAACCGTCCTTGGAAGTCGGAATTACAAATCCCTGTGGGCGCACCAAATCAGGCGCTAATTGCATAAATTGGCGACGCGCTGCTATTGACCGGCGCATGCGACCAAAGTCGCCCGTTTGCAAATACCGCAAGCCCCCGTGTATCACCTTCAGGCTGTTGGCCGATGTTCCACTCGCAAAATCATCCTTCTCGACAAGAGCGACCTTAAAGCCTTGTTGGGTCAACGCGTGCAGGATTGCTATTCCCTGAATTCCTCCGCCCACGACAAGTACATCAAACTCGCCTTCGCTCAGTTCTTCTATCCGTCGCTGCATAAGCTAGGCTAATCGAACAGTGGTCCAGATAACTGATACAACTCATTGACGGTAGCCTGGAAGCGTGCCAGCGAGTAGCGCGATCGTGCAAGCGACTGGCCCGTTTTCCCCATACCTTCACGCAAAGCCGCATCAGTCGCCAANCGANCTAGGCCTTGAGCAATTGCGGCAGGAGTTGGATCAACCAAGAGAGCGCAACTGGCATCAAGCACCTGGGTATGAGAAGGAATGTCCGTTGCAATNATTGATCTACCTGAAGCCAGATAGGAGAAGATCTTCATCGGGGTNTTTACACCCTTTAGTCGGGGAGATACGAGAATATCGGCCTGGACGAGATATTCTCCCAATTGGCTTACCGGCCTGGGGCCCAACAGGTGAACACGTTTGCTAATACCTAGAGTATGGGCCTGATCCTGATAAAGCTCTAATTCGCTAGCGCCACCCCCTATCAGCACGAGATGTATATCAAGTCCCGTATCGACCTCAGCAAACCCTGCCAACAGCAGATCAACCCCCTGGTAGTGCTCCAGGTTGCCCACGTAGAGAACTAATATTCCTTTCGTGTCTAGAAGGGATCGAATTTGGTCGACGGGTTCTGCGGAGTTGTCTTCCAGAGATAATGCGCAATCTTCCAACAGTACCACCTTATCTTTACTTTTGAATTCGCAGACACGATCAGCAAGTTGCTGACAAACAGGCGCGACAACATCAGACCTCTTGATGGCGAGACGCTCCATAGCGTAAAGGGGGTATGACAGGAGTCTGAGCCCTTTCCATTTTTCGAGTAGCTGGTCAGGCATCGATGAATCCATATCATATACGACCCGAGCTCGATGCAAAAAGCGAGTGATCAAGGCAAAATAAACCGACTCTTCACCAGCATGGATCACGTCATATCTTTCTCTTCGCAAATAACGCACCAAAGACGCGAATAAAAAACAATCGCAAACCAGTTTTGCAAACGAAAAACCGATAGGAATACGTTTAATAAACCGAAGGC
>JGI26261J51718_1000873_pt1 | contig 14144 bp, 15 predicted proteins | sample SaaInlV_135m_DNA_3_FD_51718 | JGI IMG/M metagenome (IMG submission 51718)
TTAGGAGAGCGCCACACTTTCGATATGTTAGTAGTCAGACATCAGCGTATGCTTGCACAAGTAATCTCACGTTATGTTAAGTCACCACAGCAGATTGAAGACGTGACACAAGAAGCTTTTATTAAGGCTTACCGTGGGATCATGTCATTCCGCGGGGAAAGTAAATTTTCTACTTGGTTATATAGAATCGGGGTAAATGCAGCACTAAGTTTTCTAGCTGCTGAGCGTAGCCGCATCCCGCTTTATGAACCCTCAATCAATCCGAATACCAATGAACCCATAATTCCACAGATTGTGGATAATGAGAGTCCGGATAGATTATTGGCAACCCAGCAAATTGGTGAAACTGTTTCTAACGTGCTTGAGAAATTGCCAGAGGAGCTACGTATAGCAATAACTCTTAGAGAAATAGATGGATTAAGTTATGAGGAAATTGCAAACGTTATGGATTGCCCTGTTGGTACAGTGCGCTCAAGAATATTTCGTGCTCGTGAAAGTATATCAAAAGTACTACGGCCAAAATTAGAAATGTTTCGAGATAAGAGGTGGTAAATTGAAAGAAAAAATATCTGCATATATTGATTCTGAGTTAGCGGCAGAAGAGATTGATCCTATTGTTGAAAGCCTTCGGCATGAGCCTAATGCAAGAGACGATTGGTTTCTATATCACCTTACTGGAGACGCTATGCGTGGGCAACCAACAATGGATGATGGCTTCTCGAAAGGGATCATAGAAAAACTAAAAACCGTTGAAATCGACCCATCTTATGATCCACTTGATGATTCTAAAGTTTAATTAGAATTACTCTAATCTGTATTAAAGAAATTTCTCAGTTGAAATTACCATTTGATCTTTCTATTAAGATTACTAAGAAAATTAGATCCGTATCAAATATCTTAGAAGAAGATAGCGTATCAGAGCTGAATTTTCAGCCGTTAAATTTCAGGGAATGGCTTAAAATAAGATAACCTAGATATGTTTAATACAATTGAACTCTTTAACAGAAACATTCTGGAAAAAATAAGATAGCACTAATTATCGTTAGCAAATTAGTCATAATCAATCCATTTACTGATGCTATCAGCACTTGATCTCAGCGCGACTGATTCACTTCCACTTATCAATACTTTAGCGCCATAGTGATGCGCCAATTTAACAATAGGGCGCGTAACCTGGGTTAGCTGTTCTGGGTTCATGTGACGAGTACAAACCTGTATCAAACGCACACCTTGTTCAAATAATTTAACAAGGACTTCCATAAATTTCACCATGCTACTCTGACTGGTATTAGTAAGAATATATAACAAAGGTAGCTTAATTACTTCTAAGATATGATTATTTGCAGGTAGTAATGGAGATACCCTTATTGCATCCGAATCTTCCCATGATATGCGTTGACCTTCTCGGCCAGATGGGGTTCCCTCCCAATTAAAAATACGAAAGACATGTAACTTTACACGCTTATTTGGATAAGCAAATTTATAACTTATCCATGGATAAGCCATCTTAGGTTTAATACCCAGTTCCTCGTATATCTCCCTTGCAAGTGCCTGCTCCGCACTCTCACCTAATTCAAATTTTCCACCGGGAAATTCCCAGGAACCAGAAGATTCTTTTCCATATGGGCGCTCTGCCATAAGTACATATCCATCTTCACTCTGTATAACTGCTACTGCTACATTTACCAGAGGCAAGTCCTTTTTTTTTCTTATTATTATATTTTNCATGGGACACTGTCTTGCTATATTTCAACGATGCTCATTGAGCATTGAAATTTAAATAGCATGCTTTTATAAATTCAGTCAGGCCAGATTCGTTCCGCGTACTGCTGCTTCAAAGGAAGTTCAGAATCAGTAGGGTTCAATAAATCATTAGGAGATTCTAATTCAGGTGATGGTGCAGATTTAGGTTTTATTCTAGATTTTTTTATCTTAGCTTTATTTTTATTAGCAACTAATGATGATGCAGATTTAGGTTTTACTTTTGGAATAATTTTCTTAGCTCTACTTTTATTAGTAACTGATGATGTGGACTTAGATTTTACTTTCGGAATAATTTTCTTAGCCTTATTTTTATTAGTAACATTAGCAACTAACAATGATGCGGATTTAGGTTTTACTTCAGGGATGATTTTCTTAGCTTTACGTGTACTAGCAGCTAATTTTGCAGAAAAAATTCCTTTATTCATAATCCTAGCACCTCATCAATAACACCATCAATTTCTTCAGATGCAACTCGCCCACGATAACCAAGATCATAAACGCTACATCCTTCTAGAGCTGATGTCCGGTAGCTTGCACGACGACCTAAACGATTACGCAATACAGGAATATCAATTTCTTGTAATGCCTCATCCATCCCCCGAGACATTGCACTTCTAGGTTCAATTTGATTAAGCAAAATATATGCTAGTATTTTTGGATTTTTTTTCTGCGCACGTTTAACTAACTCCTCAATACGAGTGCTCGCCCATAAGTCCACTGGTGATGGTAATAAAGGTACAAGTAAGATTTGAGAAATTGACATTACACTCATAATAGAGCCTGATTTAATCTCGGGAGGACAATCAATTACTATGTAATCAAACTCAGTCTGCAACCGTGCTACCTGTTTATCTAATTTATCCTCTGCCAATACTACTTCTACTGGAAATTTGCTTGGATCTCCTGATAACTCCGTCCACAATGTAGCAGAGCCCTGAGGATCTGAATCAATTACAATACAACTCCCGTGGCGGCGTATCAGACCAGCAGCCATATTCATGGCTACAGTCGTCTTGCCGACCCCTCCCTTCTGGTTTGCAACTGCTATTACTCCAGTATCCATATGGTATAAGTGGTACTAAATTAACTCATCTACACTATGTGTAAATGCTTTATCCTCAACACTTAATTCTTTGGTATCGCTGGCATATACAGTAATATTGGCATAAGTTACTCCAAAACTGATATCCGGATAATATTCTTTTTCCTTAGATAAATCGGCAAGACGATCCAAGAATGTTCGAAGTTTGCTATAGTTTTCGAATTCGAATCGTCTAAACAGACCGGGTGGATGGCCTTTGGTAGTCCAGCACTCAACATTGTCTTTATCCATTACTGCCCCTCGAGTATATTAATAATACATTAACCGTATTAAAAATATTGAATGATGCCAGAAATTTCAATAATGCTATAGCACTAAACCAATTATGCTGTACCAAACAGAGATATTCTAATGCAAGAAACCTTAGTAACAAATCTTGTTTATATATTATTTATCGTTTTAAATAAGCTGTACTGAATAATGTAGTAGTTGTTAAAGTTATAATTCAACAACTACTACATAAACATAATTTACTCGGTATATCCGTATTATTACAATACTTTATACTATAATAAAAAACCATACTGTATCAGCTTTATTTACCAGTAACTTCACTATCACGACCACCTTTAGCAACAGCCTTAACCGTCAAGATCTGCTCTATTTCACTATCCGGGCGGGCAATAATATGCGCAGCAGCTAAACCATCACCTACACGCTCACAAGCATCAGCACCAGAACGAACTGCTGCGTTCACAGCACCTGTTTCACCACGAACCAAGATCGTAACATATCCACCGCCAACAAACTGACGACCAATAAGACGAACCTCTGAAGCCTTAGTCATGGCATCAGCCGCCTCAATTGCCGGAACTAAACCACGTGTTTCAATCATCCCTAACGCTATACCCATTTTTTCGTTTGCCATTTCTATTCTCCTACCGTTAAAGTTAAAATTGCCAAGTCAAATACTGCTTATTAAAAGTCTCGGTTAATTACCGAGGTACTTTCCATCTTTAATTTACCAATCATCTTCGCTCCAATGATCAATGATTCCACCGATAGTTAGATCAGTAGTGATCCTCCGGTCATCAGTGGCTAGTCTTGCAGCCGTCCCCCCCATAGTGATAACAAAATCACCCGGCTTACAACCGATAGGATCCAATGCAACACTCAAAGCACCCGATGCATCTTCAACAACACGTAATGATTTGGCAGCTAACCAAGAATCACGCTTTGTTGTAACCAGATCTCGCACAATACGCTGTATCTCCATTTAACCTATTTCTTTTTTCCACTATTTGATTCATCTTCCCAATAATCGATAATCCCAACAATAGTGAAATCACTTGGATAATCATTGCTACCTGCAGCAGATCGGGCAGCTGAACTACCAACAACTATCACCCAGTCACCTTCCTTACAGCCGACCGGATCAACCGCTACCTGCCTACTAGAACTGCCTCTCTCCCTAACCACCAACAAACGACGATTACCAAGCTGTCCAATACGTGCTGTGGCTACTAATGTCTCTTCTACTTTGCAAATTTTCATTGTATTGATTCCGTATGATCACTTCCTTGCAAAGAAGCACAAAACTGCGAACGTCCATAAGCGTTCTTACCCATATTCTTTTCTTTTGTCTGCACTGATTCAATCATTAATAGCCTTAATAGTATTAACCCTGCGCTCCACCAGACACTGTAATGGGAGCAGAGGCATCAGATGACCAACCTACCATCCCTGTAACATGATGCGTAGGCTCAGGATTACTACCTTTATCCTTAAATAGTTTTGCGTTAGCAAAAGCATGCGAGCCACCTTGGCGCTCACTTGGATTACGCTCAGCAGCAATGTAACCTTCGGTTCCAGTTACATTATCTTTTGATGTCCAAGCGCTACCGGTTATAGTCCTGCCCTCTACGCGACCTTCCCCCGTTATACGTGATTTATCTACACTAACTTCAGCTGTTGGCCTAGGATTGAAACGAAACTCCTGATTGCCAGTAACCTTACCTTCACCAATAGAAAATGCACCAGTAATTCTGCTTTCTGCAGTTGGAGCATTAATAGCATCAACACCAGCTAGCTCCTGATATTCACGTTGCGGAGTCTTTACACTGAAACTGCTATTTATTTTCTGAAGATGCGTCATTACATCTGTACTGATATCTTTCTCAGGATTGGCACAATAATATGACGTACCTGTAATATCTTTCTCACTACCACGTTGCGTACCTGAAACCTGATCAACATTGAGCGTAAGATCGCCGCTAACATGATTACCTGATGATATTTTTGACGAGACCCGACGTTCAACTTCTTCCTCGCTCTCAACAGGACAAAACGTCTGATACTGATTAGGCCCTGCATAAGGCGTGCCAGTAATCACATTACATGCACCTGGTTCATCGCCAGTTACACGCTCATTATGTTCGATATCCACGCCCGTTATACTTTGACCACCCCACGTTATGGCGTTATTAGCCCCATTCTCATTACCAGCTCGAGAAGGTGTCATTCCACAATGACTCGTATACTGTTCAGCACTGGAATATTCAGTACCAGAAATATTTTGGCAAATACCCTCTTCTTCTGTGCCAGTAATATTTCCAGATTGGTGTATACGCTGTCCGACTTGTGTTCCAGTTGTACGAGTACCGTGCAAAGTATGGCTAATACCGACTTTCTTTGGTACTTCACGCCCATTTGTTTCACATAGTGGCTGCTTTACTGCCGGCATTAAATATTGACTACCTGTAATATCACGACAGGATCCACTCTCATCACCAGTTGTTAATTCACTACGACCAACTGCAATGCCCGTAATTGAGCGTCCACCCACCGATTCTTCTTTACTATATTCAGTGCTGCGATTACGGGAACCAATTGTTTTAACAGAACGCCCAAGATTGGCGCCAAATACGGTGTGACCGTGTGGATCATTCTGGCGCTGAAACTGAGTCTGTGCAGTATCATTACTCTGTTCTCGATGCTGCAACAGATCATCATTAAGCTCCTGATCAGATGCTCCGGTAATATGTAAATCAGGATTGGACTCATCTCCGGTAATACTTATCTTACTGCGTACCTGTGATCCGGTTACAGTTTGTCCAGCCACTGTTTTACTAGCGCCAACTTTAATACCGCCCTCTCGGGGATTGTAACCGGACTCTTTTCCAATATACTGAATACCAGTTACTTGAATGGAAGATCCACGTTCATCACCTGTAACATTCTCTCCCCGACCAATTCGAACTCCGGTAACCTTGTGCCCCGNATAGCTCTTGCTTTCGGCTACCTTAGGAGGGTATTGAATCGGATCTGCATTAAGCAAACGACCATTTGGACGCGTCGTAGCATCCCTAGTTCTTCCTTGGTTTCCTTTATTTCTATTTCCTTTGTTTTTGCTGCCACCACGGATAGCCTTCGCTGATAGTCGACCCTCATTAGCCTTGTCGCAGGTACAATCAGCTTCACCAGTACAAGTACCTGCCGTGTCTAAAGCATAATCTGAGTTTACTGCGCTCGCAGAAGGTTTTAATATTCCACTTTTACCTTGAACTAATGCTGCACGGCGGGCACGTGAAGCATTACGACCTGCCAGTACCGGCTTATCAGTATTTTTGTTTGCAGTATCATCTGATGACAATATACTGGTAGGCTTGATAATCGCTTCTGTATTTTTAGCATTAAGCTCATTTGCACGCACACGTTCTTTGGCAGGTGGCAAGCCTGTTTTTCCAGCCACCAATTGTGCGCGCCGCATGCGCGATGCATTGCGCCCGGTTTGACCATCCAATAAAGCGTCAGATTTTGAAATATTTTTACTCATTTTTAGTTAAATTTAATCTCAGTATTCTCTAATATTCTTACCAGAAAAAATCAAAAATTATTTTAGTAACATGCAATATTATTAATATTTAGCGCCCACCACGATGCACAATAAATGCTGTCCCACGACATTGGGTATAATTATCAAACGCGGATAAACGTACAATGTGTCCTGAGTTGGCCCGATGGCATGCATCTATCTCAGCCATTACTTTTTCAACTGATTTCTCACCAAAGAATGGTAGTTTCCAAAGATACCAAAAATTAGAAAATAATTTTTCTGGCTCTGTATGTTCAATCGCTGGGTTCCAACCTTGAGAAATCATATAAGCAATATGCTTACGAATTTTTTCAGGTGTGAACGGCGGAAGATATGAGAATGTCTCTCCTCTGAGTTCAGTTGCTTTATACGGTCTGACTTCATCCATAGCTATACCTCATAATTTCAATTTTAAATGGCGTAATAATATTTATTTATCAATCTTGTCTACAGTATCGAATTCAAATTTAATTTCTTTCCATGTCTCCATAGCAACTTTTAATTCAGGTGAATGCTGTGCAGCTTCAGTTAACACTTCTTTTCCTTCACGCTCTACCGGACGTCCCTGATTACGTGCATCAGTACAGGCCTCTAGGGCTACACGATTTGCCGTGGCCCCCGCAGCATTACCCCAAGGATGGCCAAGCGTTCCTCCTCCAAACTGTAAACAGGAATCATCACCAAATATATTTACAAGAGCAGGTATATGCCAAACATGAATACCACCTGAGGCAACCGGCATTACACCAGGCATAGAACCCCAATCCTGATCAAAGAAAATACCTCGTTCACGATTTTCTGGAACAAATGATTCACGCATCAAATCAATCCAGCCAAGAGTCGCATTCCTGTCGCCCTCCAATTTTCCAACTACGGTACCAGAGTGCATATGATCACCGCCTGACAACCTTAGAACCTTGGTCAATACTCGGAAATGGATTCCATGATAGGGATTACGATCAAGTACAGCGTGCATGGCACGGTGAATGTGTAACAGTATTCCATTATCACGGCACCAATTTGCTAAACCCGTATTGGCGCAGAGTCCACCAGTTAAATAATCGTGCATTATGATTGGCGCACCCAATTCTTTTGCATACTCAGCTCTCTTATACATCTCTTCTGGCGTTGCTGCAGTTACATTCAGATAGTGACCTTTACGTTCACCAGTTTCAGCTTGAGCTTTTAAAACTGCTTCCATTACAAATTCAAAACGATGACGCCAGCGCATAAAAGGCTGACTATTAACATTCTCATCATCTTTAGTAAAATCAAGACCACCACGCAGACACTCATAGACTGCCATACCATAGTTCTTTGCCGACAAGCCAAGTTTTGGTTTGATGGTACAACCTAGAAAAGCACGACCATATTTATTCAGACGATCACGTTCTACCTGTATGCCATTTGGCGGGCCACCACAGGTCATAACATAGGCGATCGGGAAGCGGAGATCTTCTAGCCGTAAACTACGTATAGCCTTAAAACCAAATACATTACCGACCAATGAGGTCAATACGTTAACAACCGAGCCCTCTTCAAATAGTTCAATAGGGTAAGCAACAAATGCATAGAACGCGGTATTATCGCCAGGAACTGGCTCAATACGGTAAGCACGACCCTTATAGTATTCCATGTCAGTAAGCAAATCAGTCCACACAGTGGTCCATGTGCCTGTAGAAGATTCTGCAGCAACTGCTGCTGCAGCCTCTTCATGCGGAACTCCATCCTGAGCTACAATCTTAAAACAAGCCAGTAAGTCTGTGTCGAGTGGAATATAGTCAGGCGTCCAGTAACTATCACGATAATCTTTAACGCCAGCTTTGTATGTTTTTCCTGCCATGTGGTCCTCTCCTACAATTAGTATCTACTTTAGTAATAACTCTGACCGTAAATACAGTCACTTCAAACTAAATAAATCGCCTATTTTCTCTTCATGCTTAATTATCCAGTGCCAGATCTCTGTCTATCATTATTAGAAAGCGATCAAGAGCACAGAAAAACTAGATCTTGTTCTGACGGAATATAAAAGAAAAAGGGAATAATGAAAAATAGATATTTTCGATACACTCTATAGATATAAACCTATAGGATTAAAGTAAGCTCTAGAAAATTAGCTTGCCTGCTGAAATAACAGGGATATACATACTACTCTGATATGTATACTAGTAAATACCAAAATCAATTTTTACAGTAATTACCAAATAAAGTTTATTACGAATTCATAATTTATCAAGGGCCCTACTTTACAACCTTAATTAAGATAGCAAAATTGCTAGGAAAGCTAATTTAATAAGAAATCATGGCCCCATATCCTCTTCTGTACAAACTTTACACTAAATATAAAATTATCTTTTCCCTTTTAAGAGGCACTCTATTCTTAACCCATGCCTTCCCTATTAGAAAATAATACATATAGATTTAAATAGATGAGTATGATATGTTTTGAAATAAGATTTTTGTCACAATCTATCATGTTCATTATATTCAGACTATATACGCTATGCTTGGTGATGCTTGGTGATGATTAGAAATTCTTTATTCAGGTTTCTCTGCAACCGATATTTATTTAGTAAGTTTTGTCGTTATAAATACAGGAGATTTGACGTTTGAAATCTCCAAATTTAGTAAGCGATCTTGCACGTCACATTACTTTGCGGCAGCTTCAAGTCTTTGAGTCCGTGGCGCGCAACAGTAGCTTTACGCGCGCGGCAGAAGAGTTGTTCCTAGCCCAACCCACCGTATCAATGCAACTCAAAAAACTTGCCGACACCGTCGGTTTGCCACTATTCGAGCAGAGAGGAATACGCATTCACCTAACCGAAGCAGGTAACGAGGTATATACAATATGCCAGGAGATATTTGACAACATCACTAACCTTGAGGCAAAAATATCGGATATCAAAGGAGTCAAATGTGGGCACTTACGACTAGCTATCATCACTTCATCTCAATACCTTGTGCCGGATCTGCTTGGTCAGTTTGGTCGATTGCATCCGGATGTCGATTTTTCCCTAAGTGTTGAGAATCGAGAACACATTCTTGAACGCCTTACCGGATATGAGGATGATCTCTGCATCCTAGGTGAGCCACCGCCGGAACTTGATGTTATATCCTACCCATTCATACCAAACCCGTTAGTCGCGATGGCAAGCTGCAACCATCCGTTAGCAGGCGTACCTAATATTCCGCTCAAACGTTTCCTTGAGGAACCATTTATTCATCGTGAACCAGGCTCAGGTACACGTGACGCCATCAACCGTTTATTCGCAAGCAAAGGACTGGAAACACCAGCNGGTCATATGGANCTTGCCAGTAATGAGGCACTCAAGCAGGCGGTTGTAGCAGAACTGGGTGTATCAATACTATCTATGCATTCACTAGCACTNGAAGGCACATCGGGGCCCATTGCAATATTAGATGTCCAAGGACTTCCTATTCATCGATACTGGTATCTGGTCCACCCAAAGAATAAAAAACTATCTCCTGTAACACTTGCATTTCTGGAGTTTGCGAAAATGCAGGGACAAAAGGTAGCCAACAAATTTAATGAAGAAATGGAAGTAACTAGAAAAGCTCATATGCATAACTATACGGAATCAAAAGACTAAAGATTCTATTATTTAAAATCACCAATGAATAATAGAATGGAACAAAGTCCTAAGAAAATATATCGGTATAGATTGGAAGAAGAGTGATAACAAATATGGGTGATGTGATAGTCCTGATAAGCAACCCATTGCCAGTTTTTATACGAATACAACTTAGCTCTTCTGAGAATTGAGTCTATAGCTCAATCAAATCTTGTTAACCTAAGTCACTATTTTACAAAATTTGGTGGCGTACCTTCACCGTTAGAAACAACCGCATCAATTTGTACCAGGGCATCCATAGGGATAGCTGAAACGCCAACTACAGTTCTTGCTGGAAGATCGCCATTGAAGAATGTTGTATAAATTGTATTTACAGCATCAATATCTGTAATATTTCTAAGTTGGATATTTATTTTAACTACATCGTCCATAACGTGATCGACACTTTCCACAATTGCTTTAATATTTCTTAAACATTGCCCAGCCTGCTCTATTACACCACCTGCTACTATTTGATCAGATTTAGGGTCAATAGGTAATTGAGCTGCAATATTATTGTAATGAGAAAAAGCTACCGTCTGCGTATATAGAGAGTTTTTTGGTGCATTCTCTGTATTGTTTGCTCTTATGATGAGTCCATGCCTATCTTCAACAGCTTGAGGAGGAGTGCCATCTCCGTGTGACACAACTACATCAATTTGTACTAAAGCATCCATAGGCAAATCCGAAACTACAACTACTGTTCGTGCAGGAACATAAGCACTAGTTCTAGCAATACCGGCATCCGGGAAGAAAGTTGTGTAAACCTCGTTCACAGCCTGAATATCTGAAAGATTCCTAAGAAAAATATTTATCTTAACAATATCATCAAAAGGAACGTCAATATTTTCTAATATTGCCTTTATATTTTTTAGGCACTGTCTAGCCTGTTCTTTTACACCACCTGCTACCATTTGACCCGACTTAGGGTCAATAGGTAATTGAGCTGAAATGTTACTGTAATGAGAAAAAGCTACATTCTGTGTTGATAAAGAATTTTTTGGTGCATTTTCCGTGTTTCTTACAAGCTTCCCAGGTTGTTCACTTCTTGGAACGGCAACTACGGGATTAGACTCGACCCGAACTCTCGTCTGATTATGCATAAAATTCTGTGACTGATGGTTACGCATACTAAAAGGTGGAATAAGATCGCGAGCCTCTTGTATAGATGAAGTTGAAGTTGAAGGTGTACCTTCACCATTTGAAATAACTGCATCAATTTGAACTAAGGCATTACTCATAGGTAAATCTGCAACTGCAACTATCGTACGAGTAGGGAAATAACTTTGAAAGAATGTCGCATAAACTGCGTCTACAGCATAGCTATCTGAAATATTCTTAAGGAATATATTAATTTTAACAACATCGTCCATAACATGGTCGATACTTTCTACAATTGCTTTAATATTTGCTAAACACTGCTTTGCTTGCTCTTTTACATCACCAGCTACAATTTCACCAGCTTTAGGATCTACAGGTAATTGAGCTGAAATATGATTGTAATGAGAAAAAGCTACCGATTGTGTAGAAACAGAACTCTTAGGCGCGTTTTCCGTGTTTCTTGAATATTTTATTATGCTTCCGCTCATATCAATATTTCTCCTATTCCAGCTCATCATTTAATACTAAAGAAAGATAGGCTGCAAATATAAATTTATAAATACTTAATTTAATGGTGCCGGCACCAAGAATCGAACTCGGGACCTTCTGATTACAAATCAGCTGCTCTACCAACTGAGCTATGCCGGCATGAACATAATTATAGTGACTATTTAGATAAGGACAAAACCGAAAATTATAATAAAAGGAAACTCAAGACCATCTATCTAATATTACAAATATAGATCATTTTATTGTTAAAAGACAACTACTTTAAAGTAGCCTTATTTTCGCATTGCCTTCTCAGAAGCTGTCAACGCATCAATAAATGGAGGNCTGCTGAACAGACGNTCAGCAAATTTCAATAATGGTGCAGCCTGCTTAGGCAAATTAATTCCATAATGTTCAAGCCTCCATAAGAGGGGTGAAATTGCCACATCAAGCATTGAGAAATCATCCCCCAACATAAACTTCTGTTTGGCAAATACTGGAGANATTANAGTCAAATTATCACGTATTGCTGCCCGTGCTTTTTCAACCACCTTTGGAGTGCCATTCTCTAGCGCGTCTATATGGCAAAAAAGCTCTTGTTCAAATCGATACAAAAATAATCTTGCACGGGCGCGCATAACCGGGTCTGATGGCATCAATTGTGGATGAGGAAAACGATCATCAACGTATTCATTGATAATGTTAGATTCGTATAAAATAAGCTCCCTCTCAACTAGAACTGGTACTCGCCCATAGGGACTCATTACTGCAAGATCTTCGGGCTTATTATCCATATCCACATCAATAATCTGAAAATCCATACCCTTTTCAAACAATACTATCCGACACCGATGACTGAAAGGACACGTAGTTGCTGAATATAATGTCATCATAACTTACCCTCACAGGTAAATTTATCTTGAATACATTTATCCATGAACATCTCTCCAGAAATCATGCTTCAATGCATAAGTAAGCCCTAACATTCCAAAAAGGAAGAGCATAACAATAATTCCTATTTGTTCACGTTGGGCCGCAGCAGGTTCTCCTAGATAAACCATAAAATTTACCAAATCAGCAACATACATATCGTANTCTAATTTAGTAAGCGTACCTGGTTTACTTAATTCTAATTTCTTAACNTCATGCTTCCCNCCTTGCCCATCNTCAACTNCCTCTATCCTGAGACGCTGCTCNCCTTGTAANTCATACATTACATGAGGCATTGCAGCCTTATCAAANAACANATTATTCCAGCCCGTANCAGTCGANTCATCTCGATAGAACTGTCGCAGATAGGTATACAACCAGTCTGCGCCACGTGAGCGTGCAATTACTGATAAATCCGGAGGAGTTACTCCTAACCATTTCTGAGACTCCTTNGTTTTCATAGNAACTGTCATTAGATCACCGGGTTTTTGCCCCGTAAAAATAAGGTTTTCTTTAATNTGTGTNTTACTTAATCCCAAATCTCTTAGTCTGTTATAGCGCATAAAATTAGCACTATGACAAGTAAGGCAATAATTTACAAAGGTTTTCACGCCNCGTTGTAAAGAAGCCATATCTGTTGCTTTGATTGGCGCACGATCTAATACTACTTCCGTTCCNCCTGCATGNACCAGCAGTGGAGATAAGCAAAAAAGAAATAATAATATTTTTATTCTTTTCATCAAGACACTCTCTTTGGTTCTTTCTTGCATTTATCTTTTTTGCTATACCAAGGCATCAAAAGGAAAAAGGCAAAATAGATAACCGTAAATATCTGTGCAAGCGTTGTGTATAAAGGTGTAGGTGTCTTTGTTCCCAACCAGCCAAGGACAAAAACACTAATTACAAAAAGAGTAAGTGCAATTTTGGAGTATGGTCCTTTATAGCGAATTGATTTCACCGGGCTTCGATCTAGCCAAGGTAGCAGACAAATTATTGCAACTGAACCGCCCATAAGTATTATTCCCCATAGCTTTGCATCTATCCAGAGAAAATTGACAGTAGCTGCTCGTAACATTGAATAATAGGGAGTGAAATACCATACCGGTGCAATATGATCAGGCGTCTGCAACGTATTAGCCGGAATGAAATTATTATATTCTAGGAAATAGCCACCCATTTCTGGGGCAAAAAACATAATCCCACAAAATACTATCAGGAACACCACTACCCCAAATATATCTTTTACTGTGTAATAAGGATGAAATGGTATCCCATCTACCGGTATATTTGTCTCAGGGTTACGATTCTTTTT
>JGI26261J51718_1000878_pt1 | contig 14099 bp, 18 predicted proteins | sample SaaInlV_135m_DNA_3_FD_51718 | JGI IMG/M metagenome (IMG submission 51718)
AATTTAGCAGGCAAATCTTTAGCCTGTAAAATAACAATGGCAAGGGGCATTCTCGGGCCACTTTTTGCTCTAGCATAAATATAAAGTTTATCTTCAGGCGAGACTTTAGCTAACAGGGCAGGGCTAATATTAACCACCCCTGAAACTGTTGGGGATGAAACTTTCTTAGTAATTTTCACTGGTGCAGTGTCACCGACTTGCTGGTCAATCAAAATACTAACATTCTGATCACCTATCTTAATTACTTCGCTGAAGCCCTGTAAGTCCCCATTTACAGGTACAGCCTTGCCTGATTTTGTAACTCTTGCGCTAATTATGACTTCAGGGAAGCTAGTTAACTTCATATTAGGATTCATGCCCATCCCATCTTTTAGTGTGAATTTAGCAGGCAAATCTTTAGCCTGTAAAATAACAATGGCAAGGGGCATTCTCGGGCCACTTTTTGCTCTAGCATAAATATAAAGTTTATCTTCAGGCGAGACTTTAGCTAACAGGGCAGGGCTAATATTAACCACCCCTGAAACTGTTGGAGATGAAACTTTATTTGATAGATCTTTATTCGACTTAGGAGATTGTTCTTTAGCTATTAAAACGTCACCCCCATTACCTGATGCTAGTAACTTTGCTTGTTTAATACTTCCCGAAACAGATTTCGCTAGCTTAGATTCTGCTGGAATCATGGCAAGTAAATCATCCCAATACACAGTAGCCTGCATAAATTCACCTTTTTCAAATTCTGCAGTGCCAGCCAGCGCTAAAGCTTTAAGATTCTTTGGATCAATACTTAAAGCCTTATTGATTAACTCAACAGGCTTTCCCATTAAGCTACCACCCTGAGTCATTGCAAAAACATCTGCGAGATTAACAAGTGCCTCCGGGCTATCAGGTGATTTTGCGAGCAACTTTGCATAAACATCTTTAGCCTCATCAAAACGACCCATAATTGCGTAGGTTTGCCCCAACATTTTCCAACCTTCTAAATTATCTGGCTCATTTTCAAGACGCTTTACAAGATTATCAACCATAGAAGAAATCTCCTGATGGCCGTCACCTTCAGGAGCTAAATTATTTCCAACCAACTCCATTTGTTTTACTGGTGGCTGAGGAAGTAGTGCCTTGGTATTACCTAATAATAAATAAAGGGATACTGCTGATACAGGTATTAACAATGCAAGTACAATTGGGGTTGCAAGGCTTCGTTTGGTATTTAATATTTTCTCTGAAATAGAACTTTTCTCAGGCATATCCAGCATCATTCTCTGCTGCAACTCTTGCTTACTTTGGTTATATTGTTCCTGATTTAAGATGTCATTACGTAAGTCATTATCAAGTTCTGATATTTGATCCTGATATATACTGACATTTGTTGAATTACGTGCAACACCTGTATCACTTTCCTTATTTCTCAATAAGGTAGGAAGGATAAATAGTAAGGATGCAACTATAAAAATTCCAGCAAGAACCCAAAATAACGTCATTTGTTGTCACCATCACTACTTTCTTTTAATAAATTTTCAGCCTGCTTGAGCTGCTCGTTTGTAAGTGGCACTTCTTGTAATGATTTTCTTCTTTTCTTGAGGAAAAAAAATAGCAAAACCCCGCCTACCAGAAGAAAAGCAAATGGTCCAAACCAGAGAATCATTGTGTTAGTTCTTACAGGTGGCCGATATAGTACAAAATCTCCATAACGGGCAACTAAAAAATCAGTAATTTCTTTATCACTTTTATTTGCTAATAATTGCTCACGAATCTCACGACGAATATCCTTTGCAAAATCAGACCGAGAACCAGCCAGTGATTCATTTTGGCATACTAAGCAACGCAGCTCCTCNGACAAAATTATCATACGTTTTTCTATTTCGGGATTNTCAGCTACCGGCAAAGCTTCTTTTGCGAAACTCAAAGGAGATGCAATAAGAATAAAAAATAATAATATAAATTGTTTTTTACAAAATAAATTGCGTAAACAAGTCATCGTCAATATTCCATAATTTATAATAAGATTAAGAAATAATTTTAAATTCATCCCTGCAATTCCTTAACTAGCGGCAAAATTGTTTTCTCTAAAACATCAACGGTTACTGGACCAATTTGTTTGTATTGGATGACCCCTGATTTGTCTATGACATATGTTTCTGGCACACCATATACACCGTACTCTATTCCCACTCTACCTTCAGGGTCCATTATGCTCTTAGTATATGGGTCACCAAGTTGGTCCAGCCATTGTATCGCCAGATTTCTCTTGTCCTTATAGTTAAGCCCGTAGATTGGCACCACATTTGCTTTTGCTAACTGGACTAATAATGGATGCTCATCACGGCAGGAAGCACACCATGAGGCCCATACATTAAGCAACCAAACTTTACCTAAATTATCTTTTGATTTAAAGACATTTTCTGGTTCATGTAGTTGCTGTAAGTTAAATACAGGCGCTGGTTTACCTATCAAAGGAGAAGGAATTTTGCGTGGGTTAAGATTAAGCCCAACAAGTAAAAATGCAGCCAGAATAACAAAGGCAATTAATGGAAGTAGATAACGCATCATGCCTTTCTGGTTTTCGTAACTAATGAATCGATTCCTGCTTCTGTTTCTACTTCTCTATCTTCAATCTTTTTTTCAGATAATTTTCGTACCTTAATACGATAACGTTTATCAGATACTGAAAGAGCGCCCCCAAAAGCCATTAACAAGCATCCAAACCAGATCCAATCAACAAACGGCTTATGATAAACACGTACAATCCACGAATCATCTCCTAGCGGCTCTCCAAGAGCTACATATAAGTCACGAAATATACCGGTATCAATTGCAGCTTCAGTCATAGCCATTCCGGATGCGTTATATGTTCGTTTCTCAGGATGCATAAGATTAATTTTTTCTCCATTATCTAATACCTCTATGTCACCTATGATGCCTTGGTAGTTGGGGCCAGGGACCTCATTGGTACCATTAAAACGGAAAGTATAACCACCTATAGTAACGGTATCACCGACATTCATACGTACATCTTTTTCTGTTTCATAACCATTCACCATTGTCACGCCAATGATAAAGATGGCAATACCAAAATGGGCAAAATTCATTCCGTAGTAGCTACGTGATTGTTTCGCTAATTTTGTGAATANACCTTGATGACTACTATTTTTTATACGCTGCCATAAACTTACAAATATGCTGGTAATAACCCAGAAAGCTAGTAATAGCCCGAAGCTGACCATTAGATTCCATTCGCCCATAGTAAGGGGCAAGAGTAGGGCAGTTATCATACTTACTCCAAATGCCCAACGTAAACGTATTGCTAGCTCAGGCAAGCTTGATTTTTTCCAACGAGCTAACGGACCCAGCCCCATAAGGAAAATTGCTGGGGCCATTAAGGCTACAAATACGGATTCAAAATATGGAGGCCCTACCGAAATTTTTCCGAGTTCCAATGCATCCATTACTAATGGATACAATGTTCCAAGTAGAACGCTACTTGCCGCTACTACTAACAGTAGATTATTTGCCAACAAAAGAGATTCCCTAGATACCAGATCAAAGCTTCCACCAAGACCAATTTTAGGGGCTCTCCAAGCAAATAAGAGTAATGAACTACCTATAATAACAACTAGAAAACATAGTATAAAAATACCACGGGTAGGATCAGTAGCAAAAGCATGAACTGATGTTAGTACCCCTGAACGAACAAGAAAAGTCCCAAGTAAACTTAAGGAGAAAGCAGAAATAGCAAGAAGGATAGTCCAGCTCTTGAAGCTACCACGTTTCTCTGAAACTGCTAAAGAATGAACGAGTGCAGTACCAACCAACCATGGCATGAATGATGCATTCTCAACCGGATCCCAGAACCACCAACCACCCCAGCCTAACTCATAATATGCCCACCAGCTACCAAGCATAATACCTATAGTAAGGAATACCCATGCTATGGTAGTCCATGGTCGTGACCAACGCGCCCATGTTGCATCCATCTGTCCACTTATTAAGGCCGCTATAGCGAAAGAGAAAGCGACAGAGAATCCAACGTAACCCATATATAGCATGGGCGGATGTACTACCATCCCTGCATCTTGTAAGAGAGGATTAAGATCACTTCCTTCGAAAGCAGCAGGTAACATTCGGTCAAACGGATTAGATGTAAATAGCATGAATAATAAGAACCCCACACTAATTACTCCCATCACTCCTAGGACCCTTGCTACCATGTCATCTGGCAAATGTCGGCTAAATACACTGACAGCAACTGACCAAGAGGCAAGCATTAACGTCCATAACAGCAATGACCCCTCGTGCGAACCCCAAGTTGCCGCGAACCTATATTGAACCGGCAGCTTGGAATTGGAATTTTGAGCAACATTCAGGACTGAAAAATCATTGTTTACAAATGAATAGGCTAGACAACCAAAAGCAATTGCTACAAATACAAATTGTCCCTGTACTACTGGTCGCGCCAATGCAATCCATGCGGGAATGCGGCGAGCAGCCCCGAGTATAGGAAAAATAGCTTGTGTAACTGCCAACAATAACGCAAGGATTAAAGCAAAATTACCGATTTCTGGAATCATAATAGTAGCTGTGTAAAGAATAAATAGTTAAGATTAAATAGAAAGGAAATGCTCACGTACTAGTCATTAGTATGTTTACTGTGTCATCAATGTTCCCTGTGATTTGCTTGCCTGCTCTAATGCTTCAGCAGCTTCTGGGGGCATATAGTTTTCATCGTGTTTAGCCAATACCTCATCTGCACGAAAAACTCCGTCAGTTGAAAGCTTTCCTTGAGCCACCACCCCTTTACCTTCCTTGAATAAATCAGGAAGAATGCCCGTATATAAAACAGGGATAACCTTTGCTGTATCAGTTACTACAAAACTTACAGTAACTCCGTCACTTTCACGCTTAACGCTTCCTTCTTCTACTAGTCCTCCAATTCTAAAACTTTTGCCCTGAGGAGCTTCGTTAGCAGCTACCTGGGTTGGACTGAAGAAGAAAACCAGATTGCTCTGGAATGCATCAAGCACCAAGGTTGCAGAAAACCCAAGCGCTGCAACGCTTGCAATAATAATTGCTAGCTTTTTATGTCGTGGTTTCATTGTTTTGCTCATTTTTAGTTGCTTCATGAGTCAGACTAAGTTGCTTCAACAAAGTTCGCCTGCGATTTAATACCAATACAACCTCACCAACCAAACAGATAAGAAATACTAAAAAAGAGCCCCATACATAAAACCCGTATCCACCCATAGAGAGAAAATCTGACAAACTAGCCCAGGCCATTATGTAGTCCCCTTATGAAGTTCACTAACCCACACAGTATGACGCTCTCGCTCTAAGATAATGGTTCGTGTGCGAATTAATACCATTGCAATTGAGTACATCCAACATGCGATGCTCATAATAAGCATTCCAGTAAGCATTATCGAAGCCATTTTTGGTGATTCTGTAAGGCTAACAGTAGCCCCCTGATGCAGAGTATTCCACCATTTAACTGAGAAATAAATAATCGGAATATTAACTACACCCACCAACGCTAATACAGCTCCAGCTTTATCAGCCCGACGAGGGTCATCTATAGCTGCCTGAAGTGCCATAAACCCAATATAAAGAAAAAATAAAATTAATTCAGATGTCAGTCGAGCATCCCAAACCCACCAAGCTCCCCACATAGGCTTACCCCAAAGGGCTCCTGTCCATAGAGCTAGAAATGTAAACATTGCTCCTGTAGGAGCTATAGCTGTAGCTATCATAGATGATAGACGAGTGTTAAAAGCAAGGCCAATTGCAGCCCAACCTGCCATAATCAAGTATAGAAACATAGACATCCACGCAGCGGGCACATGAATAAATATAATTCGATAAGCCTCACTCTGCTGAAAATCTGTAGGAGCAACAAAGAAGCTTATATAAAGCCCTACTAAAAATAATATAAGTGCCACGATAGAGAATATCGGGATAAGTTTCCCAGCAAGAGAATAAAAGCTAGCCGGAGAAGAATATTTAAACCAGTTAATTGCCATTTTTTATAAAAATTTAATAAGTTATATAGTTTTACTGAGGTTTGCTATTAATTAACCCCCTATTTTAACTCATAAATTAGAATTTATAATTGCTTTCTTTACTTTATTCAGTCGAAATACGCAGTGCTGCCGCCGTGGCCCACGGTGCCAACACAAGTGATAGCAATAAAAAAGCTCCAAGTAATGACAAATGCGCACTAGCACCCAAGCCCGCAGAGACTGCCTCTACAGCACCCGCACCAAAAATTAGCACCGGAATATATAAGGGAAGAACTAGCAGAGATACCAGCACTCCGCCGCCCCTAAGCCCTAAAGTAAGCGCTGCACCGATCGCTCCAATAAGGCTTAATACGGGCGTACCCAATAATAACGACACAGCAAGTACAAGTAATGCATCTGTTTGAAGATCAAACTGGAACCCAAGTATCGGGGATATTAGAACCAGTGGCACGCCAGTTACCATCCAATGTGCCAATGCCTTACCAAGCACTAGCAGTATTAATGGCTGGGGAGAAAGCATCATCTGTTCTAATGTTCCATCCAGATAGTCGCTGGAAAACATCCTTTCTAACGAGAGCATTGAGGCTAACAAGGCAGCCACCCACACCACACCTGGCGCCATAGAACGAAGCATGTTTATCTCAGGTCCTACNCCTAGAGGAAATAGACTTACTACGATAATAAAGAAGAATAAAGTAGTTAATACGTCTGATCTTTGACGCATTGCCAAGAGAAGATCACGCTGGATTACCCATAGAAACATATTAATTAAGCTGCAATCGCTTCGTTTCTATAGCGGCAATATTTATATCCTGATGAGTAGTCATTACAACCATACCTCCTTTTTCCAAGTGCTGCTCTAATATACCCTTTACCAGCAGTACCGCAGATGTATCGAGTGCAACTAATGGCTCATCGAGTATCCATAATACTGTGTCACTTACTAATAAACGGGCTAGCGTTACTCTCCGACGCTGCCCTTGAGATAANACTTTAACAGGTAATATTTCACGCCCGACGAGACCCATTTTCTGTAAGGAAGCATAGGCCGTGCTTTCATCAATTCCATTCCCTGCCAAAGCNCTCGAGATCCGTAGATTCTCGATTGCGTTAAGATTGTCTTTTACTCCGTTTAGATGNCCTAGATAAGTAATAGAATTGTAATAATCCTCATCTAAAGATCGAATATTATCTCCAAGCCAGCGGATTTCTCCATGAGCAGGCCTAGCAAGACCACATAGCATCCTTAATAAGCTAGTTTTACCACTGCCGTTAGGGCCATTAACCTGCAATAACTCACCAGCCTCAAGTGAGAAATTAACGTCTTTGAATAAGCTTCTTTCACCACGCACACATTCTAAATTAGATACTTTTAACATCAGATACTTTCTGAAAAAGTAAAATTATAGCTTATGAACAAGCTCTATGGCTCTGTTCTATGTAAGAATTAAAATTAATACTATTTAGGAGACAACGTTAAATATTAAAATTTACCTAAAAAAAGATCTAAAAATCCTATAAACAGGTAATCTTCAAGCTTACTCAATGAAATTAGTATTAGGGGCAGGTACTAGAATAGGCAAAGTTCGTTATATAAAATACGCGGGAGTTAAGTTTTAGCAACTATTACTGTAAAGTAATTTATTAATATATATGTAAACTATTTATGCGGCATACTAAATCAAAAGACAGCTCAAAAGATGGCGGCCCTAATGTTCATCAGATATCTACTTATAAGAATTACATTACTCCAGGTGGCCATGCACGGCTAACGGATGAATTTTTATGGTTAATGAATAAAGAGCGTCCAGAAGTAACTGCAATTGTTTCCTGGGCCGCTGGAAATGGTGATCGATCAGAGAATGGCGATTATATTTATGGAAAGAAGCGTTTACGTGAAATTGATAGACGTATTCATTATCTTACTAAACGACTAGATATAGCAGAGATTATTGATCCTACTATCCCAAGGGAAGATGAAACACAAATTTTTTTTGGGGCCACGGTTACTTTTTCTGACTCGAATGGCCAGACAGAAACTATTTCGATAGTTGGTGTTGATGAGATAAATACAACTAAAGGTAGTATTAGCTGGATATCACCAATGGCCAAAGCTTTAATTAAGTCCAGACAAGGTGACATAGTAAGCCTCCTTACGCCTGCTGGGGTAAAAAAAATTGAGATTCTTACCGTTCAATACAGAGAAATCTCATCTGAATTATTTGAGCCGCCAATTAAGCGATAATAAACATATGGGTAATAAAGGCATGAATCTATTAATTTTTATCTCTTAATGTAAATCGGAATAACTAATGAAATACATTACTTCATGTAGAAATACTATTTTTAAAAAACTGGTTGGGCTAGATGAATCTTCAAAGAAACGGAGAGTTAGCGGCTTAACGATTCTTGATGGAGTGCATCTGGTGAATTCCTATTATGANAAAATNGGCTCACCAAAATGCTTGTTTATAAATGAATCAGGACACAAAAATCCAGAAATAAGAAACTTACTAAATTTAGAAGGTATTAAGNCAGTAGAAGTGTATGTTCTTAAGCGATAGCTTGTTTCGTAATATTTCACCCGTAAAGACACCAACTGGGATTATAGCCTTAGTGGCTATACCTACTTTANAAGATATTACTTTCAGTAAAGGTGATAATTTTTGCGCCTTACTGGAGTCGATTCAGGATCCGGGCAACCTTGGGTCTATTTTACGTTCTGCAGCTGCCGCAGGTGTATGTGATATATATCTGTCTGATGGTTGTGCCGATGCATGGTCCCCAAAAGCACTTCGCGCGGCTATGGGAGCACATTTTATACTACGTATTCATGAAAAATCAGACCTGACAAGAACCGCTCAAAATTTTCAGGGGCAGGTTATTGCAACCACGCTAAAATCTAATAAGAGTTTATATGAATTATCTTTAGATGGACCAATTGCATTTATATTTGGTAATGAAGGAGCTGGTTTATCAGAACTAATGTATAAGGCTGCTAACGAAAAAGTCACCATTCCCATGCCAAGTAAAGCAGAATCACTAAATGTTGCTGCAGCAGCGGCTATTTGTTTCTTTGAAAGGGTGCGACAGCTCCAGTAATTAAAATATAACGGCCATATAAGGCCTAAATAACGGCATATAAAGTACTTCTAATTTTGAATATGGTTAATAGAGATAATGATTTTATGAATGAAGCGCTTGATCTTGCACAGCAAGCAAGAACAAAGGGCGAAGTCCCAGTAGGGGCGGTTGTGGTAAAAGATAACATTGTTATTGGGCGCGGTTATAATCGTCCCATAACCACTTCAGATCCTACTGCCCATGCAGAGATAATAGCGTTACGTGATGCCGCACTCTATCTACGTAATTACCGTTTATCAGAATGTACTCTTTATGTAACTTTAGAGCCATGTGTGATGTGTGCTGGAGCAATCTTTCATGCCCGTATTGCTAGACTTGTCTATGGATCCAAGGATTTTAAAACTGGAGCATGTGGTAGTGTTATAAACTTGCCAGAAGAAAAACAGTTAAATCATCACACTCAGGTGACAGGGCATATCCTAGAAGATAAAAGTAGCTCTTTATTAAGAGACTTTTTTATTGAAAAACGGAAGATTAAGCAAGAAAATAATTTATGAGAATTGAGATTAAAATAAACTCTCAATCACTTGATATTATAGATAATAATCAAGTAATAATTAAATCTTATCAGATTTCTTCTGCAAAAAATGGAGTAGGGCAGGAACGAGGAAGTTTCTGTACCCCCCTAGGAAAACATATAATCCGCGCTAAAATTGGTGAAAATCAACCAGTTAATACTGTTTTTATTGGGCGCAGACCCACTGGAGAAATATATTCTCCTAATTTAGGTAAAAAATTCCAGGGTCGTGACTGGATTCTAACTAGAATATTATGGCTTTCTGGATGCGAACCTGGCTTTAATCGTTTAGGAACGGTAGATACTATGCGTCGTTATGTATATATCCATGGCAGCCCCGATAACACTGATATAGGAAAACCTGGTTCTATCGGCTGCATCCGGATGCTAAATACGGATTTGCTTGAACTATTCGATTTAACCGATGTAGGAACAGAAGTAAGCATTAAACTTAGCTGATATCAGAAAATTAAGGCCATTCAAGTTTGTTCCCAGGCCTCTTTTGAGTTAACATATCTGTCCATGACCAAATATGTATTTGTGACTGGCGGCGTTGTATCATCACTTGGCAAAGGCATTGCTGCCGCTTCCCTTGCTGCACTCCTCGAATCCCGCGGTATTAAAGTAACCATGCTAAAACTGGATCCATACATTAATGTGGATCCGGGCACTATGAACCCATTTCAGCACGGAGAAGTATTCGTTACTGAAGACGGAGCTGAAACCGATCTGGATCTGGGGCATTACGAGCGTTTCATCAGCGCCAAAATGAGCAAGCTAAATAACTTTACCACTGGCCAAATTTATGAAAGTGTAATTAAAAAAGAACGGCGTGGGGACTACCTTGGCGGGACAGTACAGGTAATTCCACATATTACTGATGAAATCAAACTGCATATAAAGTTAGGCGCAGGAGAATCACAGGTAGCAATTGTTGAAATTGGCGGCACAGCTGGTGATATTGAGTCTTTGCCATTCTTAGAAGCAATTAGACAGATGGCAATCCAGAACCCCGTCGAAGACACCTGCTTCCTTCACCTAACACTATTACCCTATATTTCTTCTGCCGGCGAATTAAAAACCAAGCCCACACAACATTCTGTAAAAGAGATGCGTGGAATTGGTATACAGCCAGACGTATTATTGTGCCGCGCTGACCGAGCACTACCAACAGATGAACGCAGAAAAATTGCATTGTTTACTAACGTACGAGAAGAGGCTGTAATTTCAGCAGTTGATGTAGACAGTATCTATAAGATTCCAGTACTCCTACATGAACAAATGCTAGATGAAATAGTCTGCCATAAACTAAATATACTCGCGAAGCCGGCAGACCTGAATATATGGAAGAAACTTACCAACGCATTAGAACATCCTAGGCACAAAATTAACATTGCGCTTGTAGGAAAATATGTAGATTTAACAGAGTCTTATAAATCTCTGTCTGAGGCATTGATTCATGCAGGTATTCATACGCAATGCAAAATTAATATTAATTATGTAGATTCAGAGAATATTGAGAAGAATGGGGCGGGTTGCCTAATAGAAGCCGATGCAATTCTAGTCCCAGGCGGTTTTGGCAAAAGAGGTGTGAATGGAAAGATCATGGCCATTCAATATGCACGTGAGAACCTTATTCCATACCTTGGAATTTGCCTTGGCATGCAACTAGCAGTAGTAGAGTTTGCTCGTAACAAATTGGCCATGAATGATGCACATAGCACTGAATTTAATCCTGATACATCCTATCCTGTCATTGGGTTAATTACCGAATGGAAGACTAAAGAAGGTCAAATTAATACTCGTAATATTAAATCTGACCTTGGTGGCAGCATGCGTTTAGGGGGGCAGGAGTGTTTCCTAAAGGCAAATTCATTATCACAGGAAATTTATGGCACAGAAAAAATAACTGAACGGCATCGTCATCGTTATGAGGTTAATAGTCAATATATTTCTCAGTTAGAAAAAGGAGGGCTCCATGCCAGCGGCCTATCGGCAGAAGATTCACTTTGCGAAATAATTGAGTTACCTCGAACCGAACATCCTTGGTTTGTCGGGTGCCAGTTTCATCCTGAATTTACCTCAACGCCCAGAGCAGGGCACCCTCTATTCAAATCCTTTGTAGAGGCCGCAATTAATGCCTCAACCAATCAAAATAAATCTGAAANANTGAGCCATGACAAACTAAAAATNCAAGCTTAATGCCCAANATACAATGAGATTATGCCATTTTAACCAATCACTTAGTAACCAGGAAAAATAATATGAGTGCGATAGTAGATATTTTTGCAAGAGAAATTTTAGACTCGCGTGGCAACCCAACTGTCGAGGCTGAAGTCATACTTGAGTCAGGAATGCTAGGGCGTGCAGCAGTACCTTCCGGAGCATCTGTTGGTACAAAAGAAGCTGTTGAGTTACGAGATAATGATTCTCAACGTTATTTCGGCAAAGGTGTTCTCAAGGCTGTTGAAAATATAAACGGTGAAATTTCAGAGGCCCTTATGGGTCAAGATGCTATTGAACAAAGCTTTATAGACCAGACTCTTATTGATCTTGACGGCACTAGTAACAAAGCAAGGCTGGGTGCTAATGCAATATTAGCGGTTTCACTGGCGGTTGCTAAAGCAGCAGCAGAAGACTCAGGCATTCCCTTATATCGTTATTTGGGTGGATCAGGCTCTATGTCTATGCCAGTACCAATGATGAATGTTATTAATGGCGGAGTACATGCCAACAATAATATTGATTTACAAGAATTTATGATTGTACCTATTGGCGCACCTAGTTTCAGCGAGGCACTACGTTATGGAACAGAAATATTTCATACACTAAAGAAAATGCTTCATGAAAAAAATATGACGACAACGGTAGGTGACGAAGGTGGATATGCTCCTAATTTAAAAAATAATGAAGCCGCACTACAGTTGATCGTTGACGCTATTGAAAAAGGCTGGATTCGTNCCTGGAGATGATGTTTCTATAGCGCTTGATTTTGCCAGCTCAGAATTATTTAAAGATGGGAAGTATCACTTAGCTTCTGACAATTCTAGTTTAAACTCAGAGCAATTGATTGATTACATTTCTACCTGGGTAGAGAAATATCCTATTATTAGTATTGAAGATGCCATGAGTGAACATGACTGGGACGGATGGAAGATGCTAACTAATAAACTTGGCAGCTCTGTACAGCTAGTAGGCGATGATGTATTCGTAACTAACCCAAGTATTCTTAAGGAAGGAATCGAACAGAAAATTGCCAATTCTATTCTTATTAAAATTAACCAGATTGGTTCATTGACAGAAACTTTTTCAGCTATTGAAATCGCCAAGTGTGCTGGNTATACCTCTGTAATCTCTCACCGCTCAGGTGAGACAGAGGACACCACNATTGCAGATATTGCAGTAGCTACAAACGCCCTTCAAATTAAAACTGGNTCACTTTCTCGCTCTGATCGTCTNGCTAAATATAANCAGNTACTTCGCATTGAGGAAGATCTCGGTGAGTCAGCTAACTTTGCAGGGCGGNGCGCTTTCTACCAAATAAAATAATGAAAGTATTAGGGCTCATACTATTTGTCCTGATAGTTTTATTACAGTACTCGTTATGGCAAGGCAAAGGTAGCTGGAACAGAGTATGGGAAACTAGCCAAAAAGTAGCTTCACAGAAAGAAGCCAATCAAAGAAATGAAATTCGTAATGGGGTGCTAGAAGCAGAAGTACAGGACCTTAAGAAAGGATTGGTTGCAATTGAAGAACGTGCCCGTAATGAACTTGGAATGATTAAACAAGATGAAATTTTCTTTCAGGTTGAAGTAAAAAAACAAGAAATAATACCAACTGATAAAACAGAATAATATTCTTAACATTTTAGATTTAGATATTAGAGAAAAATAAAACTCATAGAACCAACCCTAAAATGAGTAATCATAAATTTAGAATCGATCAGAATATATTTGTTCTCCCAATTAACATGCCTGGAGTAATTAAAAGTCAGACTAAGTCGTCTGCTGATGAAAATATATATGAGGTTGAGGTTAATTATCAGAACAGAATCTGGAAGGCAACATTCTATGAGTCCGAGTTATCGGATATGAAATAATCTTTTTCCTAGCCAGATCTAAAATGTCTGGCTAACCATAACTACAAAGGAACTACAATTGAAAGAAGTAAAAGAAGAAGTGATTCAGAAAGAAGTAAAAGAAGAAGTCCAGAAAAAAGAAAGTGGAGAAAATGAATCTAAATTAAATGATGATATATGGAAAAAAATATCACAGGCACTTCTTATTACAATTTTTTTCCCTTTTTCTTTTATTGTACTGGTTTTGTTATACGGTTTTGAGAGAACTCTTGAAATCTTTAAAAATGTACTATCAGGAAGATATGTTCTGATGGCGGTACTTATAGTTACAGTTGTAATTCTTCAATTA
>JGI26261J51718_1000884_pt1 | contig 14017 bp, 16 predicted proteins | sample SaaInlV_135m_DNA_3_FD_51718 | JGI IMG/M metagenome (IMG submission 51718)
ATTTCAGATTCGGGGTTTAAAAATAATTTTTCTGTTTCTTGATTGTTGGCTTCATCCATTTTTTGATCGCAACCGATACAGATTACAACCATAAGAATTACTAATTTTTTAGTAGAAGCTATCAAGATACAAGGACTCCTCAACAATTGAATTTTATCCATCAATTATATCAATATTTTTGTTGGTTAATTATTCATATTCCACAGGCCCACTATCCTCATTCAAATTAAAAGATGAAAGTTCAGAATGTTCATTCATCATTCTTGAGTAATAATCACTAGGTAGTTGATCTATAGTGTCTAATTTCACACCTGAGGCATGCCACAAAGTATGTCCCTCAATATCTCTCATGTCCATCCATGGCAACCATGGCATAAGAATAGTGGCTGTGAACAAGCTAGAAAGAGAAGTAACGCTTTGATCCAAAAATTCATCTAATGGTGCAAACATGGTTAATCGCTGCAACCGAGGTTCCGATAATCCAGGTGGGTATGCAGTTTGATTGTGCATCCAAACTGTTTTGGGGCCAAAAGTCCAATCTAAGATAAGAGGTTTATCAGGCATCTGATCAATGAAAGAAGTGGGCCTTGCTCCCATTGAAGATATATTCAATCCTCTACCTAAACTGGCTTTTCTAATATTCGGTAGAACTTGGTTCACTTTCCCAGTAAATGGATTTTCATACTCTCGAATCATTTCATTGGAATCAATATCTCTAAAAAAAGTTAGCATATTCCCAAGAATTTCATACGAACCATCTTCTTTTGAAACCACCTTGTAGCTCTCCATGCCTTCGATATTAACCATCGGTATTGGTTGTTCTGAGCCCTTCTGAGCATAAAGGGTACCGTTATAGTGCCATGGTGTTTGATCTATTTCACCTATATTGGATTGCATTCTCATTAAGTTGATTAAATTGTTAAGTGGCAAATTTAAATCTGGAACATTCTTAGGAATCGTTCCATTCATGGCACCTGATGATTGATTGCTCGCCAACAAAGTTGCTGCGCCCAACCCTAATAAAAAATCACGCCTTAGAATTTTTTCTGACATATTTTCCCTTTTTTTTTTTGTATTTATCTTGATTCTATATGTTCAATGACTTTGTCTGCAAGAAATTCTGCAACTAATTGATGGTCTTCTTCGACTCTCCACATAGACCAAGTCCCATTATATTGTGACTGAGTTGGTTCTGTTTGACTTGGGGATCCCATTGTTGGATCGTAACCCAAGTGTCCAAAATGTGAAACATCAAAAGCCAATGAAGGATCTAGATCATTTCTTTTTTGATCCAATGCTGTTTGTCGTTGTGGTGGGTAAGGTTGATCGTTTTGACACCCTCCCATTTCAAAGCAGCAAGCTTCTGTTACTGATGGATCTTGCATACTCTTACATATAGGATTAACCCAAACACCCCAATAATCTGCGAATGGATGTCCAATTTTAGGATAGGTTTTAAAATCCAACACATTGATTTTAATCCAATTCATATAACCAATTTCTTTAGCGATTTGATTGGGAACTTCAACTAAGTTCAAAACTGAATTTTCCATAATTTGAGGGAAGACAACAACGATATGTTTCATATTATTTTTTCTTAATTGATCCAATGCCTCCCAATATCGATACCCCCACTCTCCCTTTGGTCTCTCATTATCTGAATCGTAAAGAATGTTATAGCCAAGATTTTCACCCCTCATTTCTCTGGATCTCTCGATAGATGAGGAAGTTGACCCCCCTACTTCTATCTTTTCATTTTTCACCATATCTCCAAACCAACCACCCAATATATTTTTTGATTCCATTTCAGGGTATTTTGTGAGCAATTGTTTTTTAATATTCTTATTTAAAATCAATGTGTCATTTATTTTTGGATCAAACACTTCATTCAATGAAAGAATTCCATGATTAATCATCAATACACCAGTATTCATCGATTGGAACCTCACTGTTGAGCTCCAATTCAATACCTTTGATGTGAAAGTCTGCCAAGCGAGTATCTCTGATCACAGGATTGGGGTTATCCTTATAATTAACCAACGGATTTGAAATGGGTTCTCCCAATGATCGAGTCCAGTTTTTAGGCTCTGTAGGAAAAGAATTCAACATAAGTTCATTTGGATCGTTTACCCATTCTAGTGAAATAGAAGTTTTATTTGTTTTATTAAATTTCTCTATAATTTTCTTTGCTTCAATAAAAACATCGAATGTTTTTGAGAATCTTGCGCCTGCTGTAGTTAAGTCAATCATAATCATTCGATCAATGTCGAGCCTAAGCAGTCTTTCAACAGGACCATCAATATTATAACGATCCGCTTCACAAGCATTCCAAGATGGATCGCCTGCGCCACAATAATTAAGCCTTACATCATTACCAATCTTTGAGTAATAAAGATTTCTTGGATTTACTAATTCATATATATCAGGACTGATCCAAGTCATTTTATCCACAATAAAGTCAACGCCCATATTTTTTTCTTTATCTTGAAGTGACAGAGCTAATTGTTCTGTGAGAATTCTTTTTGATTCAGGGTAAGGATCAACACCGCCAATACGTTTAAATTCAAAAGAATATTTACCTAATTCTTTAGGTGCATTTCCTGCTTTAAGAATTTGAGACCAATATTCTGGATTCCATATTATTTGATTGTAAACCGGACTATTCTGATCGTATGAGAAAATCTGCATGGTGGATTCCCAAGTTTCTTTTTCTCCAAATGTTTCAAAACCCCCATGGGAAACTACTAAAACACCTATTCGTTCTCCTTTAATGGAATGATTTATTTGATCGCCATATTGAGAACAGCCAGAAATAAAAAAAATTAGGCTAATAGGAATTATAAACTTTAATTTGAGTGCAACTCTCGCCTTTAAAATCACAAACCAAGTGCTCCTGGATTCATTATGTTGTTGGGGTCTAAAGATTTTTTAATATCCTGCAAGGCTTTAGCAGCCTCAGCTTGTCTCCCATTCTGATACGGATAGCTTTTTCCAACCTGAAAATGAACAGCACCTAGACTTGAATAGATTTCTTGTACTCTAGTTTTCAGTTCAACAATCAAAGCTCTTCCTGCTGGATTTGCATCATGAGTGGGTAACGTGTCCAAATAATCTTGATCCAAATAGGTTTTATGATAAATCGTTCGATCGTCTTTCCAATATAGAGCAACCTCATATAAAAAAGCATGGGTGGAGTAAGTGACAAACATAGTGCCTGCTTCAACTGAATGTTGTTCCATCGCCTCTTTCTTTTCTGCGTAGAGTTCTTCTATACGGTCGTGCATTTTTTGCATTTTAGAAAATGGTAATAAGCCATGCATGGGAACCCAACGCTCGCCTTGCGGTCCCAAGATTGGATACAAAGGCATAAAAGGCATCGCCCCCATAACAGTTGGAATTGTATTAGCAATCTCTGTTCCAAAGGGACTGATTACTTTTCTGGTTTGAGCAAGTTTGCTTTTAACTTCTGCCGTACTATAACCTTCAGCAACAAAATGTGCTGAGTAATCAAACCCGGTTAAAAATCTCTTTCCTGCTAATGCCATTTTTATCAATTGGATAATTGCTTCAAGAGGGTTTCTAGCTGTTTTTAATACTGCAAAAGCTGCTCTGATTGAATCCATAAATGTTACTTTACCTAATTGGCCGCGTTGTAATTTTGGATCCAAGCCCCAATTACTTGATATTGATTGCTCACGAGCGACAGCCGCCATTCCCTGACTCATAGAGTTATAATTCTTAAACCCAAAAGAACAAGTAAGCGTGTGTGATGGCAACTTAATTAATCTCATGGTTATCTTGGCTTTGACTCCTAATGCGCCTGCATCTCCTGAGAATATACCTGTCAAATCAGGGCCATAATTTCTAAAAAACTGAGAGCTATTCTCCATTGATAACGATCCAGTTTTGATCATTTGACCATTGGCCAAAACAACTTCATAACACAAAATAGACTCCGCAGAACCGCCATAAATACCTGATCCCATACTCACACTATTTTGTGATGTAGAGCCGCCAATGGTTGCCTTCAATCCAGAAAATGGACCCCAGAATGGTGTTCTTAGGTTCTTCTCAGCCAAAGCCGCTGCCATTTCAGCCCAAGTAACACCTGCCTCCACAGTGACAAACATATCTTCTTCATTAATTTCCACAATCTTATTCAATCTAGAGGTATCAATAATAATGGAGTTTGGGTCTGTAGGAAGATAGGCATCGGTGTAAGAAGCACCCCCTCCTCTGGTCACAATTGAAACCCCCAAACCTGAAGCTATTCTAACTGTTTCTTGAAGCTCGCCTATATTCCCTGGTTGAACAATTGCTATCGGGATCTCAAAAGAACGGTAGACATCCATCGAATAAAATTCAAGTGAATGATCATCAGTCAGAACATAATGTTCACCTATAGCCGCTTTAAGCACCTTAATAACATCTTCTCTGTCTTCACTCATTCCTTATTTTCTCCTATTAATCAATGGACCACATAGATTTATCATCAGGTAAAAACTCTATCGTGGAATTCTCTAACAATAGATTCATCTTCTCGGCATAATTCTCTTTCCCATTGCCTATCCAACTAAAAATTGTAATTTCTGTTTTAATATTTGCTAGATCGGGTTGAATATCATATCCGATAAGATCCTTTGCAACTAGCTTTAATGCTTCACCAGATTTTAAGGCATCGACTGTTCTTTCATGAACTAAACTGGGATCAATATCGGGTTCTCTTTTTAAGGCATTAGATTCTTTTGCCTGATGCCATGGGAAAAATAATTCACTATCACGAATAAAATACCAGGCCTTCAATAAATGTTCTCCAAAAACAGATGGCGATAAATCAGGTGCATAATGCTCTGAAAATTCTTCTCGTTCTTCTTTGTTCAGGCACCAAGGTTCTATCAACAGCAATCTTTTAACATTCAAATCTGTGTGCTGACTCAATAAGAGAGCAATTGAACTTGATACACCTAATGAGGCGATCTCTATATTCTTTATTTCAATTGCTTTTAAAGCCTCAACAATCATTTGCATTATAGACTGAGGTGAATAATTAGTAAGATGAGTGGGTCCTGTCTCGCCATGTCCTGGAAGATCAATGAAGATTTTTCTATACTTTGGATTAAATCTATCACTCATATGAATCATGCTTTTTGACGATTGAGAGAAATCATGCAAAACCAACATAATTTCATCTGTTTCATCTCCATCGCTATAATAAAACAATGGTCCTTTTGAAGTCTGGACAAAATTCTTCCTACCAACATTCATGCTGCTATCATCTTGATTCAGAGGACTATTGGATTCATTGGAAAATTGTTTAAAAATTTCTCTTGCTCTATCTTCCAGTGAAGGAGTGTCTGGTAATAGCTCAATTGTTACACTTTTTGATAGTTGCTTTAATCGTTTTGGGTGCTCTGCGATTGGGTCTCCTGCATAATTGAGCAGAAAGGTAGGGGTATTAATTTCTTGGATTCGCTCTCTNGAAGGATACATGAATGCTGCTTGATATGCGGTTTGAGATTTTGCAGTCGATCGCAATAGATCCAAGACATAAGGTTGCATGAATTTAGGATCAGGTAANTCAATATTCAATCTCACTTCTTTTTCTTTCTGNAACCAAGGAAAGAAGATTAATTGTTCTCTGATGCGAGCCCATACCCAAGGTAAATGAGTGCCTTCTGGTGTTGGGGTAAACCACTGGGTATAATGTCGAAGAATTTTTTCTTCNTCATCTGGNTCTAGAACCACNAGTCCATTCACAACNACTGCATTGCAAAGATCAGGGTAGAGCCTAGCCATTTCTGCTGCAATAATAGCTCCAGTATGAAAGCCATAAATGCAAATTTGNTCCAAACCTAGGGCATCAGTAAANTCTTTTAGAGCTTCTGCATACAAAGTTATATCTGGTGTCAGAGTTTCAATATAATCGGATAAACCAAAGCCAGGTGTATCGGGTGCAATCACNGTAAAATCATTGGCAAANTCTTCAATAATTGTGGCTTTTTCAGCGGAAGAAGTTGGGCTTTGATGCAACAACAANAGAACTGGNCCTGCNCCAGAAATACGATAATGAACTTGTCGAGANTCTAGATTGACGAAACGTCTNTGAATGGATATATTTTCAATAAGCTGATACATGTTATCCTTTTATTATAACTCACTTATAGAGAAAGAAAGAATATGGCTATTATCCATAAATCCTTCCCAGTAGGGCCATTGCAGTGCAATTGTACCATCATTGGTGATACTGAAACTCATAAAGGTTACGTTATAGATCCTGGTGGAGATCCAGAACTTATTATGCAATCTATTGCTGCAATGAATCTATCCATTGAAGGTATTTTTCACACCCATGCACACTTTGATCATTTTCTAGCTTCGGCAGAAATTAAAGAAAAAACTGGAGCCTCTATTCATTTACACGACTCCGATCGATTTCTCTGGGATACCTTAGAAATGCAATGCAAATACTTCAATATTGAATACAAACCAACCCCTGCTCCTGACTTTAAAATAGAAGATGGTGAAGAAATGAAATACTGCTCAGGCACCTGTATCCATACTCCTGGACATACGCCTGGGTCTGTTAGTTTCTATTTTGAAAAAGAATTACTTTTAGTCTCAGGGGATACTCTGTTTCAAGGCTCTGTTGGAAGGACAGATCTTCCGGGTGGAGATTTCAACCAACTCAAAGAATCCATCCAAAAAAAAATATACTCTTTGGATGGTGAAACCATTGTCATCCCCGGTCATGGACCTAACACATCGATTGGACATGAAATCGAATCAAATCTTTACGTACGATACAACAGTTGATTGATGCTTTGATGAAAATAAGATTCATATTTCTCTCCCTTTTGATTACAGCTTGTGGTGGTGGAGGCGGCTCTTCAGATAATTCTACAAGCACCGCTAAGATTGCACCCAGAATTACCAATTTAAGCAAAAATTACGAGGTTTATGAAAATCAAAATGCTGCCTTTACCGTGACAGCAACTGATCCTGATTCTACTAGTCTCACTTATTCAATATCAGGCACTGATGCTTCCCAATTCAGCATTGGATCCGCAACAGGTCAGGTGATGTTTTCTAATAATCCTGATTTTGAGAACCCAAATGATGATAACGAGGATAATCAATATCAATTCTCAGTCGCTGTCAGTGATGGGTCTCTAAATGACACCGAAGACTTCACAGTTAGCGTTTTGGATGATTATTCTGACAACCCAGATTCTGATCCAGAATGCAGTGTTTATATTATTGAAGGCGATATTGCGATCCCCAATACCGAGCAATGCACAATGTTCAGAGGTGGATTGCTTCGAGAATTTATTATCTATGTGCCTCAGTCCTATGCCTCTCAAACCTCCCCCGTCCCCTTACTGTTTAGCTTGCATGGTTACACCAGTAGAGCTGAGTGGAATTATAACTACACCGGTTTTCAAGATGTGGCTGATAACAATGGATTTATTGCGGTCTATCCTCAGGGCTCTATATTCTCATCAACAGGAGAAACCCATTGGAATGTAGGAGGGTGGACAACAGGAAGCAGCACTGACGATATTGATTTTCTGAATAGCCTGATTGATTATCTTCCACTTAATTATTCAATTGATCTGAATCGTGTGTATTCAACTGGTATGTCAAATGGGGGTTTTATGAGCTATCACCTGGCGTGTAATTTAAGCACTAAGATTGCCGCTATTGCCTCAGTCACAGGATCCATGACAAACAAAACTTATAATGATTGTGATCCAAAGCACCCAACTCCAGTCCTGCAAATTCATGGGAAACTGGATGGGACTGTTCCATATGCTGGTAATTCTGGCATGAAACCTATTGAAGAGGTGATGGATTATTGGGTGAATTATAACGGTTGCAATCTCACACCTACCCAAACTCAAATAGAAGATGCTAATGGCGATGGTTATGGCGGTACCCTCACCCAGTATATTAATTGTCTAAATACTGTTGGCGTAGAGTTGTACTTACTTGATGCCGTCGGTCATCAGTGGCCAGCGATAAATGATGATGATGATTATGACATTCACTCGGCTGATGTGATCTGGGATTTTTTATCCAAATACAATATTGATGGTCTAATACAATAAACTAGTTTTCTAATCTAAACGTTGCTTTAATAATCCTTTCATTGTCTTCATTATCTAGAAGAACAGTGCCAAGATTAGAGTTTAATATTTGAGAACTTTCCTTTATAAACTGACCTGCTTGCAAGAGATCATCTGCACTAAAGACAATCATCAATTACTTGATCATCCATTCTGCTGTATTTATAGTCAATGTTGTTTGTATCAGCAGATTCTATTAATTCTACTTCAATGCTAGTCAAATCTTTCTTAGATATTTCACTTCTTGATGAATTAATAATCATCAATGCTGAATCTTTTACATACTCATAATTACTCTTAGCAATTTGATANCGCTTCGAAGCCATAGTTGTACTAGAGATTATCCCATTTGCAAAACCTCCNAATATCAATAGAAATAANAGAATAAACAATGCAAGNATTAGGCGTCTCTCCCTTTCGCTTCGTTCATTGATAAATTTTATTAAATCATTCATNGTTGTAAATCAGTTTAATNGTTCCATTGATGNTTCCATCAGAGTTATTAATGTCTTCATCAATAATTTGAACTTCCATGGATTGAATCAATTTNATAAAAATGCCGTACTTCAAGGAAGATACATTTTTAAAATTTAATTCTACAGTTGAGGAGTCAACATTAACTCTCATAGTATTGATTAAATCTAGATCAATTCCATCCAAGACCTTAAAGATATCCAGATCCGTTATCACTACAGTGGGTCTTATTTTTGAAGTTTTGATAATCTGGTCAATTTGTAATTTAGGATTAATCACTCTTTTTGTATTGGGGTTAATGGATTGAAATATTTCAAGAGTTGCCTCTTTATATTGGTTCTCATATAACTTCATAAAGTAGATATTAAGATTGGGCAAAATCAAGAGTGCTAAAAGCAACCCAATTGAAACTATTTTTTCTAATCTGGATAATTTCAAGCGATTCAGAATGTTCTTTATAGAAAACTGATACCTAAAAAGATTGGGTATTTCTGAAAGTTTTAAACCCATTATGTTCCGATGCAATTCCTCTAGAGAGACGGAATCAAAGACAGGTTTTTTAACAATATTCTTTACAAATGGTTCATCCGATATGTTGATGAATGTTGTCCTTAAGGTAGTTCTTCCTTGGTTTAAAATTGAAATGTATTGCTTTAGATTCNAATAATTTGATGAATGACCTGTGCCATCTTCAAATGCAACAATAAGACGATNATTNATTTCTAGAATCGACTCAGAAACGTANAAATGATTTAGATAATGCTCTGGGAGCATAATAGNAGTGCATCCCANTGCATTTATTTTTTNATTGAATTCATTAANAATGTTTTTATTTACCAAATGAACTAAGGATTTTTCATGATGATAGAAGAATTGATTGTCTGAGACACTGTTGATAATTATATCGTCNTGTTCTGAAAAAAATCTTGCTTTAAATTGCTCCATCGTTTCCTTTTCATTTCTTGATATTGAAAAGCTATGGACCAAATAAGACGGTATGAAGAAATACAATTTGCTGTTNCCTTCTATGTATTGATCAACATCTGTGAATGAAACTCTAGAATTACTAATCAATTGAGAGTCAATGTATTCATACAAGTCTATTTCTTGTGTATTCTCAGCGAGATGTATGCAATATGTTTTCATCATAATTTAAACAGTCTATATCCCATTATAAGATCGAAAAATAATGGAAACCTTATTATTATTATAATTCATTAGGGTTTGTGAAGTGGCATTGAAATCGGCATAACTGACTTCAGTATCAAGAAACAGTAACTGGCTATTAAAACTGATTGGAATGTTTAAATTATCAAAATTGATATTAGGGTAAGCATTCTTAAGATCTGAAATCGATTTAAAACCATTGAGTGGTATTGCATTGAGAATTTCTTCTGCCTCACCAAGACTCAAACCTGGTATTGCAGCTGCCAACAGAAAAATATTGTCAGCTTCTAAAAAATTAATATTAATTGAGTATTCATCTAGATGTGGAATGACACAAAAATGCTCTTTGATGATGCTCCAATCAAAGTATGCACTTGCAGGCAAATTTTTAATCTCTGATAAATGATAAAAGTATCTTTTGGAAGTAAACTGCTTTGAGTCATTCATTGGGCCAATATAAAAATAATCTTCTAGGCCATTTGATCTGGGCTCATTATCAACATCAATCCAATCAATGATTTGATCAGTTAAAGCATCTATGGCACTTGCATCATAATCCAATAACTTTAAATAACCTTCAAAAGCACTGATGGCCTTCTGATTGAGAATGTATTTTTCTTTTCTGAAATCAAGCAAAGCATTGATATTAAAGCAACTAGAGGCATCCTTTAGTGTTGCCTGGAGCGTCCCTTTTTCAAGTTCAAGATAGATGGGATTAGTGAACAGTGTCTGATTTTTTGCAGTATGTGCTCTATTAAAACGAAAGTGTTTTTTTATCTCTTTAATGGCTAATGTCTCAACATTAGCCATGTATTGAATAGCATCATTTTGAAAGTCCACATACCCTTCTCTTTTAGAAGAAAGAAAATAGTACTTCCCAATAGAAACACTAATCACAGACAACATTAAAACAATCAATAAGACTGATATAAGAACAATGCCCTTATTGTTCATAAACGTTTTCAATATTGGGAGACACAATCCATTCCAATGATTTATTATTCGATGACAAATTGATTCGGACCAAACGAGGTATTTTTCTAGATGTAATGGCATCCTTGGGCCAATAATCACTCCAATCATTGCCATCTGAGAAACTCAGATTTAATTCATCAAAATTCTCAAACAATATGGACTCAAAATAATCTTCTTCCATATAAGGATTATCAGAAAAATATTGCCTCCGATAAAAAGAACCGTTTTCATGAAAATACTCAATTCTCTTAACCAATGAATTTTGCAATGTCCCAGATTCTACAAGTGAACTAAACATCATACTTCTCGAGCCCTCTATAGATAGAAATGTTGCATCATAATCTTCACCATAAAAACTTCTCATTGGAACATTCAATGATTGCCTGAGATCTCTTCGAATGATGCTTGAGGCAAGATTGAATTTTTTAACCTCATCCAATGATTGGAATGTTGANTCTCTTATAGTCAGAGACGATTGCAGGATATTGGTTGAGACAAGAGTGATGATGGTAATAATAATTACCGAAATTAACACCTCAATCAGAGTGAATCCTTGGGTATGTTTTTGCTCATCTTTTTTCAATAAAACCCTCTCTGATAAATATCGCTTGCTGGCTTTTTGCATTCTTAACCTCAATGGAATACTGAAAGAATTCCTTTGATATGGATTGAGTCTTTTCTTCCCATAACCAATTTTTTCCATTCATACTAATGATTCCTCTTCTTGGTCCTGCCATCAAAGGGGGGTCTATAGTATTCATTAATGCAACCCTATTATTTGCCACTTCCCTTGCTATCACCCTCTCAGTNAGCTGCAAAGAAGACAATGAGGTTGACGTAATAAATTGATAAACTGCAATCACTGAGATGCTCAGAATGAGAAGAGCCACAGCAACTTCAAGAAGACTAAAGCCTTCAGATATTTTTAATTTCTTTTGTAATCTTGCCATTCTGGCTGATGTATATTTCAATCATATAATTACCATCTTTGATATAAATAATAGCCCCTGTATTTTCTCCCGATGGATAAAATGTTATTAATGGATACTCTGAAAGATCATCCTCCAAAACTATACGTTGACCGTTTGCTTTTCGTATCATAAATCCATCTTTCATGCTGGCTTGAATTAAACTGAATTCATCGATGAATATTTCTTCCATCAACTCTTCTCTCTGATTAATGGCATAGAATTTACTTCCATTGCTGCTTGCAAACCATTGAATGCTTTTGCCCCTAATGATACTTTCCTCTGAAAGGACTTTAAAATTACTCTCAATTGGATTTTCTTTTACTTTTATAAAACTTAAAATAGAGGTATTCAAAAAAATATAAGTGGAAGTAACTCCTATAATGCATAGCACCATAAGAAGTTCTATCAGAGTGAAACCAAGCCTATTTTTTTTGCCAATTACCAAGATCTGCATTCTCTCCTTCTCCGCCCTCTATGCCATCCGCCCCATAACTGAAAAGATCATATTGACCATGTTGACCAGGGATTAAATAAAGGTATTCATTGCCCCATGGATCCTCAGGAACATAGCCTGAAAAATAGCCATTTTCTGGATAAAGATTTGAATTCCGAATATCAAGGGGAGGTTTTATCAAGGCCTCTAATCCTTGATCTATAGTGGGATAAACAACATGTTGGAATCGATATGTCTCCAAACCTTTTTCTATTTGGGATATATCGGCTCTTACTTTCTCAAAGTAAGCTCGTTGCAAAAAAGGAGCTACATTGACAGCAACAATCGTCGTCAATATCCCTAGAATAACGATCACAGCCATTAATTCGATCAATGTAAAGCCTTTATTATGTTGTTTCATCATTAAGATATAGCTATAGCATTCATTTGCATTATTGGTATTAAAATTGCTAGTACAACCAGCAAGATAAAGCCGCCCATAATAATTATTACAGCGGGTTCTAATATGGATAATACCATAGAGCGACTGGTTTCAATCTCAGACTTCATAAATTGAGACACTTTATTGAACATTTTAGTTAAATTTCCAGACATGTAACCACTGGAAACTAGTTGTATGAAAAGGTCTGGAAAAATATTTGTCTTTTGAAGTGATACCACAAAATCCTTTCCTTCTGAGACTTCTTTGTTAGCAATGCCAATGATCTCTTTTAGGTAAAGATTATTAAACACCTTAGAGGCTTCTTCCATAGAAATATCAAGGTTAATGCCTGAGTCCAACAATAGATACATTGTGCTTGAGAAACGCTCCAGTTCCGCTTTCAAAATAAAATCACCAACAATAGGAATGGATAAGAAGCGTTTATGCAATAGAACTAATTTTTTTGGTTGTGATTTAATGCGCTTATATAAAAAAAGCAGAGCTAAGGATCCCATCATCATCAGAATAAGAATCAAAGGCATGTTATTAGAAATTGATAACAATGTCCTTGTAAGCAAGGGTAATTCTACTCCTGCTCTTATAAATTGACCCACCACTTGTGGCATAACAAATGCTAATAATGCTGTGATTACGGCTAGTGACTATTAAAATTATTGGGTATGCTAGTGCTGATATGACTTTCTGCCTAATGCTTTCAGCTTCTTCCAAGTAGTTTGATAAATTATCAAACATTAATGACAATTTGCCCGATGCGTCTCCTGCTGTTATTAAAGCAGTGTAGGTATTAGAAAAAATAGTTGGATAATTCATCATGGCCTGCCCCAACCTCTTCCCTTGTATAACCTGATCCCTAATATCAAACAGGACATTTGCTAGCTTCCTGTCGCTTACTTGATCGGCTGTAATTTCTATTGCTTTATCAAGAGGAATATCTGAATCAAGCAGTGTTGCGAGTTGTCTGGTAGCAATGGACAGTGTTTTTGATTTGATTTTAATTTTTTTTGAAAATGTTTTTGATGTTTCCAATACTCTGATTGGAGTTAAATTAAGGTTTTTAATTAATCTCCTAGCCTCTCTTTCAGAAGCAGCATTGATAAACCCATCTTTCTTTTTACCGATGGAATCAAAAGCAATATAGTTAAATGCTGGCATCTTCTTTTTGTGTTTTAATCCTGAGTAACTCTGCAGAGGAAGTGAGCCCATTAATAATGAGTTCTTTTGCTAGCTGATCAATAGGCTGATTATCAGTAAAAGCATACTTGCTAATCTCTTGTTCGGAAGCAGATTCATGAATCATATTTTTTAATCTTGAATCTATTTGAATTGATTCAGCAATAGCAACTCGACCAAAATAACCGCTACCTTCGCAGTGATCACACCCTGTGGGTACATAAACAATGGTATTGTC
>JGI26261J51718_1000894_pt1 | contig 13921 bp, 12 predicted proteins | sample SaaInlV_135m_DNA_3_FD_51718 | JGI IMG/M metagenome (IMG submission 51718)
TCATACCAACTATAGAATCAATACGGATGCCTGAGCAGTGAACTAGAATTTGGAATCCTCCATAAGTCTCCTCGATATAACGGTAAAAACCTTCTACCTGAGTATATTTAGTTACATCGAAAGAACGTAAATCAAGATACTCCGAGTACTCTTTGCTGGATTCCGCGAATTCTTTTGCTGCTTTACCATTTGACTGGTAGGTGGCCACAACTTTAGCACCAGCCTTGAGCAAGGCTTCTGACACACCTCGTCCAATACCGCGAGTTCCCCCGGTAACCACCGCTGTTTGCCCTTTGAAGTTGAATTCCATTAAGACCTAGTTTTTCTGAGGTGGGGGTATCAAATTAAACTGACGCTGACACCATTTTTCTGGGTTCATCCCTAACTGAACGCATAAATTTATCAACTTCATTGGCAACAATAACTCCGTAGTTAGCAGCACCAAGCCAACCTGACATGATAATTCCAACTGAACCCGAATGAAAAAGCCCGTTAATTTGGGTAGGTAGTTCTCGACTGATTTTTAAGCCCTCAAATTTGGTCCCAAAGGAAGTTCCATTTGGTGACAAGGTATACCGCTTGAACGTTTTTGGAGTCGCTGCTTCAAGGTAATCAACCTTCTCACGAATATTTGGCACATATTTTTCCAACGCGTCTAAAGTAGTCTGAATAAGATTTTCCTTTTCTATCTTATATTGCTCCTCACTCAAGTCAGCCCAGTCTTTATAGCGCGCATTGGTGGAAGACACAATAGAGAAGCGATTTAGTCCTGGTCGCATTTCAGGATAATAAAACGAAAACGTCCGGCTAGTAACCTGCCTGTCGAGAATTTTTTCTGTATTATATTCGTTTGCGACAGAAGTGAATAAAAGATCCCCCACATTATCTATCTTCTCACCTTTCTTAATACCTATATAAACCTGACAACTGGAATCGTTGAGACGGACTTTTTCAACTTCTTTAATGAATTCGGGATTGAAATTTTCGTCACCAACTAGATTGTGAATAGTATTAAGAATATTTGAATTAGAAAGAACTGATTGACATTCAATGTCCTTTCCATTAATTTTCACCCCTTTAACTTTTTTCCCCTCAGTATGAATTTTTTCAACTAGGCAATGAGTACGAATATCTACCCCATTTTTTATTAACTCTTTTTTCATCTTTTTAATTAGATCGTCGGTCCCACCTTGATAAGTAAAAACTCCCTTGTCCATAAAATTTGAGAATACAATGCCATAACTTAATGCTGGATCATCCAAAGTTGATCCATTCGCATAAGTTATAGGTTCCATAAGAAAACGCCATACGTCTCTCCTCTCTGGAAAAAACTTTTCAAACAATTCCCGCGTCGTCATTCTCAATTCGTCATAAAAATTCATGTTACGAGTAGTGGCAAAAAATTCGTCTATGACTTCTTTGACAATTCCAAAGCGTTCTATCAATATCTTAGTGAAATCAGTCTTATCAAAGGTGGTAGTGAGCTGAAATTGCGGATTATCAAAACGGATGCCTTCTAGACGGACAACCGAATCTGCCATCTCTTGTGTCCAATATTTACGAAAAGTTTTCACCATACCAGATGGAAAACCATGAAGAGATATATCCAAAATGTGACCGCCCTTGCGTTTAAACCAGGTAGCCAATCCCCCCATGTTATAGTGATGCTCTGCAAGAAGAACGGAATGCCCCAGTTTAGCCAACAAATTTGCGGCTGTCATCCCAGCAAGACCACTTCCAATAACAACCACATCATAAGCTGATTTTGCTCCTTTTAGCCAGTTTCTCTCCATAGCAAGCAATTTTACGGGGTTTACGTGTTTGGTGCGACTTTTTTTTGCAAAATATGTAGATTAACCATTGAAATACCACTCAAAGTAGCCCCAACAATACCTAAAAACCCCTGATCTGTTCCGCAAATAAACAAGTTGCGGACCGGGGTAATACCATCCTTTAACTTAACGGGTGACCCATAAACTGATCCGTTAGCATGACCTGTATATTTAAAGATCGTCTTAGGAGTAAATGTATCCGAAAATATCACAGAATCTCGAAAGTCTGGAAAGAATGTGAATAAATTTTCTAGCGCTTTGGTTCGCCACTCTTTTTTCGCGTTTATATATTCTCGGCGTGGAAGAGCGTCCCATAATCTAAAATTAGCTAAATTTGTTAGTCGGATCATCCCTTCTGATAAAGGTTTTGGATATTGAAAGTTATTAGGACAGCACAACACTCCGCTGGATATATCTATGAGACCTTTTGGCACCTCATAACGAAACCGATAATCTAAACAGAAAAAGATTATGCTCCGACAATAACCAAGGTCCTTAGGTTCCCGATCTAATGCAAAAAGAGATTCCATAAAAGACACGCGCCCTTCTAAATCATTGGTAACTTGCTCCATCAAGTTAGGGTCACATCGCCTCAAAGTTTCAACGCGGCCCATGGAGGAAATCAAAGCGGATGCAGTCAACTCCTCACCACCAACTAGATTTAGGGACCTAAATTCTCCCTGTCTAGAATTAATAATATCTACTTCTGCATCCATTCTTAATTCACCACCAAGACTTTTATACTTATCTACTAAAAGATTAAGAATATAGAGCATTCCTCCCGCAGGCTTAGCAAAGCCTTCCATAAAAATGCTCTTGAACATAATTACAAACTGGTAAAAATCCATATCCCGTTCTGAAGCAGAACCGTAATACATGAGTGGGCACAACAACATATCAATGAGAACTGGATCAGAAATATAGCTTCCCAAAATCTCTTTGGAAGAGGTCCATTCGCCTGCAGTGAGTGATAATTCATCGAAAGATTCGACCTTTCTGACAAGTCTTATAAACCCGTCTATTTCATCGGGAAATTGCTCACGGACTTCTTGCTTCAGTAAATCAAAATCGTTGGTGAAGCGGAGACACTTGTCCGGAAAACGAATCTCTGAAATTTCCTGCTCATAAAGGCGGAAATCGTCATGGCTAAACCGGAGTTGTTTAAGTAGTTTGCCGAGCGGAGTATTCCGAGCCCCTTTTGGAGCATAATTCGTCATAGCGTGTAAACCCACATCAATGGTTCTGTTTTTTCGAGTGTAGTAAGAATTTAATCCGCCAACTACTGTATGTTTCTCAATAATAAGAACCTTTTTATCAAACATGGCAAGACGTATGCCTGCAGCTAGGCCAGATAATCCAGAACCGATAACTATAACGTCGTACTTCATAAATTTCCCTGAATTGAAAGAAAAGGTGAGAAGTTCTTCCAAAAGTAACAAGTACTGCGATAATCAACAGTAAAGACAGCACTTATACTATAACAACGTCGATAATCAACAAATGATAAAAAAGTGAGGAAGTAATTCTGACTTTAATTGGAGGGGTAGAGTAGTTAACTTGTCAGTTGGTGGTCTTTTAAAAGAGGCTGGAGGTATTGAATACAACTGGNCATACTGACAAGTTCCTGGTAGTCACTTTCAGGAACTTCAATGTTAAATCGCTTACGAAGTTCCATCACGATATCGAGAAAATCCATCGAATCAAGGTCCATCTGCTCACGAAGAGTAACATCATCCTTGATGGAGCTTACATCTTCATCGGGAGCAATATCTTCGAGTATGTCTACTACGGCCTGCCTTACTTCTTCTTTAGTCATAATGGTCTCCTAAACCCAAGATAGTATTGAATTTCCTCGAAAATATCAACTTAATTATCATATCGCTTCACAATCAATACCGAGTTAATTCCAAACATGCCAAACGAGTTGTTCATTATATAATCTACACGATCTAACTGCTTTGGTTGGCCAGATACAATATTTTTCAGATAGCATTCGGGATCAAGCTCATCTAAGTTTAAAGTTTGGTGAACTAAGCCGTCTTCGAAAGCTGGTAAATTACCTGATAGCTCAAGTGTTCCTGCNGCACCCATAGTGTGCCCAATAAAACTTTTCGTGTTATTAATCCAAACCGTTTCTTCCTCGCCAAACACATCACGAATTGCCTTACACTCCTGAATATCACCCAATTGAGTCGCTGTTGCATGCGCATTTAATATATTAATATCACCCGGCTTAAGACCAGCTTTTTTAAGAGCTAGACGTATACATTCTGCTTGCCTTCCGGGTTCTGGGAGAATGAAATCAAAAGCATCTGAATTGGTCGCGTACCCGACAATTTCACCATAAATTTTAGCCTCACGTTTTAGAGCATCTGAAAGTCGTTCTAATACGTAGACACCTCCTCCTTCTGAACAAACAATACCGTTACGATTCTTGTCAAACGGACGACTNGCTTTAACTGGATCTTGGTGCTCGGCGAGCGCGCCCTCACTTTTAAAACTAGCAAAGATACCAAAGGTATGAATACTCTCAGATACTCCCCCTGCTAGAGCAAAGTCAACCTCACCCAATCGAAGCATCTGGAGTCCTTGAATAACTCCCATATTTCCAGCCGCACATGCAGCCCCTATAGTATAGTGGGGGCCAGTGATTTTCATATTGAGGGTTACTTCACCAGCTGGATTATTTGCTACGGTACGAGGATTATGATGGTGGGACCAATACTTAGTATCATAGTCATACTTGCTGATATTGTAAATTTCATTTTCTGTTTCAACATTGCCGTGCTCAGTAACACCAAGGTAAACACCTACCCTTGATCGGTCGATCGAATCAAGGTCAATCCCAGAATCATTAAACGCTTCTCGACAACAGTAAATCGAAACCGATCCAACGCGGGTACCTCGGCGTAATTCCTTTTTATTCTGATACTTCAAGGCATTGAAATCACAGGTTCCAGCAAGCACCTCACCTAAATAACGAGTCTCAAATTTCTGCACGCCAGATTTCCCCGCGAGCAAGTTTTCGCGAAACTCTTTGAGATTGTTTCCATTTGGAGCAGTAAGCCCGATACCCGTGATAACAATTCGCTCTTCAGGGTGCACCTGATTATTCATGCTTAAAAGTTGTTAAGGGATAAAAATAGTTCTGTAAAGGCAGGAAAATATAGCTTTTGAATAAGCAAACATTACCACAAAAAATAGTTAAAAACATTATTTTCCTTTATCGCCTACCCATGCTCTCATGCTTTAAAACCCATCAACACCTAACCATTTATCTATTCTTTGGAATAGGTGAGTATTGGCTCCCTCATAATCTACTCCTTTTTTAGGCTAATATTGAATTTTTTCTTATTTCTGCTTTAGTGTAAAATAAAAAGCTTTAAACTATAGATTCAAATGTCAAAAATATTCCATGAAATCTTACGGTGTAATAATTATAGGCGGTGGACACGCAGGGTGTGAAGCCGCTCTTGCTTCTGCTCGGATGGGAGTGTGTACCGCTCTTATCAGTCTTGACCTCGAAAAAATAGCACTTATGCCCTGTAATCCAGCGATCGGTGGAATAGGGAAAGGACACATTGTACGTGAAATTGATGCACTTGGTGGGCAGATGGCTCGGTGCATTGATAAAACAGGCATCCAGTTTCGCGTCCTAAACTCCTCAAAAGGTCCAGCAGTCCAAGGGTATCGCGCTCAGGCAGACAAACATCTCTATAAAAAAGAAATGCGTCGAGTCCTTGAGTCCCAAGATTACCTAAGCTTGATATGCGATGAAGTAGATGAATTGTTATTTGATAACGATTCGGTCAAGGGTTTAAGAACTCGTTCCGGACTCGAGTTAAACTCTCGATCTATAGTCATCACTACAGGAACTTTTTTAAATGGGCGTATTCACCTTGGAATGAAAAATTCGCCAGCTGGGCGTGTAGGTGAAAAACCTTCGATTAAACTTTCGCAATCATTTCTCGAGCAGGGATTCGAACTCGGCCGATTAAAAACAGGCACTCCTCCACGCATACTTGGTAAGTCTATCGACTTTTCTCAGTGTGAAATACAGCAAGGAGACGACGATCCCAAGCCATTTTCTTTTTCTACCACTAAAATAACTCAGCCTCAAGTACCCTGCTATATCACATATACAAATACACGCACGGCAGAAGTTATTAACAAAAATATGCACCTTTCACCGCTTTACAGTGGAGTTATTGAAGGAGTTGGGCCTCGCTATTGCCCTTCCATCGAAGATAAGGTTGTAAAGTTTCCTGATCGAGTTTCACACCATGTTTTTCTTGAACCCGAAGGGCTCAACACGGACTGGATCTACCCAAATGGTATCTCCACCAGTTTAGCCGAAGAAGTGCAATGGGAATTAGTGCGCACCATTCCTGGACTTGAAAATGCTGATATCGTCGCTCCAGGTTATGCGATTGAATACGATTTTGTACCGCCAACTCAACTTTTACCGACATTAGAAACTAAGAAAGTAAAGGGACTCTTCCACGCTGGGCAGATCAATGGAACCTCTGGCTACGAGGAAGCTGCAGGCCAAGGACTGGTAGCAGGTATAAATGCCGCTTTAAACTTCCTCGACCGAGCACCGTTCACTTTAAGCCGCATGGAAAGCTATATCGGGGTAATGATCGACGATCTAGTGACCAAAGGAACCCAAGAACCCTACCGTATGTTCACATCGCGTGCCGAAAACCGCTTGCTACTTAGACAAGATAACGCCGACACAAGGCTTATGGGAAAAGGCCATAAGTTCGGTCTAGTTTCGAATGAAGATTACAACTTTTGTCTTCTGAAAAAAGAAACAGTAGAAAAAGAAATTAAGCGGTTAAACACAACTAAAGTTGTTCCAAATCAACAAGGAAAAGAACTTGTTTCGAAGTTGGGAGTTAAAAGTTTAAAAACTCCTACCACTCTCGCTGGATTATTAAAACGCCCTGAAATAACTTACAGTCAAATCATAGAAACATTCAATGGAGCCTCGGTATCAAAACTTATCGGAGAGCAGGTAGAGATTCAGGTTAAGTACGAAGGGTTCATTCAAAGACAAAAGCAAGTTGTAGCTAAGCAAAAGAAACTAGAAAGCTACCGAATTCCCACCGACTTTAACTATGAAGGCATACCTGGTTTATCTTGCGAAGTTGTTCAAAAGCTTGAGAATATACGCCCCACAACACTGGGACAAGCTTCCCGAATCTCAGGTATTACTCCGGCAGCGGTTTCCATAATCATGTTAATGCTTAAATAACCCTCGCCCAACTATGGCTCCCACAGACTCGACGCAATGGCTTCTAGAAGTCGACAAAAGAGACATCGCGTATATCGTTAGCATCTTTGAGGGATATGATAACCTTGCTGTTGTGCGAACAGTTGATGCAGAACAAAGTATTATAGAGTTGATCATTTCTCCTGACTATCTGGAAGACACAGATCAATTGATTCATGCTTTATCAAAAGAAATTTATATCAAAAAAATTAAAAACCAGCCCAAAACATTTAATTGATAGTCGTAGACTTTTGGCGATGTGAAACTATTTTTTAAAAGTGCATCATTGAATATATAGATGCGTTCCCGAGTTTNTGACGTCCTTTTAAAAAATCAAGCTCTATAAGAAAACCAACCTCTATCAAATTAACTTCAAAATTTTTATTTACCAGATCAATGCAAGCAGCAAGAGTCCCTCCGGTTGCAAGTACATCGTCTATAATGACAACGTTTTGACCCTTTTTAAACGCATCCTGATGAATTTCCACGCTATCTTCACCGTATTCTAAGCTGTATGTTTTCTGGAACGTTTTGTAGGGAAGTTTACCTGGTTTTCGTACCATAACTACTCCACAGCCTAGTGCGTATGCCAACGCGGAAGCAAAGATAAAACCCCGCGCCTCTACTCCTACCACCTGATCTATCCTGTTATCTTTATACCTAGCTTTTAAAGTATCGATGATTTTTTTAAATGAAACAGGATCAGAGAGTAGTGGAGTGATGTCTTTAAAAATAATGCCTTCTTTGGGAAAATCAGGGATGTCTCGAATAACCGATTTCAATGTTTCCATAGTTTGCCTCTTAAGTTTGTGAAGGTTTAAATAAGGTTTTATTCATTGACATTATAAAAAGGTGTGGGCCAGCCAAGTAAATAGGTCAGCTGTTTATTTTTTTGGTAAATAGTTGAGAGGGTTCATTGGACTTGAATCATTTCTAACCTCAAAGTGTAAATGTGGGCCCGTAGATCTCCCTGTACTTCCAACGGAAGCTATCCTTTGGCCTTGTTTAACCATTTGATTTTTATGTACATGAATATATGAATTATGAGCATAAACTGTTGTTAAGTGACTCTTGTGCTTGATGATTAGCATGAGACCATAACCCGTAGGGCCCCATCCACTAAACATTATTTTACCTCCTGCAGCGGCAACTATCTGTGTTCCCTTACGAGCACCAATATCTATTCCATCATGGTGCCGCCCATTTCGACTACCGAACCTGGATGTTAATTGCCCTTTAAGTGGCCAAATTAAAAATCCTTTTATCGCTTTGATACTTTTATTTGTTATTTCTTTTTTATTTAGCTTTTTGTTTCTCTTTCTTCGTTTTTTTGTTAAAGCCTGTTTATCTATACTGGTATCTACATTCAAAACCTGCCAAGTTCCTGGAATCCATAATCGCGTCCCTATTTGAAGCTTACTTGGATTATAAATACCATTGATTCGTTTTAATCGATTAATCTCAACATCATATGCACTAGCAATAAAATAAAGTGTTTGTCCTTTTTGAACTGTGTGGTAAACCCCCTTCTGATTGGATCGTAAAAAATCCAAGTTTTTTAAAATTTGGCATCCAGAAAGCAGCGAAACCAAAAACAAGAAAAGAGTAGCTCTAGCTAAATGATGAGAAAAGGTCATACGTAATAGGCTTAAGCGCTAAATTTTTTTAAAAATTTTAACATCCGACTTTTAAGAGTCAAGTTTCATCAGTCCTTCAGTCAAGCTTTACACACTTTAAAGCATAGGGTATAAACAGTTCATGTTTCGATTGCTCATCAACTATATAGTTTCTCTAAAAAAATATTCTTTTTGCTCCAAATTATTTCTTGGGCTCACCGCAGTTCTTTTTTCTTTCTCGTGTGTTCAGAGCGAACCCGCACCCGACTTATTCTCCTTACCAACAGTATATAAGGTTGGGAAAAAACCGGACGAACTAAGGGCTCGCGATATGAACATGGATGGTTTTCCTGATATTCTTGTCTCTAATTCTGGCAGTGATACTTTGAGTTATTTTGAAGCAATTGGCGACGGTACCTTTAAATATCCTTTCACCATGAACACCGGACGCGAACCTTTAGCATTTGAAGTTGGCGATTTTAATGGAGACAAAATTCCAGATATTGCAGTCAGTAATTATGGTGACGGCAACATAGCTATCATTCTTGGACAAAAAGACGGCGTCTTCAAACAAAAATCAAAAATAAAAGTAGGACGCCTTCCTATTGGTGTATCTGTTGGCGATTTTAATAACGACGCAAAACTAGATTTAGCCATTACGCTTCGGTTTGACAAATTGGTTATTCTTCTTGGCATAGGCGATGGTAGTTTCAAGATGGGTGAAGTATACAAAGCATCTGGCACCCCTTCTTATATGAGCGTCGGAGACTTTGATAACGATAAGAATATAGATATAGCAATCGCATTTAATGGGGTCCGGGTGAATTTCATTCGCGTGTTTCATGGAAATGGCGATGGCACTTTCAAACCTCCGGTTAAAGTGTTAGGTGGTAAACAGTCAGCTTTCATCACGCAGCATGACCTCAATAACGATGATAGAGCTGATTTGATCATTTCTAGCACTATGAACGATGTAATTAAAATATTTCTTAACCATGGAAGAAATGGATTCATTTCTTTTGAAGACGCTGCTGCCGAGAAAGGCCCAGAGTACATCGTTCCAGGAGACTTTACCGGTGACAACATTCCGGACCTCGCGGTAGCCAATCGAAGAGATGCTTCTATTTCTATTTTGCAAGGTAGGGGGGATGGATCTTTTGTTTTTCCTCACTTTAACTATCCTGCGGGAGCCAACGCAAGGGCCATGGTCGGGGCGGATTTTAATGACGACGGCCTAACTGATTTAGCCTTACTCATTTACGACAAGCAAATGCTGGAAATCATTTTAAGAAAAAACAGTGTTCCTGATCAAATTGATTTTTGAGTTCTTCCTGATCACTTACATTTCACCTACGACTCATCAAAAGCAGCTTTATTTTTAAAGATAAAGAATCATCAACCGTGTCGGAGCCTTTAAGGTGACGAAATGCAGAGCGAAATAATCCCGCTAAAAAAACTACTTTGTAAAGGAGTCCTAGTACCAGATTCCAAAAGCAGGAATAATATTTAGAATAAAAATATAGATTGCTTTTATATGCTTCCATAATAACTTTTTCACGGTGGTTGTCTTGATGGGTACTTTGGCCATGCAGATGCTGAACTGAAGTTTTCTTGAAAAAGCATATTTTTTTTCCACTTTGCCTGGCTCTTCTGCAAAGGTCATCTTCCTCATTGTATAAAAAATAATTTTCATCCATCAGCCCAATCAACTCAAACAATTCTCTTTCTACAACAAAACAGCAACCAGAAATCACCTGAACCTCGTTTGCTTTCATTTGCCCCATTTTTTCTAATTCGAGGGATAGATCATAAAGGCCTAGTATTTTTAATACTGCATCCCGCGGTGAATCTTCCCACAGACGAATAGGGAAGGGCTGATTGCTTTGATCTGTAATCCCGCATCCAAGAATTGAAAACTCTGCATGCTTCTGCATATAGGCATTAATTTTTTTAAAACTATTTTCGGTTAACATGGTATCCGGATTCAAAAAAACAATCTTTCTACCTTTGGACAAAATAATTCCTTGGTTATTGGCTGCCGAAAAACCACGATTATATTTATTGGCAATTATCTTCACATCGTGAAACTTTTTAGCGACAACTTCCACCGTTCTATCTTCCGATGCGTTATCTACAACTATAATTTCATAACTAATNTCTTCGGTATACTTTTGCACCGAACTCAAACAACGCAAAAGAACCTCGCATGTATTAAAGCTTACGATTACAATCGAAATATCTATTACTGCAGGTTGTGAGAATTTAAATTCTGGGGAAGTCAAGAGTTTTACCTATCGGATTTACTGGAGAGAAAATATTCTTAATTGTTATTAAAAATAGANTAGCGATGNCTCTCTAAAAAAATGTNATGGCGTNCAATCTACGTTCAAACTTTCTAACCCATGATAAATTTTCGGTCTTCACGAAAATTACCATCCTTATTGTAATATTCTTTTAAATTATGCCAACTCAAATGAATGTCGCAATCCTGACAAAGGGGAACTTCAAATCTCTTCCTCCCTACCATCTGGTTTCGCAAACTTTTCATCTTCGGACCATTCCATATTTCGCTAATCGAATCTGATTTTAAATCACCAACAATTGTTTGTGAAAACATATCCGCACAGCACAAAACCACACTGCCATCCCAGTAAACGACCATCCATTTCCACAACTGTGTACACGGAGCAATATTTGTCTGATTAAACCGTTTATGTGTGAATTGGGTTTTAGTAGTTTTTGGAATTTCATACTCCTGAAGAAAAGATTCTTTATCTAGCTTTCCTGCCCAGTTTGAAATGATATTATCATCTATGGAATTCAGCACCACAGAACAGTCGTGAGAAATAATAATTTTAAATAGTTCCTGCCTCATAGTTTCTTCTACCGTTTTCATTGTCTTGATCCGGATGTTAACAGGAACCGGGTGTTCCGCCTTACTATTGAGTTCAAGGAAGGTCACTATATTTTTACGAACAACATCAAAACTCATTTTCTTTACATCTTCAAAAGTCTTCTCATCAAGTTCATCAAGGCTGATGTCTACCCCCACTCCATTGTCTATCATGACTGNGATGATATNGTCATTTANAAAAAATCCGTTTGTAAGAACCTCTATCTTATGAATCTTAGGGTAACGGTGCAGATACTCAATGCGTTCCTTAATATGTTTGTCCATCAATGGCTCACCGAATGTTCCAAATGTAAGAACNCCACCTCGCGGCCCGTAATCATCTATAATTTTGCGANATACNTCCATATCCATGGAACCTACATTTGTGAGNTCGGGGTTCGGGCACCAAACGCATTTCGCGTTGCAACGATTTGTGGTGTCTATCAATATTGCCCCAGGCCACTCTTCCAATGTTTTTGCCAGAGGTTGGATCGAGCTATCAAAAAGCGATGAATCGTAGACTTTACGTCGAAAGTAATCCATGACAAAAAAATAAGGTATCTTCTTGATCCAGTTTTTCACTATATTGCAATATGGGTTTTTATTTTTCTGCTTATTTGAGGCAATTGAAGGAAAGGACTCTGTTCCAAAATTTTCTTTTTCCAGTGTGGGGGTTTCATTCACGAGTTGGGGATTGCCTAGGTTTCTAATCTTAGCGGATATTAAGTTGGATTCCTAAAGAAGCAAAGACCTATCTTTCTCTTTTACTTATCACTGTGCATCTCATACAAGTCAATCATATTGTTTGCAGCCTTATCCCAGGTAAATTTCTGTTGAACCACCTTTTTTGCTTCCTTTGCCATGGATTCAGCATGTTGAACGTTTTCTAAAATAAAAATAATTGCCATTGCAAGTGCATCTTCATCGTTAACAGGTACTAACGTTCCTGTCACATCTTGCTCTATATTTTCTGGAACAGCCCCTCCACTTGCGGCAATCACTGGTAACCCAGCCGCCATCGCTTCTACCACAGACAACCCAAAACTTTCGACTCGGGAGGGAAATATCCCTAGACTACTTCNGGCTGCTAGATTTTGAATTTTGGTNCTGCACAACCAACCNGTAAATTCCACTCGGCCTNNCAAAGAAAGGTCAGCAACCAATGATTTANACTCCCTTAATCGGTTACCTTCACCTACTATTGTCAGGCTTACATCATTAACCATTTTTGTAACCGTTTTCAAAGCATGAAAAAGCTCCCGAAGGCCTTTTTCTTCTTCTATTCGACCCCAAAATAAAAGCCCCAGGCCGGAAGATGGTTTTCTCTTCACTTCAAACCAAGAACTCTCTATTCCTGGAGAAATCACCTTTATCTTATTGGCNCAAGTATTATTTATTCCTTTNATAATNAGATCGCGAGAAAATTGGCTNAATGCCACAACCTGATCCGCTTCAATAATCCCCTGCCGTAATAAATAGGTATTGAGACTTTTNAAAAATCGAACCGGTTTCATCATTCCTTTTAACATTCCTGTAATTGGTATATTGGGAGTATGCGAGGTNAAAACGTAGATAGATTTATTTCTTTTTGCTATTTTGCCAGTCCAATAGGCTTCCTCTGCATTCCCATGGATAACATTAAATTTTTCTTTTTCTGCGAGCGGACCTAACACATTTGCAAATGAAAAAATATTTAAGTTAATCGTAGCAAAGTTATAATGATGTACCCAGTGAATCTCGTACGGAACTTCTACATTAAACTGCTCGTGAGGATACTTAGAATACAGGACATGAACTTGGTGGCCTTTTGAAAAAAGTGAGCATGCTAGATGATGCACGGCAAGTTGTCCGCCACCTTTAAATGCCGACCAAGGCGAGGAATTAATTGTAAGGCAGATCTTCAATGTGACCCCTAAAATTCTATGACAGACTTTATGCCTTCGAGAGGAACAAAAAATGGAAAGCCAGGACTAATACCTGTTATGAAGTCGCATTGCTGCTTTTTCCCCACCGTTAGAGAATGGTGCCGAAGAGAAGACTCGAACTTCCACGAGGTTGCCCTCACATGAACCTGAATCATGCGCGTCTACCAATTCCGCCACTTCGGCATTATATAAATCAATAACTTATAGTTCCACAGTAAACGACGATATAACTTTCGATATAACTTTTTGCTTTATTCTCATCATAAAATAAGGTAATAATTTAATATTTATTGCTCCATATTTACCACGATTATTAATCCCAATAAACTAAAAAGAATGATTCCAAAGAAATCATTTGAAATTAAAAAAATCCATAA
>JGI26261J51718_1000905_pt1 | contig 13765 bp, 14 predicted proteins | sample SaaInlV_135m_DNA_3_FD_51718 | JGI IMG/M metagenome (IMG submission 51718)
TCTCAAAATACAAATGTAGACTCTTTTGTAATCAGTGGTCGAGGAGAATTAATGCTTGAAATTTTACTTACACAAATGAGACGTGAAGGTTTTGAAATGACAGTAAGCCCTCCAAAAGTATTATACCAAAAAGATGAAAATGGTGACAAGTTGGAACCAATTGAAGAAATTACAGTTGATTTAGATGAAGAATTTTCATCAAAAATAATTGACTCGATGAATAGAAGAAAAGGGAAACTGCTTGACCTTAAAGATACTGGAAAAGACAAAAAAAGATTGGTATTCCACGCACCAACAAGAGGCCTAATGGGTTATACAAGCAGATTCTTAACTTTAACTAAAGGTACTGGCGTAATTAATAGAATTTTTCATGGTTATGGAAAATTTGAAGGTGAAATGGATGGAAGAAAAAATGGTGCTTTAATTTCAATGTCTACTGGAAAAGCAGTAGCATTTGCAATATTTAACCTTCAAGCAAGAGGTGAAATGTTTGTAACTCATAACGATCCTGTTTATGAGGGAATGATTGTTGGTTTAACTCCAAAACCTGGCGACATGATTATTAATGTTATGAAAGGCAAGCAATTAACAAATATGAGAACTCAAGGTACAGATGAAAATGTTGTACTAACTCCAGTAAGACAAATGTCAATTGCTGAACAATTAAGTATGCTGAATACTGATGAAGCTTTAGAAATTACCCCTCAATCTCTTAGATTAAGAAAAGCTATTCTTAATCCTCACGATAGAAAAAAGAGTGAAAAATCTGGNGCNGCNGCCTANCTGAATAATCTATTAACTAAAAATAAACTTAAAGCTATACAAGGTCCAATTCCAAAGGCAAACAACAGNGTTCCAACACCAACAGTACCACCTAAATACCAACCAATAGACATTACAGTTATTTCGAGAACTGCTCTTACCAATGCAATAGGTAAATTTGTTTTTTTTTGTANACCAATCATTAAACCATCTCTTGGTCCTGGACCTAAGTTTGCAACTAAATAAATTCCTCCTCCTAATCCTACTGTAAAAACTGCAATAGCTCCTAATAAGACTTGATTAAAATAATTTTCTGGAGTTGGCACATATCTTATACAAGCATCAATCATTAATCCGATAATCAAAGCATTTAGAATTGTTCCTATACCAGGCTTTTGTTTTAATGGAAACCAAAGCAACAAAACAGCAATACTTATAAAAATAGTTATAAGACCGACAGAAAAACCTATGTTTAAGAATAAACCTTGAGCTAACACNCTCCAAGGTGATGCTCCAGANGAGGAAACAATTAANAGTCCCTCACCTAAGCCAAAAATAATTAATCCAAGACAAAGGAAAAAAGAAGTTAAAAATTTAGGTTTTAAATTTAGTGGTTTATCTGAACTCCATGATACTTTTGGTATATTCTTAATTTTTAAAAACATTGGTAATAAAATACTTCTTTTATTTTCAAAGTCTATTAAACTAATATTAAGATGAAAAAGTTTTTATTATTTATATTTTTTTTCATATATTCTTTTAACTGTACGGCCCACATGGCTCATTATAATAAGTTTAATAAAATTGAAATGGAAATTTTGAAAGATGGTGAGGTTATTGGATATAACTATTATTTTTTTAAAAAAAATAAAAATGAAACAATAGTCACTAATCAAATAAAATTTACTGTAAAAATATTTGGTGCAACTGTGTTTGAAATTGAAGGATATGGAGAAGAAAAATATATAAAAGATAAGTTAATCTCATTTAATTCAAAAACTCGCCAAAATAAGAAAGAAAAATTTGTAAATCTAAAATTAAATAAGGAAATGAATTTGAAATAAAGGGATCATCCTACTCAGGAAAAGCATCGACAGATAACGTGGTAGGTAATTGGTGGAGCCATAAAATACTTCAGTCTAATAGTCAAATAAGCCCAATATCAGGGAGTATTAAAGAACAAGTGGTAACATTTATTGGTAAAGAAAAATTAGAACTTTACGGTACATCTTACGATGTAGAACATTTCAAATTAACATCAAAAGACATGTCCATACCCAAAGATAAAAGATTAAATTTTGATATTTGGTTTGATAAAAAAAATGCCTTGATATTGAAAGTTGCTTATTCAAGAATGGGAAATTGGGAATACAGAGTTAAAAATTTCGAATAAAAATTATTTTTTAATCTTTCTATAAAGATCATTTGCACTTATCCAGCCAGCTTCTAATCTAGGCCCCACAAACCAATCTGCACAAACCCCAAGATTTAGTGAGGAATTCCAATAACTTTTAATTTTTAATGGACTAGAATTTGATGAATATTTCCAGCCATGATTAAGCATACATAGTATTTTAGTTTTTTTTATTTCTGTAAGTTTAAAAAACTTATCAATCAAAACTTTAGAATTTAAATCTTTATCTTCTCTATTCTTGTTAATTTTTTTATTTGCCCAATTATAGGTACTTTGTAATGTCCATAAATCTAAATTACCTTTAAACCTTTTTTTACTGTTTTCTTTTGCAGCCCAGCCCAAAATTTTATCATTAAAAAAATAGCTACTAATATTATTATTAGTTTTTTTAATAACAATCATTACAGTAATATTGGCATCCATTTTAATTTTTTTATTTATGAAGGGATTTTTAATATATTTTTTAGATAATTTTAACAATTGTGGAAATGGACAGGTTAAAATTAATTTTTCATAAATTTTTTTTTGACCATCTGCAAAGGTTAAAATCCATTTTTTTTGTTTGTAATCAATTTTCTTTAATTCATTCTTAAAATAACAATTAATACTTTTTAAAAGATATTTGCTAATATCATTATTGCCCTTACACCCTATTATTTTAGTATGGTTTTTTTTTTCTTTTTTAAATTGATTTAAAAATAAATGTTTGCCACCCCATTTTTTTAATATCTTTTTTTTTATTAATTCATTAATAAATTTTTTGAATGCTGGAGTTTTAGGTGAAATATACTGAGTTCCATGATCAAATCCTTTTAGTTGATCTAATCTTTTGAAAGATGCTCTGCCACCAGGACCTCTTGCTTTATCAAATAGATCAACAGAATATTTTTTGCTTAAGAGATTTGCAATTGTTGCTCCTGAAATTCCAGAACCAATTACACAAAAGTTGCTCATTTTCCAGCAACTGTCATACCTTCAATCATCATAGTAGGTGAATTTACAGAATATTTAAAATCTAAATCATTAGCTAAAGTTATGCTTTTAAACATGTCATTAAAATTGCCAGCAATTGTAATTTCACTCACTGGATATTTAAGCTCACCATTTTCAACTAAAAAACCATTTGCTCCTACCGAATAATCACCAGTTACAATATTAGTCCCNTGTCCAATTGTCTCTGTNATATATAAACTTCTAGAATGAATTTTTAATAATTCCTCAAAACTTATTTGTCCGTTTTCAAAATAAAGGTTTGTACCACCGCCACTTCTTCCATTGGATTTTAGATTTAATTTTTTTCCATTGTAAGTATCCACAAGATATTCCTTAAGAAATCCCCTTTCTACTAACTTTAAAGCTTCTGATTTAACACCCTCAGAGTCAAAGCATTGTGATCCCATTCCCTTGANTAGGTCAGGTTTATCAAAAATATTAATTGAGTTAGAAAAAATTTGTTGGTCAATTTTATCTTTTAAAAAAGATGTGCCTCTAGCAATAGCTGATGAAGATATTGCGCTCGCAAAAGAACTTAACAATCCTTTTGCTATTCTTTTATCAAAAATTATACTTATTTTGTCACTTCCAATTTTTTTAGGGCTAAGCTTTTTTATTGTTTGTTCAGCAGCAATTTTTCCTAGATTTTTAGGATCAATAATATCATTTAAATGACATTTACTTGTAAACTCATAATCTCTTTCCATACTATTTTCATCTTTAGCAACTGTTACACATGAAGCAGAAAATGAAGATGACTTGTATCCATTACAAAATCCATCACTGTTCGCTAAAATAAAATTAGATTTATTCTCTGTAAAACCTGATTCCGTATTAACAATTTTTTTATCAATTGATGCTACTTCNTCTAGTTCTCTTAAATAATCAATTTTTTTATCATTTTCTAAATGAGACTCATCATATAGATTTAAATCCTTAATTTCTCCTGCTAGTAGATCTTTATCAGGCAAAGAATTAAATTCGTCTTCAGGAGTAATTTTTGTAGTTTCAAAACATTTTGAAATTAATATTTTTAAATTTTNATCTAGTAAATTTGATGATGATATTGAGGATCTTTTTTTTCCAATATATGTTTCGATACTGATTGCCAAACTGTCTGATCTATTAGACTCATCTAAAACTCTATTTCTGAAACTCACAGACTCTGAGATNGAATTCCCAACTGTTACACTTGCATCTGTTGCACCTAGNTTTTTTGCAAGATCTAANCAATATGATGCTTTAGATTTTAAATATTCTTGATCTTTAATCATTTTCTAAAGCTTTGTTCCACCCACAGTCATTTTNTCAATTAAGATTGAAGGTTGAGCTACTCCTACTGGCACCCCCTGACCTGCTTTTCCACAAGTTCCAATACCTGGATCCATCATCATGTCGTTTCCAACCATCGACACTTCTTTTAAAATTGATGGACCATCTCCTATTAAAGTTGCCCCTTTAATTGGAGATCCAATTTTACCATTATTAATTTCGTAAGCTTCAGTACAATTAAAAACAAATTTTCCAGAAGTAATATCAACCTGTCCTCCTCCAAAACTTACTGCAAAAATACCTTTGTCCACCGATTTTATCATTTCATCTTGAGTCTGCTTACCACTTAACATCATCGTATTTCTCATTCTTGGCAAAACAATATGTTTATAATTTTCTCTTCTTCCACTTCCTGTAGATTTTGTTTTCATTAATCTTGCATTTAATCTGTCTTGCATAAAATTTTTTAGGATTCCATTTTCAATTAAAACTGTTCTCTCAGTTGGTGTACCCTCATCATCAATTGTCAAACTTCCTCTTCTTTTATCTAATGTCCCATCATCTACAATCGTAACACCTTCACTTGCAACTTTTTGGCCCATTAAGTCATGAAATGCTGAGGTTTTTTTTCTATTAAAATCTCCTTCTAATCCATGTCCAATTGCCTCATGAATTAAGATTGCAGGCCACCCTGGACCTAATACTACTTTCATTTCACCTGCTGGAGCTGGTTTACTCTCCAGATTAACTGATGCAATTCTTAATGCTTCCTCACAAACATTTTTCCAATTATCATTTTTTAAATATTCATCATAAGATTGTCTGCCTCCAACACCATAAACACCTGTTTCTTTTCTTCCATTTTNTTCAAGCATAACAGAAACATTAAATCTAATGAGTGGACGAACATCTGTTAAAGCTTCACCACCTGATCGTATAATTTCAATCGATTTTTGTTCACCCGCGAAACTTGCTGTTACCTGTTTAACTGTAAAATCTTTTTTACGTAAGTAATCATTCACTTTATTCAAAACTTCTAATTTAGAATCTAATGATTTCTGTTCAATTGGATTTATTTCTTCATAAAATTTATTATTAGTTTTAGGAATTTCATGGTTATAAGTTCCTTTGCTTGATTTAAGAGTGGATTTAAGGTTTTTTGAAGAATTTTTTAAAGACTCTTTTGAAATTTCGTTAGAATGTGAATAGGCAACCACTTCATCAGAAATAGCCCTAAAACCAAAACCTAAATCAGAACTATAATTTGAGCTTTTAATCTTATTATCATCAAGTAAAATTGACTCTGATTTTGAGTCTTCAAAATATAATTCACCGTCATCACAATTTTTTAATGTATCAGATACTATTTCTTCTACATCATTTCTTGTTAAATCTGATTTATTAAAAAAATTACTCATTGAAACTTACATAGTTGTTTATATCTAATTTTCAATGGATGATTTTACGCATGTACAAAAGTAACGCTAATAGATAGTTATTTAAAAGTAATGAAAGTGTATTTTAATAATTCTTGTAAAATATGTAGATCAGAGATCAATTTATATAAAAAAGAAAATATTGAAGAAATTGATTGGGTTGATATCACCAATAATTCTGCTGCGGAAAAGGAAACATCTAAAAAAGATAAAGATCTTTTAAGAAGATTACATGTAAAAGAAGGAAATAAAATAATTGAAGGTGCAGAAGCCTTTCTTTATGTTTGGAAAAAAATTCCAAAATATAAATTTTTATATAAATTTTTTAAACTTCCAATAATTTTCACTTTATTCAAATTTGCATATGAAATTATTGCTTATTTTTTATATCTAAAAAATAAAAAACAATTAAAAAACTAATCTAAAAAAAATAATAAAATTTGACTCAACAAGGACATTGAGCAAATAAACATAATCATCACAATAGAATACATTAAGGTAATAATCTTATTTTTTTTTCTTCTTAATCTTACAAATTCTTTGTCATCTAAATCAGAAATATCTCTTTCACCTATGACTTGATAATCATAACTCCATCTCCAAGTTGAATTACCTAGCCTTGAGTCTAAATTATTAAAATATATTATCCAAGCGATAACATATTGTAAGATCAAAAATAAAATTACCATTGTTATGGTTNCAAAAAACATTCTTTAATAATACTTAATTAACTTAGAAGTTTAATTGGTATTTTTGGCTCTTTTTCTAGCAATTAATTGAGTAAGAGAGTCGACCATAGTGTCTGAGGCCTTGAAAATTTCATTATTTTTAAATTCATGAGAAATATTTTTTTCTGGATTGGTTTTATCTTCAATAACTATTCCTTCATCTGGTGAATTATTTTTTATATATATTAATAACAGCCACTCATCATCAGGGGACTCATCCCATTTTATAAAAATTTCACCTGTTTCAAANCTTTTATCAATACATCTAAAAATGGACATATGTCTCGTTATGTGTCTTTTATTTAATTGAAAAACTAAACTGCTTGCACTTCTATAAAAACTTTCTAATGCAAATTCTATTTTTTGTCTTGCTATAGTATATTCTTTTTCTTTTCTTAATAATGTTTCTCTATCTTCATCACCTTGAATTTTTACACCTAAAGCTTCTACTCTTTCTCTTATTTTCTGATCTCTAATTATTTGGTATTTTTCTTTTAATTTTTCTATTCTCTGCTGAAGACCAGCATAATCGTTTCTTTTTTCTTTAAGTGATATTTTTTCAAGCTTTTCTAGCTCTTTAACTTCCCTAATTCTAAATTTTTCAATTTGTTTTTCTAATCTTAATTGCTTTAAAAATTGTTTTTGTTTTTCAGCTTGTTCAATTCTTAGTAGGGCCTGCTCTTTTCTTAAAAATAATTTTATATCTTTAGCTCTTTGTTTTTCAAGCTTAACTTCTTCTTTTAAGGTTTGCTCTTTTAACTTAATTTTTAACTCTTGTTCTTTTTGTTTTTCTTTNTCAATTTTAATTTTTTCTAATCTTTCGCTTTCTTGTTTTTCTAATACAAGTCTTCTTGTTTCATNTTTTTTTAGAGTTTTATATTGAAATATAGTATTGGCAATTTTATCAAAAAATGCTTGGATGTATTTTTCAATACTAAAATTTATTTTAAATTTTATTTCTGGTTTTAATGAATTTTGAAAATCAATTACTTTTAAAATTAAATTTCTTTTTTGTGGCTTTCTAGTTTTATTATTTGTAATTTTATTTTTTAATTTTTTAATATTACTAGACTTTAATTTTGATTTAGTTTTTTTTGATTTTTTTTTAATAGGTTTTAATTTTTTGTTAGTTTTTNTTTTAACACTACTTTTAATTTTTTTTGATTTTTTTTGATTTTTTTTCATGTTCAAGAGTTTTATTTCTATCAATAAATTATTGATAAATATAGTCTCTTGTGACTGGGGTTGATGTATAATTTTTTGTTAATTGAAATTGATACACAACCTGATCTCCCCATTTGAATGCCATTTCACATCCAGTTAAATAAAATTCCCACATTCTAAAAAACTTCTCATCAAACATTTGAATAATTTTTTCTTTATTATTAGTACAATTTTCTTTCCAGTGTCTTAGAGTATGAGAATAGTGAAGCTTTAAAACCTCAATATCAGAGACAATTAATCCTGCTTTTTCAACTGGTGTGGTTACTTCGCTCAAACTTGGGGTATATCCTCCTGGAAATATATACTTTGTAATCCATGGATGTGGGTCTCTTGGAGGGTTTACCGATCCTATGGTGTGTACCAAGGAAATTCCATCTTCTTTTAGTAGTTTATCAATTTGTTTAAAAAAATTTTTATAAAACTTTCTACCCACATGCTCAAACATTCCAACACTTACGATTCTGTCAAATTTTTCATTAAGTTCTCTATAATCTATTAATTTAAAGTTTAGCTGATTCTCTAAATTAAGTTCTTTCGCTCTTTTGTTACAATAATTAAATTGATTTTCAGACAAAGTTATTCCAGTCACTTCACAATTGACACTTTTAGCAATATCTATTGCCAAAGATCCCCATCCACAACCAATGTCTAAAACTTTCTGATTAGGTTTGATATTTAGTTTTTTAATTATATGTTGAATTTTGTTATTTTGAGCTTCTTCTAATGTATCACTCTCATTTTTAAAATACGCACAAGAGTATTGTCTTTTTGGATCTAAAAATAAATCATACAAATCATCTGAAATATCATAATGATGGGATACATTCATTTTAGATTTTTTAATAAAATTAAAATTTGTCAAATATCTATAAGATCCTCTCAATCGATTTATTAAATAACTAAAAAANTTAAGCTCATTTCTTCCAAAATTCATCAACGCTAAATCCAGAAATTCACTTAAACTTCCATTTTCAATTATAATATCTCCATTAGTGTAGGCTTCACCAAAATATAAATCTGGATGAAGCAATAGTTTGTAATAAAGCTTTTTATCTAAAATCTTAACTTTAATTGGTTTGTCACTTTTGGGAGAGCCAATAATATAATTTTTAGATTGAGCATCAACTAAAATAAAACCATCATTCTTAAAAACACTATTTAAGAATCTTGCTAGCTGCATCTTATGCTGCCATAGATGGTTTTATTGNAAAATTTAATTTTTCTAAATTTTNCATCAATTCTTTTTCATCTTGAGAATTTAGAATATTTAAAGGTGGTAAAACATTTTCATAAAACTGATTATGTTTAGAATAATACGTGTGAAGTCCTGATATTAAATTATATTTTTCAAATGAATTTCTAACATCACATAACTTTTGATTAACTGTTTGGTCATTACCAGCTATAAAATCATCATAGACTTTTCTTGCCAATTCAGAAGTGACATTGCAAGTTGCTGTTATAATTCCTGAACAACCTAATTCAAGACCTTTTAATAATTTTGACTCTGAGCCAGGTAAAACAGAAAAATTATCTAATTTTAGATTTTCAAAAAGATTATAAGAGCTATCTTTAACTCCAATAATTTGTTCTGGGAACCGTTTTACTAATNCTTCTACACATTCTATACTAAACTTNTAACCACATAATTTTTCAAAATTATAAAGAACTATTTCACTTTCAGGAAGTGNCTCAATTATTTTTGTATAAAAGTTGATAACATCTTCATCTTCATATTTGTAGTAAGCAGGAGGCATAATTAAAAATTTATTAAAATCTAGAGATTTTGCTACTCTCATTAAATTAATAGTTTCTCCAAGTGAATTTAATCCTGTGCCTATTAAATATTTTTCCTTATATTTACTTATTGATAATTGATTGAGTAAATTAATTTTTTCAGCAACTGGTATTAGTTGAGCTTGTCCAGTACTACCAAATATTGCCATTCCGTGACAACCTTGATCGATAACCATCTCCGCATGTTCTATAGTTTTTTTTACATCTAATGTCAGGTCTTTATTTATTACTGACATTGAGGCTGCATATATACCTTTAATCTTACTCATAAATAAAATTAATCTAAAAAAAAAATTTAGTAAAGATTAAATAACCTAGCTTATGTCGTTTAAAACAATTTCTTTTGCCTCATTAACAATAGATGAGAGTCTGGCGGTTTCTGGCGAAATATCAGGGTGAATTTTTTTTTGTATTTTAATATAAGCTCTATTAACTTCCTCTTTAGTTAAACTTTGAACAGGATTTAGACTAAGTATTTTGTAAGCTTCTGATGTTGACATAGAAGATGCGCTAGGTACATTTTTGTTATTAAATGAAAATCTTCCAGAATTTCTTAAAGTTTGAATCAACCTAAAAAGTGAAATCAATTGAAATAATGAAAGACCTTTTAATTTTAACAAGGCTAAACTTGCAATTGTCAGTGGTAAAGTTAGTAAAAATTTTCCCCCAATTGCAAATAAAATGGCAAAAATAATTAATCCAATAAAAAGTAATATTCTTAATCCTTTAGATATTTTTTTTGAGGCAATACTTCCGAAAAGTCTCAATAAAAAATATAAGGCAGTCAAAATTAATACTGTATAAATTATTATATTCATATATTTCCTTAATAAATGAAAATACCATATTTAAAAAAAAAACCAGAGTTAAAATCTTACCATAATGTAACATGGGAAGATAATTACAGCTGGATACATCAAAAAAATATTTTGGAAGTTTTAAGAGATAAAACAAAATTAGATCCTGAAGTTAAAAATTATTTAGATGAAGAAAATTCTTATGCAAATTATCATTTAAAAGACACTGAAAATTTACAAAAAAAATTATTTGATGAAATTAAAGGAAGAATAAAATTAGATGATGAGTCACTTCCATATAAAGATCATACATATGAATATTGGTCTAAAACAACTGCTGTTGGAAATTACTCTATTAAACTTCGTAAAAAAATTGATACTGATTTAGTTGAAGAAATTTGGAATGGTGATGAAGAAAAAAAGAAATTAGAAACTGAATATTTTGGTGTAGGTGATTTAGAAGTTAGCAATAATGATAAATATCTTGGTTATTCATTAGATATAAAGGGTTCAGAATATTACACAATTTTTATAAGAGACATTGAAACTAATGAAATTATTACAAAAAAAATTACTGAGACCTCAGGAGGTATTACTTTTAGTTTAGATGATAAATATGTCTTTTATTCTAAACTTGATCAAAATCATAGAGCAAGAAAAATCTACAGACATGAAATTGGCAATTTTAATAGTCTAGATGAATTAATTTTTGAAGAAAAAAGTGAAGCATTCACAGTAAGTATTGGCCTAAGTTCAGATGAAAAATATTATTTCATAAATACTTCAGATCATAATACGTCTGAACAATATTACTTTGGTGTTGATGAAATTAATACAAAACCTAAGTTAATAATAAAACGAGAAAAAGGTATAATCTATTCTGTAAGTTCTTGGGACAGTAAATTTTATAATCATACCAATAAAGATGCAGAAGATTTTAAAATTGATGTATCGGATAGTTTAGAGAAACAGAATTGGAAAACTTTTATTCCACCAAGAGATGAAGTTTTAATTGGAGGCTGTACATTTTTAAAAAATTGGATTATTCGCTCTGAAACTTCTAATGCATTGGATAAATTGTTTGTAAAAAATATTTCTTCAGGAGTAGAAGAAGAATTAATATTTTCTAACGAAAATGTATATGTTCCAGGAATTTCTTTAACTCAAAAAGATAGAGATACTGATAATGTTTATCTTGGATACTCTTCTCCAAAAACACCATCAAGAGTATATTCATACAACTTATCAACTAAAACTAAGAAACTTGTAAAAGAGCAAGAAATACCATCGGGCCACAATCCTGAAGATTATATTGTTGAAAGAGTAGACTACAAATCACACGATGGAAGATTGGTTCCATTAACAATTACCAGACATAAAAAGACTAAAATCGATGGTTCAGCAAATTTATTGCTTTATGGATATGGTTCATATGGAAGTTCAATGAGTCCCAACTTTTCGTCAACAAGATTGAGCTTAATTAATAGAGATATTATTTGGGCCACTGCACATATTAGAGGTGGTATGGAAAAAGGAATGAAATGGTGGAAAGAAGGAAAGCTTATAAATAAAAAAAATACCTTTGAAGATTATATTCATGCTGCAAAATATTTGATTGACAACAACTATTCATCAAAAGGAAAAATAATTGGTATGGGAGGCTCTGCAGGAGGCTTATTAATGGGAGCAGTTGTAAATCAAGCACCAGAATTATTTTTAGGAATTATTATGGCAGTACCATTTGTAGATTCTTTAACCACAAATCTTGATCACTCTTTACCTTTAACCGTCGGAGAATTTGATGAATTTGGAAATGCCAAGGACATTAAAGAACATTTTGATTATATATTTTCTTATGCTCCTTATAATAATATTAAGAAAATGGATTACCCACACATATTAATTACTACAAGCTTAAGTGACAATAGAGTTTTATTTGACGAGCCTGCAAAATTTACTGCTAAATTAAGAGAATATAAAACTGATAATAATTTGCTTCTTTTAAAAACAGAGATGAATGCTGGTCATGGTGGAAAATCTGGAAGAGATGGNGCTATAGAAGAAATTGCTATTGATTATGCATTTGCATTAAAAGTTGCTAAAAAAATTTAATATTTAATCTTGAAATATTTAAAATAATTCCCAAATAAAAATAGTAAGTCGCCTAATGGGGCTTGCATAAATAAACTTGCTTAAAAAAGGAGAATATTATGACAAGTAAGGATCTATCAATCTTTAACTCACTAAGACCTTTTTCAATTGGTTTTGATGATATGTTTGATCAATTTGAAAGTATGTTGGGGAATGGAAATTTGACAATGCAGTCAAATTATCCACCTTACAACATTAGAAAAACTGGTAAGGATAATTATGCTATTGAAGTAGCATTGGCTGGTTTTAGCAAAAATGATGTTGAGGTTGAGTTTGAAGATAATTTATTAACTGTAAGAACTAAACAGATAAATAAATCTGAAGAAAATAATGTTGATGGAGAGATTATTCACAAAGGTATCTCACAAAGACAATTTGCGAGATCATTCACTATTGCCGATGATGTAAAAGTAAATGGTGCTGCTCTAAAAGATGGTCTTTTAACAATATCTTGTGAAAGAATAATTCCAGAGCATAAAAAGAAAAAACTTATTGAAATTAAATAAGCTTGACCTTACTTGCGGGGATTTTTCCTCGCAAGTACGACTTAAAAACAACCGTTAGATACAAATCCAATTACAATTTTTTCAGGATTAATTTCAAACCTTCTCTCACAGGGAATTCCATATTTTTTGGTATTATAAATTAACTCATAATTCCCTTTTGCATTTTTGAAATCTTCGTCTGGCTTTCCTAATTCCATTTGCAAAACACTTGCTGGTTTACTAATATATTTACTTAATTTTTCATTTTCCTTTTCAATAATCGCATCTGTCTTATCTTTGATGGTTTGACATCCTGTGGTCATCAAAAGCAAAAAAAATGAAATTAAAAAAAAATTTAATTTTTGCATAATTAGATCTTAACAACTCAATTATGGCATAAATATAAACTTCTCAGTTGAAATTTGTGAATAAACATTAGTTTTAAAGGGTATTTGTCAACAGAATCAAATATTTATCTTTTATTAGGAGGACAAATGCTTGAAAATTATTTCAAATATAAAAAACACAAAACAGATTTTAAAACAGAAGTAATAGCTGGAACTACAACGTTCTTAACTATGGCTTACATAATGTTTTTAAATCCATTTATCTTATCGGGAGAATTTGCCGGACCCGAAAAAGGTTTCTTTGATTTCGGCGCAGTATATACCGCAACAATATTAGCAACAGCATTAGCATGTTTTAT
>JGI26261J51718_1000915_pt1 | contig 13672 bp, 18 predicted proteins | sample SaaInlV_135m_DNA_3_FD_51718 | JGI IMG/M metagenome (IMG submission 51718)
AACGTAGTAGCCTCAGCATCAGTAGATCAAAAAATGGATTTAAACGACATTACAAGAAAATTTCCAGATGTAGAATATCATCCAGATGTATTTCCAGGACTGGTTTTTAGATTAAAGGTTCCAAAAAGTGCAACCTTGATTTTTAGTTCAGGCAAAATGGTATGTACTGGTTCCAAATCAGAGGAATTGGCAAAAAAAGCAGTGAAAACAGTAGTTCAACAACTTCGAAAAGGAGGAATTAAAGTAAAGAAGGATGCAGTGGTTACAATTCAAAACATCGTATCGTCAATCAACCTCGGAGGCAAAGTCAACCTGGAGCAGGCTGCAAGAACGCTGCCAAGAAGCATGTACGAGCCAGAGCAGTTCCCAGGACTGATTCACAGAATGCTTGATCCAAAGACAGTGATTCTAATTTTTGCGTCAGGAAAACTGGTTTGTGTCGGCGCTAAACTTGAGAGTGAAATTCATCGTTCAGTTCACCAAATCCATAGTTTGCTAGAAGAAAAAGATTTGATGGTATACGAATAATTAAAAAAATAATCATTCAATTTTTAACGGTATTTCGACATTTCCAAAATTTTCATCGACTCTAAAATCATAATTTTTAGATGGATCATATAGAAATTGATTTCCACCATACCCAATATTTGGTCCAAACATCATGTTGAAGATAATTGATGTTCCAGGGTTAATTGGAATTTGTCCAGATACAAAGTCCATTCCAGCATACTTGAATGACTTGGAGCCGTCCCATACATCATAGTTGCAGATTGAAGGTCCCGTACATTTTAGCGAAACAACCTCACTGCCGTTATTTTCAGCTAAAATCCTTAAACGAAGCATAGCCTGGCCAGAAGAACTTATTTCAAATTCGTTTCCAAAATTTCCAATTCCAGGATAGTAGTAAGTGATAGAACCTACAGGGTATGCGTCAGAGGATTTTTTGAATTCGGCGNACTCAAGATTTTGTTTAATTTCTTTTTCGCAATTGAGTCGTTTGTAATTAGATTTAATGGATTCACATTCAGAAACTATTGAATCGGATACAGATTCAATGGAATTTTGACTTACTGAAATAATACCGTTTTTTACAAGATGGTTAATGCCACTTAAAAAATCAGATTCAGTTATCTGGCCTTCTGCCCACCATCCTGCGTTGTTTTTGACCCATGGGGGGATTTCATCATTTTTTTCTGAGGAGGTTGTTGAGTCAACCTCAAGAACATTTGCTTTGATTAAGAACTGAATACCGTGAACAAAGGAAGCGTCGTCAATTGAGCCGTCTGCCCACCATCCTGCGTTGTTTTTGACCCATGCAGGCACTGTTTCGGCAGATTTAGACATGCGAAAGTTAGGATCTATTTCATCAAGTAGAGGATTCATGTTTTGACCAGAAATTTTAACAATTGCGGCTGAAAAAATATCAGACGTAGAACCATCAGGCATAGTGAAATCCACATATTTGGCATAAACAGTGTCTCCAGGCATTGAAACTAGACGATTTTTTGCAGTGTCTCCGGAATCAGCGATAAAAACACGTCCTTTGAAAATTCCACTATACACTCCAGTTTCCACAACAGGTATTTCAAGACCGCTAGGTGAAGAATCAGACCAGACATAGATTGTAAATTTGTCAGCGAAGTTCGGGTACTCTTTTTTGTTCATATCGTCATCATGAACGTAAATATCTACAAAAGAATTTGGAGAGATTATTTCTTGTTTCCAATACATGCTTCCAATATTGGAAGATTCGGCAAATGCAAATGGAAACGACAATGCAAGTAACGGAACAACTATTGCGAGTATATTCAATATGATAATTTCCAATTTTTCTTATTTAAAAAATAACACTAGCCATGCATAGTGCTAAAGATATAAAAATAAAATAAGAAAAAGGGGAAAATTATTCTAGGTCTAGATGGATATTTAGACTTCCAAATGGCTCACTGATTCTAAATTCATAACTCTTTGAGGAGTCATATTCAAATTGTGTTCCACCATATCCAATGTTAGGACCAAAGAGAATATTGAATTCTTTAGAAGTTCCAGGGTTCAAATTAATTTGACCGCTAGTGAAATCCATTCCAGAATACTTGAATGACTTGGATCCATCCCATACATCGTAGTTACAGATTGCAGGACTTGTACAGTTTAAACCCAGAATATCTGAAGAAGTGTTTTCAGCTAGCATCCTAACAGATAGAATAGGTTGTCCTGTTGGACTAATTTCAAATTCGTTTCCTTCAGAATTTACTCCAAACCAATAATAATTAATTGGTCCAACTTGAAATAGTTCAGCACCTGTTTTGTAGGTATGAACCAGAATTTCTTGTTTTATGGGTTTTTCACAATCAAGTCGTTTGTAGGATTTTTTAATTTCAGAGCATTTTTCAAGTTCGTCTTCTAGTGATGCAATAACAGAGTCACTGCCTGAAGATTTAGATTTATCAGAAGACGTCTTTTGAGTAGCCTGTTTAGCCACGTCGCTTGCTTGTTCAGGCAAGATCTTCATAATTCCTCCTTCTACCAAAAATTGAATTCCTTGAATAAATGAGTCGTCGTCAATTGAGCCGTCTGCCCACCATCCTGCGTTGTTTTTAACCCAAGATGGGAATTTCATTACTCGAACTCACACCCTGTGTGGTTGGAGGAATTTTCATAACTCCTTCCTTGACCAAAAACTGAATTCCCTGTACAAATGAGTCGTCGTCAATTGTTCCATCTGCCCACCATCCTGCGTTGTTTTTAATCCAAGATGGAACTTCTGCAGAAGCAGAGGTAACACTTGAACTAGCAAGTAGCAGTACTGCAATTGTGGAAATTGCGGTTAGCATCATTTTCATTAATTGTTTAAGAAAATAATCATATTTAACATGCTGCCAAATCAAATTCTAGTGCTAAAAAAATAAGGAGTAAAAGGGGCAAAATTCTAGTGGCAAAGCAGTTTTTAGTGATTTGCTGTTATATACAAATCAAAAAATAGTATTAGAATGAATGAAGAGAAATGCAATGTGCTTCCTAAAGAACAAAAAAACAACAACAGTTGCAAAGAACTGGCATTAAAGGACATCAACGCATTTGTAAAAGCAAGATTCACAGAAGTAAAAAAATCCAACAAAATAAAAGAATTAGTGTCGTTTCAATCTACAAACAAATTTTTCATCATGGTTCGCAGCCAAGAGGAATTAAAGATATTGGGAAGAATTGTTGCAAGTAATAATAAAAGTAATCTACCAGAGATATTATCGGAATATGAAAAACATCTCAACATAGTTTTAAGGTTATGTCCCACAGTTAAAACACATAGTAATGTATTGATGCACATTTTCGGATTTTTTTCTAACGAATTTTCAGATTTGGAAAAAAACAAATTCTTGGAGTTGCAGGACAATTACAAAAAAGGAAAAAGTACAATTGGTGCAACCCTTGCAGAGATACATCCAATGACATACAGATTTAACAAGACATACCTGGCTAATCAATCATATTTTCTTTTGTATGCAAATCAAGAGAAAGAAAGTATTTTTAAAATTCTAGATAAAACAATTTAAAAATAAAAATACGGCAAAACAGTTAGTTTGTTTCTATAAATTATGACACAGCTCTACGCACAATTAGTTCTAGATACAATTAGTTAGAAGGTAAAGATGAATGGATCATGGTGTAAAGTTAAAAAAATACATTGAGATGTTAAATCATCAAAAATTCAGAGTAAATGTGATGATGAAATAACACTGGTAAAAAAAAGAAACGTAGTTTTATTTTGGATGAGAGCACAGTTCAGTTAAAACACCGTTTAGTGATTTAGGATGAATGAATGTAACACTGGTTCCGGCAGAGCCAGGCCTAATTTTTCCTAAAAATTGAATGCCGCATCCCTCCATTCGTTCAACTTCACCTTCAATGTTATCAGTGTCTAACGCCATATGATGAAGTCCCTGACCTTTCTTATCAAGAAATTTTTTAATCGGGCTAGAGTCATTTGTTGGTTGCATCAGTTCAATTCGCCCATTTTCTAGTTCAATAATAGCAATTTTTACCCCCTCAGATTCTACTGTTTCAAATTCAACATGATCTGCACCCAATGCTTTTTGATAGATTTTTGCAGATTCTTCAACATTGTCTACGGCAATTGCAATATGATCAATTTTCAATTAAAAAACATCATCTGTTCGGATACTTTAAGGGTTTTTCATCTTCTGTCCTGCTCAAGATATTCTTCTTCATCAACATCTTCGCCAAAGGGTTCATCTTCAACTGCTTTTTCATCAATCTTATCTTCAGACATTATTCCAACATACAAAGAAAATATCTACTCGTCGACATTTTTTCTAATAAATTATAATTGATAAAAATTTAGAATGTGAAAAAATAATACGAAATTTTGATAAGATTTACTTTATTTGAAATTATAAAAAATAAAACAAATATCGTGACTGGACATTTATGGAGTGTTATTAAGGGTAAAAAGGTCTAATTCTCCATCGTGGATGAATTAAAAGTAAAAAAAGACTTTACAGACATCTACACGCAAGAATCTCCGTGCGGGTATCTAAAAGAAATGGACAAATTAGGATACACCATATCGGATTCTACAAAACCGTTGTACAATTCAATTGTGAATGAACTTCAAAATACACTATCCAGACCCATCAACATCTTAGATTTGGGAAGTTCGTATGGTATCAACTCAGCATTAATGAAACATGATTTAACAATGGCAAAATTAAATAAATTTTTTTGGCTGAAACTGAACCTACAAAAAAAGAAACCAAACAGTTCTATGAAAAATGCAGTATAAACAGTAACATGCGTTTCTATCAAATAGATATTTCAGACGAGGCTCTAAAATTCTCAGAAGAGATGAATTTATGTGAAAAAGGAATCAATGTTAATCTGGATGATGAGAAAGTAGAACTGCTGGAATCATTGCCAAAAATTGATGTGGTGATTGCAACTGGCTGTATCGGGTATATTGGATACATGGCATTTGTAAATTTGTTAAAACTAATTGAAAATAGACAATCCGACTCAATTGAAGATAAAGGAGAACACGGCTACCCAATATTTGCATTTTCTGTTCTGAGAATATTTGACATGAACGACATAGAAAAAACATTTGAGAGATACAATTACACCATTATAAAAAAAGACATGAAACCAACAATTCAAAGAAAATTTTCTGACACTGAAGAAAAAGATGAAACTATTTCCATGCTACATAGAATGGGAGTCAGCACTAAAGAGTATGAGGATGACGGTAATTTCTATGCCGACTTCTATGTTGCAAAATACAAAAATTAGAATTTAAATTAATATTAAAAAACATGGCAGCATTAAAGATTAAAAATAAAAGTTCTTGATTTTTTAAACCAGCACATACATCCAATTTAAAACAAAATAATAGAATTTACAGTATCGTAAAACTAATGCAAATAGATGTAAATTTACAAAATTTTAAATTTCGTAAAATTACTTAAAATCAATGGAAGAATCAGATACTCAAGAAAAAATTATGAGATTGGTTGAAAAGAGTCTAGAATCATATCACCAAGGCAAATATGATGAGGCGATTTCAGGATACGACGAGGTAATTAAACTAGATTCAGAGTACGGAGATGCATATTACAACAAAGGCATCGTACTGTTTGATCAGAATTTATTTGAGGAGTCAAACAAGTGTTATGATCAAATAATCAAAATTGATCCTTCTCACAAAGAAGTGTGGCTAAACAAAGGTGTCAATTTGTTCATGCTTAAAAAATATGAAGAATCCATACAATGTTACGATGAAGTGATTAAGATGGATTCTAAGGACGACATGGGGTGGTCAAACAAAGGTGAGTCATTAGTATGCCTAGACAGATATGAAGAAGCTATGGCATGTTATGATGAATCAATTATGATAAATGATAAATCAGCATATGTGTTGTTTATGAAAAGTAAATTGTTATTTGATTTAGAAAAATACAAAGAATCCATACAATTTTGTGATAAAGCAATCAAGGCAGACCCTGAAGATTCAGACGTATGGTTTTGTAAAGGTAATTCGTTAAAAAAATTAGGCAAGGACGAGGAAGCAGAAATATGTTTTGTAAGAGCTAAAGAATTAGAAAAGTAAACAACTAGAAAACAACCATTGACTAAAAGACTTCTTTTGGACGGTATTCACCAAACACTTCTCTGAAAGTATTGCTAATCTCACCAGTTGTGGCAAATGCTTTTGCAGCTGTAACTATGTAGGGCATGAGGTTTTCTTCAGTGTCAGCTGCGGCTTGCATTGCAGACAATGCTTTTTCTAATTTTTTAGAATCACGATCTGCACGTAACTTTTTGAGTGCTTTCTTTTGTTGAATTTCAATCCTACCATCAATCCTAAGTAAATCAGGTTGTTCTTCCTCTTCAGAATATTTATTGACACCAACGATGACCCTGTCTCCGCTATCAGTTTCTTTTTTGAGGCGATATGCATTTGCCCTAATTTCAGATTGGAAGAATCCTTTTTCAATTGCCTTAACTGAACCGCCCATTTTTTCTACTTTCTTCAAATATTTCCAGACGTCAGCCTCAATTTGATCACACAGTTCTTCAAGATAATACGAACCAGCAAGTGGATCAGCGGTCTTGGTGATTCCGCTTTCATGTGCTACGATTTGTTGCGTTCTAAGAGCAATTTTTGCAGATTCCTCAGTCGGAAGTGCAAGTGCCTCATCTCTAGAATTTGTATGGAGTGATTGAGTACCACCTGCAACTGCAGCCATTGTTTGGATTGCAACACGTACAATGTTATTATTTGGTTGTTGTGCAGTCAATGACTCACCGCTAGTTTGGGTATGGAATTTTAATTGTAAAGAGCGAGGGTTTTTTGCGCCAAATTTTTCTTTCATAATTTTGGCATACACTTTTCTTGCAACTCTAAACTTTGCAACTTCTTCAAAGAATTCTATAGTGCAACAAAAGAAAAAAGATAACCGAGGTGCAAAGTCATCAATTTTCAATCCTTTGTCAATGCAAGTTTGAATGTATTCAATTGCGTTTGCCAAAGTAAATGCAATCTCTTGTGTCGCAGTGCAACCAGCTTCCCTCATATGATATCCAGATATAGAAACGGGATACCATGAAGGAACTTTTTCTGCACAATATTCAATCATGTCACCAATTAGTCGCATGGAAGGTTGTGGCGGATAAATGTAAGTATTTCTTGCAATGTATTCTTTTAAAATGTCATTTTGAGTAGTTCCGCGCAGTTCATTACTTTTGAATCCCTGAGATTCGCCAACTGCGATATAATATGCAAGTAGTGTTGATGCGCTAGAATTAATGGTCATAGATGAGCTGACCTTGCCAAGAGGAATACCGTCAAAGGCAGTCATCATGTCTTTAATGGATGTAATAGAAACACCGACCTTTCCAACTTCGCCCTCAGCCTGTGGGGAATCAGAATCATATCCAATTTGAGTAGGTAAATCAAATGCCATACTAAGACCAGTTTGACCTTTTTCAAGCATGAATTTGAATCGCTCATTAGTTAATTTTGCATCACCGAATCCAGAATACTGTCTCATGGTCCAAAATCTTTCACGGAACATTCCAGGATGTATACCTCGAGTAAAAGGATATTTTCCAGCATCTTCAGCAGGTTTCTTTTTTGGTGATTTTTGATAAATACGTTTAACAGAATATTCAGAATCTGTAAATATTTTCTTCTCAGGATCTTTTGATTTTGTTAATTTTTTTGTAGCCATAATATCACTTTATCAAAGACTTGCTAATTTTAGCACCTGCAGTAAACGGATCCATTTTTTTGGATTCTAGTTTTTTAATATAATTAGAAAATGTATCGTTGGATTCAATCATTTCTTCAACCTTTTCTTTGATGTTATTTAAAACAATGTCTTTCAATTCTGCTTCAAATCGTTCTAAATCCTTCTCAGTTTTAAATTTCATTTTTATTTTCATCATATCGTGTAGTGTTTTTGCAAAAACAGAGATACCTGAATTTTTCTTGACAGATGTTTTCAAAATTGTGGGGTTCCTTTTAGAATCACCAATATAATCACGTACGGCGTCAAAAAGTTGGTTGGTTCCAGCAAGATCACTTTTGTTTACCACATAGATATCGCCAATTTCAGTCAAACCAGCTTTAATGGTTTGGATGCTATCGCCAGTATTTGGATTAAAAACAACTACAGTGATATCGGCAATATTGGATATTTCAACTTCAGTTTGACCGGCTCCGACACTTTCAATAATTATAGGGTTAAAACCAGCATACTCCAAAACTCTGATACTATTTCGCAATGAACGTGAAACAGCTCCAGTTGCACCTCTTGACGCAATGCTTCGGATATAAGTTCCAGAGTCAGTAGATTCAGTCATCCTAACCCTATCACCAAGAATAGCACCTCCAGTAACATGGCTAGTAGGATCAATTGCCAAAACAGCAGGTTTGGCACCCAATTTTTTTAATGAAATTGCAGTTTTGTTAATCAGAGAGCTTTTTCCAGCTCCTGCAGGTCCAGTAATCCAATAATGCTAGAATTGCCAGAATCTTTAAAAATTATTTTTAAGAGTTTTTTTGTTTCTTTTGGATCGTTCTCAACGATTGAGATTGCTTTTGCAATCGCTCCACGTTTACCTTTTTTTAAATCAGAAAGTAAATCCACCATACAATTAATTTTACAGAGTACAATAAAATCTTGTTTATGATCTAAGGAGTAGAATAGATAGTGTTTGGAGTCGGAGAGTTTAGTTCATGAATCTCAGTTTTTAATTGAACATGTCCAAATTCCTCATGCTCAATTTCCAGAACTACAGGGTGAACCTCCCAACCGTATTTTGGCACATTTGGAAATTGAATAATTTCTATAAATTCTGAATCAGAGAATGTTTTTTGGAAGGAAGTCTCCATTCCAAGAATTTCAAGTGTAACTGAATTTGTTTTATCAGATTTGTCGACATATGAAACTTCGACATAGCCAGCATCATAATAAATTGCGTTTATCTTAAAATTTTCACGGAGTGGATCCTTGTCATCAGTCGCACCTCCAGTTAAAAAAACGAGTGCCATTATTGTAAAAACACCAAGAACCAATGGGGGGCCTAGTTTTTTAGCCATGTTTGAATTCTTTCTTCATACTTCTAAGGAACCTAGAATTTATTCGAATTCTCTCCAAAGTTTGAGTTTGTGTTCTCTCAGTTCCAGGAGTAGGGTTATTTTTAAAAAATAGTTTAATTTCTTTTTCCATAGAATCATCAGCCACACCGACAATGCTAGCTACAATTCTATTAAACAGCGGGTTTCCATGTCCGACTTTTTTATTAATTTTTTTCCAATTTTTATTCAGCCATTGCCACAATACCTTATCACCGTGAGGATTTCCAGCAACTTTCATTATTGGCAATTGCATGTTTTGAGAACGAACATTGGACGTTTGTGAGAAATTAAGCGTTTTAAGAAGCAGTTTTTTGTTTTGAAATCCACACATTGCACCTAGGAAACGAAGTTTTTGTTCCATTGTTTTTGCATTTGTATACAATTTCTTTAACTCATCGAATGTTTTTGCATTTCCATTCCAAGCTGCAATTGAGCAAATTGTTTCAGTTAAATCAGGAGACAGGGATCCAGGGTTGTTTTAAGAATTTTTCATATTTTGCCAAAGCCACGTCGGTGACATCATCGTCATTCATTCTTCCCAAAACGGCGATGGTAAACGTCCGCAGCAGTGCATCAGTGTGTTTATCAGATTTGCTAGGCTCCCATCCTAATTTTGACAATATTTTTCTGAAATAATTAATAGCATAACTTCTAATTTCTTCTGCAAACGGTTCGTCAAATGCACGAAAATACAATGACGCCAAATTATGGGCAACGTTTACTGATGCCAGATAACTATCCTCGTCAAAATACGCATCAGAAAAGTCAAGATAGTTGCGAACCTTCTCATCTCCAGAAACACAGAGAGAAAACAGATCATTTTGTATTGCCCATCTATCAATTGGAGGAATGCGTTTTGAATCAACTAACATTTTAAGATCAAGCAGTATTCCTTCATCGTATTTCACGCGATAGAATCCCTTTCTACCATAGTTTGCAACGAATCCAATAGTGTTTTTAGGTAGCTTTACTGACATCGATTTTTTAGCGAATAGTTTTTTTGTAGTTTCTTTTTCCAATCCCAACGATAGTGGGATAGACCACAAACCTTTGCTGAATTTTTTATCGTGTTCTAGCAAATATCGTTTTTGCGTAAGTTTCAGATTATCGCCGTCCTGATTAATTTCAACCAAAGGGAAACCAGGTTGCTTTAGCCAGGTGTTAATCATGGAAGTTACAGGCATGTTTGATGCATTCCCAATGGCATCCCACAAATCCTGACCCTTGGCATTTTTGTATTTAAAATCAGAAAGATATTTTTTTAACCCCTTTTGAAAATTTGGTTCGCCTACATAGTTTTCCAGCATGCGTAGCACACATCCACCTTTATCATATGATATTGCATCAAAAATCTCACGAATTTCAGCGGGAGAATTTACTTTGACATCTATCGGATGTGTTGTCTTCAACGAATCAAGGCTCATTGCAACATTCATGGCATCTTCAACAAATTGATTCCACAAATCCCATTCAGGGTAAAACTTGTCAACGAATTTTGTCGCCATAAAAGTTGCAAAACTTTCATTGAGCCACAAGTCATTCCACCATTTCATGGTAACAAGATTTCCAAACCACATGTGTGCAATCTCATGGGAAATTACTTCAGCAATGAATTGNTTAGTTCTAGTGGANGATGTTTTTGGATCATAAAGTAAAATGGTTTCCCTAAATGTAATCGCACCCCAATTCTCCATGGCGCCAGCAGCAAAATCAGGAATGGCAATCAAATCAAGTTTAGGCAACGGGAATTTGATTCCGAAATATTTTTCGTAAGAAGTAAGGAGTTTTTTTCCCAAGTCCAAAGAGAACTTGCCTTTAGAAATATTTCCTTTTGTAGTAACAACCCTAATCTGAATTTTACCAGCTTTTCCAGTCAGATATTCAAACTCTCCGACTCCAAGATAAATCAAATATGTTGAAACCAATGGTGTTTTTTGAAAAGCATAGATAATTTTACTTCCAGTCTTTTTCTTAGAGTGTACAGGCATGTTTGAAATTGCGGTAAATTTCTTGTCAGCTATAATTGAAATTTCAAAAGTGGCCTTGGCTTCAGGTTCATCCCAACATGGGAATGCACGTCTAGCATCAGCTGCTTCAAATTGCGTGGTGGCAAGATATTTTGTCTTACCATTTTGTTCGTACTTGCTTCGATAGAATCCAAGTAAACGATCATTGAGTATTCCTTCAAACTCTAATTCAACAACACATGATCCAACAACTTTTTCTTCAAGTTTAATTTGCAATTCCTCTTTTTTTTCATTTAATTTAGGATGTGATTTAATTATTTTTTTGCCAGATTTTACAACACATGATTTTATTTTTAATTCAGCGCAATGCATGGTGATGACATTTACAGATTTTTTGCAATTAACTGAAATAGACTCTGACCCGTCAAAAGTGAATTTTTTTAAATCAGGCTCAAAGGTTAATTTGTAATTAGTAGGGAATGTATCCACAATTGGGCTATATTTTTAGGCTTTATGTAGATTTTCTATCCAACAAAACAATGTTTAAAAATTATTCAGTTTCAGGTTTTGGTTTTGGGGTTGAAGCTTGATCTGCTTTTAATCCCTTGTAGCGATTTCGGATTGTTACCTCCGTAACTCCTGCAGCCTCTGCAAGATCTCTCTGAGTGATGGATACACCGTTTTTAACGCATGCCAGATATAATGCGGTTGCCGCAAGTCCCATCGGATCTTTACCTGCTGACTCTTTACGCTCCTGTGCATCTTTTAGCACTTTAACTGCATAACGTTTTGTTTTTTCAGACATTTCTAACTTACTAGAAATTCTTGCAATACATTGGATGGAGTCAACCACGGGCATTTTTAATTCTAATTCATGATGTAGTAATCTGTAGCATCTTGCAATATCTTTTCTTTTGACATTTGCAGAATCAGCAATGTCTTTTAGAGTTCTAGGTGTTGCAGTGTCCCTGCATGCAGCATAAAGAGATGCGGCAATCATTGCAGAAATGGAACGTCCTCGAACCAATTTTTTCTCTAATGCTTTTCTGTAGATGTAAGCTGCTTTTTCAAGAACGTTTGCAGGTACTGAAACTTTGTCTTTTAATTTATTTAAATCACTAAGAGCTTGTCTAAGATTTCTATCCACAGGTTCGTGAACCTGACTTCTACTGTCCCAAGTTCTTAGACGTTCAATTGTACTCTTCATTGTCGTTGACAATGGTTTTCCAGACGCGTCTTTGTTTAGCGGGTTGATTACAGTAGATAATCCCATATCATGTATCATTAATGATGACGGAGCACCAGTTCTTGCAGGATCAGCACCCCCATCTTTTTGAAAAGATCTCCATTCAGGTCCTGACTCTTGAGACTTTTCTGAAATTACATAACCACATTTTGAACAAAATTGTTCTCCGGTAACATCATCAGTTAAAAGAGAATTTTTTCCACAACGTAAACAACTAGGAGTGGTGTTTGCAGCTGCCAATTCAGTGTCCCTTAGGCAGTTGCCCTTTTGATACAAATATCAATTGTTGAAACATCACGATTTCTACCATCAGAGGATACTAGAGACTCTGAACCAATGTTAACACTNTCAATTTTAAATGCAGGTTTAGTTTTACTAAGTACTGATTGAGCTACATCAATTGCAATGGCAGTAGTTAATCCTCTGGCCTTAATTGTAACTGCAGGTTGAGTAGCCAATTGAATAATAGCTGCAGTAACATAAGTCATCAACGGTTTCTTACCAATGAAAATAGTATCTCTAGAATTATTAGACATACAAGAGTAATTTTCAGGTCTAATTTAAAGGAAATAGTCCAAATAGTTATCGATCAACATAGTTTAGAGACAATGTTAAGGGTATTTTTGATCTCAGGGGAAAACACAGGAAAAATAATAGTAAAAGAGACATTATTTTGTTTCACGGTAGAACCAAGGAAAATAAAGCTTTTAAAATATACAAAATAGAACCATAATTATGAAGCAAAAAACGTCATCACGAAACATCAAAATTTTAGTTGCTAAATTAGGACTAGATGGTCATGACAGAGGCGCACTGGTACTGTGTAGGGCATTCAGAGATGCAGGTATGGAAGTAATCTATTCAGGATTATTTGCAACACCAGATAGAATTGCACAAATTGCAGAAGATGAAGACGTAGACGCAGTTGCAATGAGTTTGCTAAACGGGGCACACGGAACATTGTTTCCAAGAGTTGTAAAAACAATACAAAAGAAAGGAATCAAGGACGTTCTAATTGTAGGAGGCGGAGTAATACCAGAAATTGATCATGCCGGATTAGTCAAATCAGGTGTTGATCATGTGTTTGGTCCAGGTACGCCATTGCCGACAATTATTGATCATATCAATGCAGGCGTTTCAAAATTAAGAAAAATATAAAATAAAAAAAGATTATTCTGTGGAATCAGGCCACATCATTTTACGCATTTGTTTACCAACTTTTTCAATTTGGTGTTCGTCATATTTTTTCATGTATTGATCAAATGCCTCTGAGCCTTTTGTTTGGTATTCAGATATCCACTC
>JGI26261J51718_1000932_pt1 | contig 13548 bp, 12 predicted proteins | sample SaaInlV_135m_DNA_3_FD_51718 | JGI IMG/M metagenome (IMG submission 51718)
GGTCCATAAGCGTTAAGCGCTTTACGGTCATCAAATTCTGTTGTCAGTACTATGTCGTAACTCCTTTCTGACTCGGTAAAATTTACCCCGATTTCTGCAGAACGAAGGACGTTAATATTTCCTTCGAGTGTTTTTAATGCATCGACTATTTTTTCGATATTTTCCTTGTTTCTGACTTTTAGCTTGAACATCACAATATGCTTGATCATAAAGATTCCTTTTAACCCTGTGAAATTAATTTAATGAGAACTAAGCCCTTGCTATTAGTACCCTATATAATGCAAGTTTTTATATAATTATATGAAATATTTTACCTTCCATCTATTTTTTATTTAATTGTTTGTGAGGTTTTGTTTGTGTAGTTTTTAAAGGTGTTTTTTTAGAATTTTATTTCTTTAGTTAAGAGGCGATACTAGATGTCCTGGATTGTTGGAGCAGGGATGGGGTTTTTGCGAGGTGGGCCCATGGGTGCTGTTATTGGCGGTGCCTTGCAACATATTGTTACTAAGAAACTCCAGCGAAAAATTCGCAAATCTCTTCCGGGGCTTGATGATCAAGGGATTTTTGTGACCTGTATTGCAGTTGTGATGACAAAAATATCGATGGTCCGGGGAGTCGTAAAACCACAGTCGCGAATCGCTATAAAAGTATTTTTTCAAAAGAATCTTAACTATTCTGCTGGTGAGCTTAGCTTCATTGATAATGTGGTTGATGAAACGCAGAAGTTAAACCCTGATCTTAATCCAATCGTTAAGCAATACTGTAAAGCTTGCAACAACCACTATACGTCACTTTTGCTTGCATTGGCGTACCGAGTTGCTTTGGCTGAAGGTGAACTAACAGAGGTGGTTCAGAAGGAATTAAGTCAGTTATCAAAACTTCTAAGTCTGTCATACGAGCAGCACGATTTAATTCGGGATAAGTGTTCCCTTGCAGCTTTAAAAACACCTTATACTCTCTTGGGTGTTCCTTCCAATGCAACAAGTGAAGAAATAAAAAAGGCATACCGTCAAATGGTCATGGAATACCATCCTGATAAAACAGCCCATCTGGGAGAAGAGCAAGCACAGGAAGCCCATCTTAAGTTTTTAGAAATCATGGAAGCCTATAAAGAACTAGAGAACGGTAGGGATATCTAACCTATAATTTCAATCTGTTGTTGAATCCGTTGGGATTTCTTCAGGAATGACTTTGATTGCAATGATCGATTGAATTTTTCGTCGACTTGTTTCTTTTACTGTTAGCCGTACATCTTCTACGGTGACCTGTTTGCCAGGCTGAGGAATTGTTTCCAAACGGTTCAAAACCAACCCGGCCAGAGTTTCGTAATCCCCGGTAGGCAGGTTGAGCTTGATGGTTTCGTTGATAGCATCTATTTCCATTTCTCCATCGATGATATAACCGCCTCCCGGATACGGTTGGAACTTTTGTTCTGGTTTATCGTACTCGTCTTCTATTTCTCCTACAATTTCTTCCAGTAAATCCTCTACGGTTGTAAGGCCAATGCACCCCCCATACTCATCTACTACGACTCCCATATGCAGTCCTCTTTTTTGTAGCTCTTTGAGCAGGTCATCAATTTTTTTATTGGGAGGAATGTAATGAGCCGGTCGAATAAGGTGTGCTATGGGCGAGCTGCCAATTGGCTGACTTAGCAGGTCAAAAGTATTGAGGATTCCTATGATGTTGTGCATTCTCTCGTGAAAGACTGGGAATCGTGAAAACCCTGTGTCTACGGCAAGTTGGTGCGCTTCCTCCAGGGTTGAGTCATCACGAATAGCTGTGAGTTGGACGAGCGGTACCATGCACTGCTCGACAGTGATTTCACCAAAATTGAAAATTTTGTGGATCATGGTTCGTTCGGCGTCATCAAGCGCGATTGTTTGAGAGTCCAAACTAAGAACCTGTAGGATTTGATCTCTGCTGAACGACTTTTTATCCTCCTGCGGTAAGCGAATTAACTTGCTCGTGATAAAATTCGAAATGCCAGTGAAAAAACTTATGATAGGGGACAGTAATGTTAGGCTTAAGTTAAGGGGTCTAATCAGGAATGGCATGACCGTGTCGGCGCGGTTTTGCAAAATCATCTTTGGAACAATTTCTCCTGCAAATAGAATGATGGGTGAAAGTATAATCATGGCCAATAATTCGCCCTGCTGCCCTATATTCGTTACCATGTAAGCTGTGAAAATAGAAGTACTGGAAACAACCGCAAGATTGGTTCCAAGTGAAGTGGTGGCGAATAATCTTTCAGGTGTGTTCAGTAAACTAAGGACAATTTGGGCAGAGTTATTTCCGTCGTCAGCTTTCTTCTTCATTTTAATCCGGTTGATGGCAATCATGCCAATTTCTGATCCAGAGAAAAAAGCTTCCATGAGAATAAAGCTGCTAATTAAAATTAATGTNGTTGAAAGGGCCATTATGTTTNTTCCTTTGCCTNCTCTTGATTCCCATTGCTAACNGAACTTATAACGGTAAGATGTAGATTTAATATGCGAGCACCCTTCATTTTTTCAACACGGAATTTTAAGTTTTCGTAAGTGATTGCCTCCCCTGACCTCGGTACCCTGCCAAAAAGACCAAACACAAGCCCACCAACAGTATCGTATTCCTCTACGGGGATTTGAGTTTGGAAATATTCATTGAACTCATCAACCGGATAGGTAGCTAGAAGACGAAAACTATTCTCATCAATTTGAGCTAGAGGGTTTTCTTCAAGACGCATTTCACTGTCAATTTCACCAACCAGCTCTTCTAAAATATCTTCCAGGGTTACTAATCCGCAGATACTACCGTACTCATCAAGAACAGCGGCTATATGCCGCTTTGTTTTTTTGAATTCCTGNAATAATTCCTTGATTTTTTTTGTCTGTGGAATAGAAATGAAGGGACGTAATACACTTTTGAGGCTAAATTTTTCAGGTGGCAAGGTCTTTAATTTNTTTAAATCCTTGGTGAATAAAATTCCAGCGAAATTTTCTCCGTCACTATCTAAAACGGGAACGCGCGCATAAAAATTTTCTATGATACGCGGTAGAATATCTTCAAGCTTGTCGTCGATAGATAATGTGAACATATCTATTTTAGGGGTCATGACTTCTGCTGCCGTTGTTTCTCCGAATTTTATAACGTTATGAATGAGCTCGCTTTCCTCTGAATCAATAACACCTTCGCCTTCACCCACTTGAACCATTGTGCGGAACTCATCATCGGTTATGGCCGTTTTTTTATCTTTACCAAGCCTAAACCCTATAAATGAAATAAATTTTTCAGCGATCGATGTGAGAACNGATTGAATTGGTTGTACCACTAAAGCAAATAANNTNAGAGGGTATGCGGCTGCAACGGCATAAGTTTGAGGGAATTGAAGTGAAAGGGTTTTTGGAATGATTTCTCCAAAGACTAGCAAAAGAAAGGTTCCCACTCCAATCGCGAGGCCTATACCAACGCTCCCAAATTGAGTTATAAAAATAGAGGTCGTGATAACGGACACGCCAATATTTACCAGNTCGTTCCCAATATAAATNGTTATGAGTAATTCTCTTGGTTTTTCAAGGAGGTCNTTGGCGATGAGTCCCCAGCGTCCCTTCTTGTCTTTTAACTCTTTTAGTTGGAGTGATGTGAGAGAAAAAAAAGCTGCTTCACAGGCAGAAAAGAAAGCCGAAAAAACAAGAAGTATGGTTAAAAGAAGGGTGTGCGGTAATATAGATTCGTTCAAGGTGTCAGTCGGCTCCTAATGTGACCGGTGAATTTGAATCGTAATTAGCAAGAATTCTTTGGTAGGTAGATTTCAATTTAATGAACAAGGTTGACTCCAACTATCTTTACTTGAAGTGATTGAACCCCATTGCCGGTTTAAGGAAAATTTTGCTGCCATTTGCCCTCGNCAGGATGATTTTTTTTGGAGAATTGGTGATCTCTCCAATATGCGAAATAAAGGTATTGGCCTTTAAAAACAATCTCTTTAGTTTTTTAACATCTTCGGACTTTATTGTAAACAGCAATTCATAATCTTCTCCACCTTGTAGGGCCCAGTTGATTGGATCATGTCTTTTTTGCGTACAGATATTATTCAACGCTTCAGAAACGGGGAGGCTGTCTTCGTAAAGATTTGCCCCAAGATTATCTTTAGAGCAAAGGTGCCCCAAGTCTTGCGTGAGGCCATCGCTTATATCAATCATCGATGTCACGTTTAATCGAGATTTGGCTAATAGACTTGATTCCTTTATTCGAGGGATAGGCTCCAAATGTTTTTTTATAAGCAGATTCCTGTACTTAGCGCGCCAAATTTTTTATTTTTTTCCATTAGAATCTTAAGGCCCATGGCAGAGTCACCTAAATTACCTGTGACAAAAATCTGATCACCCGGTTTTGCTCCCGTCCTATAAAAGACCCTGTTTTTGCTAGCCTCACCCACAATACATACGTTGATGAACAAGTGCTTAGGAGAGGCTGCGGTGTCGCCTCCAGCTAATTCTATCTTATGTGAATCACATATTGTTTGTAGCCCTAAGTATAGCTTGTCAATGAACTTGGTGGATGAGGATGTTGGAAGCCCTAATGAAATAAGTGCCAAATATGGGGTGCCCCCCATTGCCGCTATGTCACTTATGTTGACGGCCATGGCTTTTCGCCCCAACTGCACTGGGGAAATTGTTTTTAAATCAAAATGGATTGATTCGATGAGCGCATCTGTTGATGTTAGTTGTACGGTATTTGGGCGGGTTGAGAAAACCGCGCAATCATCCCCGATGCCTTTTTTTATCCGTGGTGAGTGGGTGTTAAGCCTGGAGCGAAGTCGTTCGATTAGCCCGAACTCACCTAATTGTTTCAAGTTGGTTGCATTTTTCATGTTAATGAAGGAAGAAGTTTTGGAGACATCACTTAAAAACCGATGGGATATAAGTTTAGAAACATGCAATAAGTTTAAAGCAACTGGATAAAAAACTATAACTTTGTAATAGCTATAACTTTCCTTTGAATAGGTCTTGCGCCATGGCGTCTATATCGAATTTTTTTTCCACNTTAATCGTGATTTGGTCGCCTTCATTAAGGCCTGTTTTCTTAAATCCTTCAATCGGTAGAGTTATTTCGGTGTGTTCTTCTGTCGCTGGAACCCAGACAGTGACGCATCTGAAGCGATCAGCTTTGTTGGGTGGACTTGTGATTTCAGTAATCTCACCATCTAGCATCATTGTGTTTCTCCTTATTTCATAGTCCTATAATATATCGCTGGAAGGGCTGTTAGTCCATCCCCTGTTCTATATCTACAAAGTAGTTACGTTGGTTTTTTTAATGATAATAACTTAGATGTGTTGGATGGCTTGAAGTTCCGGTAATTCAAATGCTCAATATGATTTTAATGTGCCTTTGTTCTGCATGGAATTAGAAAGGGGCGTTAATACGTGGCTAGACTGAATGTTCAAACGGAAGATATTTTTTTGTAAAAAATGGGTTAAGTGGAAGATAGTAAATAATCACACAGATTATTTTAAGTCAGCAACCAACCAGACGTGATAATCTTCACTCTTGTGGTGCCAGAAAACAGCGTTGATATTGAAGTGAACGAGCCAGGCCGCCAACTCTCCCTGCTGACAAATCTTTTTTTGGTACCGGTCTGTTATCACTGATACCTGGTCGCAGGCTGTACTAGTCCAGTAATAGTGACCAANTCCATCATCGAAGATAGGATTGATCCAGGCCTTTTTCCCCCCCGCATTAAGAACTCGCTTGGGGAAAAATAAGGTCTTAAACTCTGCAAGCGAGGGGATACGCCAATCAGAACGCCCACCCGCACTGGATGCCGCTGCTATTTTTTTGGCTATTTTGAGTTTTACTTTGTTAAGGTTCCCCTGTTTATCGCGTTCACCGGTTTTCATCCACACTAGTTTGTTGACTGTGTCAGTCACGGTCCCATCCCCGTTGTCAATGAATTCTCCGGGAGCCAGATCTTCTATAGTGGTTTCTTTAACTTTTTTACACTCTGCTAGCAAAGGTCCGGCACTAGGGCATTTGTCCAAGATGGCAAAATGGTTCATTTTCCCAATCATGGTACAGATCTCTGACTTACTACAACCTGCATGAACAGGAAGGTTACTCGTGAAAAATAAAATAAGGGCGGCTATCGTAATCTTCATCTCAATCCCTCTACTTTTATTAAGGGTCTTATTGGCAGTGAGAAAAAATTTAACAAATCATACTATACATTCATCTAGATAGGAATTCTTAATATAGGTGAAACCTCGGAGGAGGTCATCGGTTTTTCTGCTCAAGAAATCAATGCGCCAAGTTGGGAAAAAGCATCGCCACTTTTGAGCGGGATGAAAACTTCTGCTTGGGCTATGTTATTAGCACATGGGTCGGGGTTTATATTGATAAGCTTCGCACCTCTGTTTTTAAGCTCAATTGCAAGGTAGTCATTGGTGGGGACCGCTCCCGAACTACCAACCAATAAGGCAAGGTCGACTTCTTTTTTTAAAAAANTTTCAAAGTTTTTTTCTTGTTCTGGGTGACCCACATACTCCATATCCCCNAACATCAGAATGTGGGGACGCGCAGTTCCACGACATTGAGGGCAGGTTGGATAGTTAGANGCTCTCATNGTTTGCGAATCAAGTTTGCAGAGGGGGACGGTNTCTTCAGCCCAGAAAGCATGTGAGCAAACATCAAGGCATTGGAGGCGCCACATCGATCCGTGCACTTCTAGTACTTTGTCGGCAGNACATCCTGAACGAAGGTGGTAGCCATCGGTATTAGTGGTGTGTATGAATGCATCCTCAAAGTGATTTTTNATCCATTGATCGATGACCTCATAGCCTTCATGCGGTATGTTTTCGTGGGCATTTTGTCGCCGCCATTCATAAAAGGCCCATGCGTGTGGCAACTCATTGCGGAAGGCCCATGGGCTTGCCAGATCCTGTGCTTGAAGATTTTTTTCTCTAAAAGGGGGGAAGTTTTTCCAGTAGCCATCTTTATCCCTGAAAGTTGGGATATTCGAGTCTGCGCTCATTCCCGCGCTTGTAAGGAACAAAGCACGTTTTGCGTTACTTATTAACTCTGCTGCTTGCATGATTACTTTATGCGTCACCATTCCATTCCTTATGGAAGCGGTCCAGGTAGTTTTCCATGAAGAGATGTCTTTGCTCAGCGAGTTTTTTTGCAGACTCCGTATTCATGCGATCCTTGAGCAGTAAAAGCTTTTCATGAAAATGATTGATCGTGTGTCCCTTGTTGTTTTTGTAGTGATCAAAGCTTTCGTGCATGACAGGAGTTTCTTCAGGGTGATACATCAATCGGTTTTTGTTTCCACCATAGGCAAAGGTTCGCGCAATTCCCACCGCTCCTATGGCGTCTAGGCGGTCCGCATCTTGTACTATTTTACCTTCAATCGTGCGCATGGGTGTGGCTACGCCTGCACCCTTATATGATAACGTTGAAATGATTTCGCATACCTCGCCAACTAGTCTTGGGTCGACTCCATTCTTATTTAGCCAGGCGGTAGCCTGCCTAGGGCCTGCCGACTCATCCCCATCATTAAATTTCCAATCCGCAATATCGTGCAGTAGGGCAGAGAGTTCCACAATCGTTGGGTCTGCGTTTTCCTTTTGAGTGATTTTTTTTGCGATAGACCAGACACGATAGACATGCCACCAGTCGTGGCCTGAGCCATCACCAGCCAATTCTTTTTCTACGTAAAGACGAGTTTTTTCGATGAGGTTTTTAGAGTCCATTCTTATTGATTTGCGCAAGCTAGATAATAGTCGTTCCTACCTTTAGTTACTTTAACATACGCAATACTCATGGTGTTTTTTAAGGCTGGTAGATCAATGGTTATGGCACACACTCAAATCATGGGTTACCATCCGGGGGATTCAATACCAGAGTCTCTTGCTGAAATAGTTTCTGGTTCGAGGGCAAGGTTTTTTGCAAAGAGCAAAGCCCTGCAGGACTTTGTGCTGACCGGAATATTGTCGTTTCAGAGCTTGCCTTACCGTTTCGTTGAAGTTGAAGAAACAATAGGAACTAGCTGGCGCCAAGGTAAGGCTTAAGATAAGGGCAGTCGCTTGGAGATGGTAAAAGAAATGGTGCGGTCAATCATCATGTGGNTTGTTGCGGTGCTTGCCGATCCAAAGCGAGTTATAGATAGAATTGAAAAGCGGTAGTTGATGTTTTACTTNTAAGGAGTAGTGGGTTTGCTTTGACCTAGGACCGAGGGTGGAGTCCGCATTCTTTGTGCTCAGGNTTTTCCCACCACCACCGACCTGACCTTATATCCTCGCCGGTTTCTATCGAGCGCGTGCAAGGGGCACATCCAATGCTTGGGTAATTTTTTTTATGCAGCGCATTAACCGGGACATCATTGGTTTTGATATATTCCTCGACCATGCTCAAGGACCAGTCTGCCAACGGATTGATCTTGATTATAGAGTTGTGGTCATCGTCTACGGCAACTTTTTGCAGGTCGACTCGGGTTACTCCTTGTTCTCGTCGTAGACCTGTGATCCAGGCATCCAGGTTTGAGAGAGCACGATTAAGAGATTCTACTTTGCGGATAGAACAACATTCCTTTCTGTCTTCCACGCTTTCACGGAAAGAGAAGAACCCTTTGTCTTTCTGGAGAGTTTCTACTTTTTCTTTATCAGGGAAATAGGCCTTGATGGTAATTCCGTACCTGGATCGTGCGCGATCCATGACCTCGTATGTTTCTTCGTGCAGGCGTCCCGTATCCAATGTGAATATGGTAATGTCTCCTTGTAATCCGGCCAGCAAATCGATCAAGACCATATCTTCCATCCCGAAACTGGAAGCGAGTCCCGCTTTTTGCCCGTATTCATTTTTAGCCCACTGCAATATTTCTTGAGCTGACTTTGGTTCAAACTTTTTGTAATCCATAACCTATGTTTACTACATTTGGACGGAAAAAGAAAATCGCGATCTTGAGGGTGTTGTTACGAATAAAAAAGTTATTCCTGGTTAAGATCATGACGTCCTTGTTTCACACAGGCCTCTTTGCAGGGATTACTTCTTGACAGAGTTCTATCCTATATATAGAGTTTTTTTAATTCGAAGTTTTACTTACTGTACGGTTCCATAAACAGTTAATGGATGGCCTTGGTATTAGAAGCGAGTGCCATTTTTAAGAAAACTGTAGCACTGTTTGGCGCTGGTTTTTTTGGATTTTCAATTTATTTCTACCGCTTCTACTTGTTTATTAAAGATCACTAGCGTTTTATTTGTTTAGAAAATCTAGTTGACTACCCTGCTAATGAACTACTTATTAAAGAAAACTCAGTTCTTGAAGGCGATCATTTTTCCGGTGTGCATCATTTTATTTTTTACTAACCCGGTACATGCGGGTTCAACCGGGCAAAATCTTTTGGTCGAACTAGAAGAGGCGCTTGTATCTCTTGCTGACAAGGTCCGTCCATCGGTAGTGAGCATGTCCGCGTATGTCCCTCCTTCCCCTTCGATCCGTCGGCAGGGCGATCAATCGGGGGTGCCCGCAAGTGCAGGTTCGGGGGTGATTATTGATGGAGTGAAGGGGATTATTGTTACTAATGGTCATGTTGTTCGGGGATCAGGAAAAATCAAGGTTACCTTGCTCGGTGGGGAGGAGAAAGTAGGTACTGTTTTAGGAACAGATGAGGACACTGATATCGCTGTGGTTCAGATTGAAACGGAGAAGCCTTTGTCGAGTTCCATATTGGGTGATTCCTCGGGACTTAAGATTGGTCAATTTGCAGTTGCAGTAGGAAATCCATATGGACTCAATGATACGCTGACCTTTGGGATCATCAGCGGATTGAATAGAGAAAATGTAAACCTCTCACGCTACGAAGACTTTATTCAGACCGACGCATCGATTAACCCCGGTAATAGCGGTGGACCACTACTGAATATTCGGGGGGATATCATAGGAATCAATACGGCCATCATCAACTATGCACAGAGCATCGGGTTTGCTATCCCCTCCAATATTGTTCGTAAGGTTGTGGGTGAGTTGCTTGAGTTTGGGGAAGTGCGACGAGGTTGGTTGGGAGTTGGCATCGAGTCGGTAACTGCGAAAATTGCACAAGAGGTAAAAGGGAGAGCGGGGGAGGGTGTCTGGGTGAACTCTGTTTTCGAGGGGGACCCTGCTCATCGGGCAGGGATTCGTATCGGAGATGTGATTTTAAGAATTGGAGGTACCGCCGTTGATACACCGAGCAGGATGATCCGCCTAATAGGTGCTTTTTCGCCGGGGCAATCGGTAAACCTGGATATTCTTAGAGACGGGAAGCGCAAAGTAGTCACCGTCAAGCTGGAAAGCCAGAAAAAAAGACCGGGTAAAGTTTTTAAAAAGTCACTTCAGGGTATTGATGAACCGTCTCTGGGTATGGAAGTAGAAAGTCTGGGTGGTGACAAAGGAGTTGTTGTATCAAGGGTTTATCCAGGTTCAACGGCCGAAAAGCAGGGGCTTAGGGTGGGAGATTATATTGAAGCTATTAATGGNAGAGCAGTCTCCAAAATCATTGAATTTAAAGAGGTTTTAAGCTCTGTTTTAGAAGGCGGGGAAATACATGTATTGGTTTTAAGAGGGGAAGATAAACTGCATATTAAAATAACGCAAAAAGATTAAATTTGAGCTTTGCAAATAGGGTGAAAAANTGATAGGTTCCGGTTGTTAAAAATATATCTTTATATATCTTTGTCGAACTGAACGCTGATAGTGGGCGTTTTTTTTATATATTTTTTTGTTTTTTTTTTGTCTGTTTACAATTCCAAGGGAGGTATCAACATGTTACGTAGCATCACCAACGGCTGGAAGTCGTGGCAAACGCTGGCTGTTCTTACTTTAGCTTTGAGTTTTGGGCTAGTATCGAACGCTACAGCTGTATCTGATCATAATGCAAAAAAAGCACATGATCGTCCGGCCTGGCTAGACAAGCTTGAGAACCAAGTTAACTATGAAGAGATGATGAGCGGCATGGAAGGCCGTCAAGATCGTCTGGACAACACCTTCATGAAATTGATGGACCGCTTGCAGGGTAAAATAAAAGAACATGCGGTCCCAGCTTCTACAGGTGGTGGTTTTCATGATTCTTGGTCAGAGCACCAGCTACAGCAAAGCTACTTGCTTGGTCCTTCCGAAGCAGGAGCAAAGGTATTCAAAGGTGCCCATTGCCCGAGCAATGCCCCGGTAAAGAAATACAATGTGTCTGCAATTAATGTTGAGATTACCTTGAACCAATGGGGTGATTATTATCCTGGGTACATGTATGTCTTGGATCATAATATTGATCAAGTCAGAAAAGACGAAGTGATAAACGCAAAAGCCCGCGAGGATGAAAATGATCCGGGAACTATCACGAATGGTTTACAGGGTGATATTATTCAGCCTCTCGTTTTACGTGCTAATCAGGGCGATTGCGTAAGAGTTCACGTTACAAATCAATTAGAAGATGAAGATGCCGGGTTCCAGGTAAATGGCTCCGCGATGATCATCAGTTCCTCAGGGTTGCCGGATACAGCTGCTTCCAAAGGAGCGATTATACCATCTGGCGAATCTCAGGACTTCGAGTGGATGATTCCGATCGATGAGCAGGAAGGTAGCCATATGATCATGAGTCATGCCGGTCGTGATCCTTCTGCACTTGGTTTGATAGGCGCATTTATCGTAGAGCCTAAGGGTTCTAAGTATCTCGACCCGTGGGATTCCAAGCCTGTAGGAAGTGGTTGGGAAGTCATGATCACTAATGATGAGGAGCGAGACTTTAGAGAGTTTGTTCTTTTCTATCATGAAGTCGGTGACGAGTCGTTCCGTCCTCTTAACCGTTTTGGAGAAATGATTCCACAGCGCGACCCGTTGACAGATGCGTACCGTCCTTCTGCTCGTGCTATGAATTATCGTTCCGAACCTTTCGGTATTAATAATCTGGCACAGCAAGAGAAAAAGTTTCACTATGAAGATGAATCATTGTCTTATAGCTCTTATACATTTGGTGACGCGCCGACAACGATTCCTAGGTCGTATTTAGGTGATCCGGCCAAGTTCCGACTGATCCATGGTGGTGCAGAGGTTTTTCACTCTCATCATCCTCATGGCGGTACCATTCGTTGGACCCGTTCTCCAAAACGAGAAGTACAAATCAAAAACTTGATTACTGCAGCGTACGATGGTCCGGTCAAATATCCAGTAATTCGTACCACTACTGACCGAGTTGACGTTGAAGTTATCGGGCCTGCTGAGGCACTGGATCTTGAGACTGAGTGTGGTTCCGGTCTTTGTCAGCGTTTAGCGGGAGATTTTCTGTTCCACTGCCATGTAGCGCATCATTATGTTGCGGGGATGTGGGGATACTGGAGGGTTTATAACACCCTGCAGAATGGAAACTATCCGTTCGGTAGCACCGATATTATGCGGCCATTGGCCGAGCTTCCTGACCGTAAGGGGCGTATCCCTCAAGGTGTGTCTTCAGATAAGTTGGTTGGTAAGACGATGGACTGGTTCGGTACTAAGTTTAAGATCCAGGGTAAAGGAAAAAGTGACTGGACCAAAACCGATCGGATCGTTAACATTAAAGATTGGGTAAAGTACATGTTGCCTCCTCAGGGTCGCCCAGGTCATACCGATGACGAGAAGGGCCAGATCCTTTCATACGATGGATCGGTTTGGGATTATGCTTGGAAGAGTACTCAGGCTTTATCTGAGAGAGAATCTACAGATAAGAATCCTAAGTTCAAGGCGCCGCATCCTGGTAAAAGACACCCAATTCAGTTTAGCCCATTATCGGGTAAATTGGCTTGGCCTCATATGACCCCTCACTTTGGCAAGCGAGTTCCTTTTGCGCGTCACCATGGTGGTGCTCCTTGGTTGGAGCCTTTCCATATGGCGACGGATCATGACATCATTACCGCGCAGGAATCTGGTAGTGGTCGATCAGGTCCAAACGTAGAAAGTAGTGCGCCGGCAAAACCGGGTGAGCACGGCCGTTGGAGTCTTTGTCCCGGAGGAGCAGGAAGAAGNCAGTACAATCTGCANTTTATCAACACTCCGATTGAACTTTCGGCTGCTATTGGTAAGACACCACCGATTATCGATAAGTATGGTCTTATATATGTAATCGATGAANANATGGCAGAGGTGAAGGCCGATCCGAAGAAAGCTATTCCACTGGCTATTCGCGCAAACGTTTATGACTGTGTCGATGTTCTTTTGACCAGTGAGTGGGATGATGATGATTTTACTAACTTTCAGATGTCGAAAATCAATATTCATCCGCACTTTTTTCAGTTTGATAACCAAGCGTCGGATGGTGTGATCTCTGGTTTCTCCTATGATCAGTCAATGAGGTCATATAGACAGTTCGATAAAAAAATGAAAGACGGGCACCATGTAGGAATGCCTGTTCCGATGAACGCCAAGCTTTTGAAGGCTACAAAGCCTGGTGATAAAACAATCGAAATAGAAATGGCGCACCATTCAACTCCATATCATGTAGGTGCTGATATCATGGTTGGTATCGAAGTGCCCAATGGGAAGGATGCTCGGTGGATCACGTCTATTTC
>JGI26261J51718_1000941_pt1 | contig 13480 bp, 9 predicted proteins | sample SaaInlV_135m_DNA_3_FD_51718 | JGI IMG/M metagenome (IMG submission 51718)
TCTTTATCTGTTCCTTCTGTTCCTTCTGTTGCATGTAGTACTCCTCAAGCTCTAGAATGGGATGAGGCTTTTAAAAATATGAATGATCCAAGCGGTAGATCTATATCAAATATTCATAATGAATCTTATGAATAAAATGTTGATAAGTTTAGCGTAAATACTGATAGTTTCAAGACATTTACCCCTCTGATTTTTAGTATATTTATAGGAACAAATTTATACCTATAAAATGTCCACAGATAATTCAAAAAATCAATATTCTGCAGATAGTATTCANGCCCTTGAGGGNATGGAACATGTAAGGAAAAGACCTTCAATGTATATTGGTGATGTTGGGTCAAGAGGTCTNCATCATTTAGTATATGAAGTTGTTGACAACTCAATAGATGAGGCTATGGCTGGACATTGTTCANCTATAACTNTAGAAATAAACAATGACTCTAGTCTTACTGTTGAGGATGATGGAAGAGGAATTCCAGTAGGTATGCACAAAAAAGAAGGNGTATCTGCATTGGAGGTTGTAATGACTAAAATAGGTGCTGGTGGAAAATTTGATAAAGACTCATACAAAGTATCAGGTGGACTTCACGGCGTTGGTGTTTCTGTAGTAAATGCATTATCTGAATTGCTTATTGCTAAAGTTTTTAGAGATGGTAAAGAGTATGAGCAATCATATAGACAAGGGAAACCAATTGAAGCCGTTAAAGAAATAGGTAAATCTGACAAGACAGGTACATTGGTAACTTTTACACCTGACAAAGAGATATTCAAAGAAGTAATTGATTTTGATTATGAAATACTTTCAAATAGAATGAGAGAACTNTCTTATTTAAACAAAGGATTAAGAATTTCAATTACTGATAATAGAAAAAAAGATAAAGATGGTAATGCATTTACTGAAACTTTTCTTTCAAAAGAAGGTTTAAGTGAATTTATTCAATATTTAGATAAGGGAAGGCTACCTATTATTAGTAGTATAATTAAAATGCAAGGAGAGAAAAATGGCATCCCTGTTGAAGTTGCTATGGTATATAATTCATCCTTTTCAGAGAACCTTCACTCCTATGTTAATAACATTGATACTCATGAAGGAGGTACTCACTTATCTGGATTTAGAAGAGGTTTAACTAATACTTTAAAAAAATATGCCGATTCATCAGGTTTAACAGATAAGTTGAAATTTGAAATATCTAGTGATGATTTTAGAGAAGGATTAACTGCTGTAATTTCAGTTAAGGTTGCGGAGCCACAATTTGAAGGACAAACAAAGACTAAACTTGGAAATAGAGAGGTCAGTTCTGCTGTATCACAGTCTGTTTCTCAGATGCTTGAAGATTATCTTGAAGAAAACCCAGATGACTCTAAAATTATTGTTCAGAAAATAATATTAGCTGCTCAAGCTAGAACTGCTGCAAGCAAAGCAAGAGAAATGATTCAGCGAAAGACTGTTATGACAGGTGGAGGTCTTCCTGGAAAATTATCTGATTGTTCGGAGACTGATCCATCATTATGTGAAGTTTTCTTAGTTGAGGGTGATTCAGCAGGTGGTACTGCAAAACAGGGTAGGGACCGTGAATTTCAAGCTATTCTTCCATTAAGGGGTAAAATTCTTAATGTTGAAAAAGCACAGCAACATAGAGTTTTTGAAAATGAGGAAATAAGAAATATTTACACTGCCTTAGGAGTATCTGTGGGAACAGAAGAAGATAGTAAGGCTCTTAATGTTGAAAAGTTAAGATATCATAAAATAATCATTATGTGTGATGCTGATGTTGATGGAAGTCATATTTCAACCTTAATTCTAACTTTTTTCTTTAGATATATGAAGGAACTTGTAGAAGGAGGTAATATTTATATAGCAACTCCTCCGTTATACCTTGTGAAAAAGGGTAACAAAAAAGTTTATGCTTGGAATGATGATGAGAGAGATAATATTGCAAAAGATTTAGGTACAGGAGTTTCAATTCAGAGATATAAAGGTTTAGGTGAAATGAATGCTGATCAACTATGGGATACTACAATGAATCCTGAATTAAGAACTTTAAGACTAATAACACTGAATCAAGATAACTCACAAGATGCAGAAAGATGGTTTGCTACATTAATGGGAGACGAGGTTCCACCTAGAAGGAAATTTATTGAAGAAAATGCTAAGTACGCTAAAATAGACGTATAAATATGAAAGTTACTATAGTTGGTGCAGGTAATGTTGGTGCATCCTGTGCAGAATACATTTTATTGAAAGAGATTGTAGATGAAATTATTCTCCTTGATATCAAGGAAGGATTTGCAGAAGGAAAAGCATTAGATCTTACTCAAACTACTAGTACTTTAGGTTTTAAATCTAAAGTTACAGGAGTAACTAATGATTATTCAAAGACATCTAATAGTGATGTAGTAGTAATTACTTCAGGTATTCCTAGAAAACCTGGAATGACTAGAGAAGAATTGATTGGTATAAATGCTGGTATTGTTAAATCTGTATCTGAAAATTTATTAAAACATTCCCCTAATGCAATAATTATAGTTGTTTCTAACCCAATGGATACAATGACTTATTTGGTTAACAAATCATTTGATATACCAAGGAATAGAATAATTGGAATGGGAGGAATCCTTGATAGTTCAAGGTTTAAAACCTACATCTCAAAGTTTACAAACCATAATCAGCATGATATTCATGCTATGGTTATTGGAGGTCATGGTGATACGACAATGATTCCACTTACTTCATTAGCTAGATGCAAAAATGAACTTTTATCAGATATTGTTTCAAAAGATGAACTAAAAAATATAGCATCTCAGACTATGGTTGGTGGTGCAACATTAACAAAACTACTTGGAACTTCTGCTTGGTATGCTCCAGGTGCTTCTGTTTCATATTTAGTCAAAGCTATAATAAATGATACTAAAGAAGTTCTTCCTTGTTCTGTTTATTTAGAAGGGGAATATAATGCAAATGATATATGTATAGGAGTTCCATCTATAATTGGGAAGAATGGTTTCGAAGGAGTTGTTGAACTTGATCTAAATCAAAAAGAATTTGAAATGTTTAATAATAGTATTGATGCTGTTAAACAAACCAATTTTACCCTTAATGGTTTAATATAGATAAAGTTGTTTGTTCAATATTCAAATCTTATATTTGCAGGCGTTAAAAATTTATTATGCAAGGAACTTCATTAATTAAAACTTTTGCGATTTTATTTGGTATAGTAAGTGTATACCAATTATCATTCACTTTTATATCTTCAGCTCTTGAAAATAAGGCCAGAAATGCCGCCATTGAAAAAATCTCTGAAGATGAGATTTCATTTGCCGAAAAAAGGGCAAGTGAAGAGATAAGATTTCTAGATTCTATAGGAGATTTTCCAGTTTTAATGTATTCATCTTACAATGACGCAAAGCAAAAAGAATTAAATCAAGGGACTAGATTTAAAAGGTGGAATCAATGTTATACTTCAAATTTCTATTAAAGATTTATTAAAAGGTCTATCAGAGAATTCTACTAATCAAAAGTTTAATCAGGCTCTTGATAATGCTGATGACTTACAAAAGCAATCTGATCAAACTTATTTAGAATCTTTCTTTGATGCTTTTGATTCAGATTCTGATGCAACTAGATTAACATCTCCTGAGATTTTTGGAAACAGAACATTAAGTTCAGATGTCTCATTTGACACATCTGACGATGATATGAAATCAATCATTAGGTCAAAAATTGATGAATCAATTATTTCAGCTTTTGAAGTTCTAAGAAAGCGTATTGATAAATTTGGTGTTACCCAGCCAAACATTCAAAGATTAGGTTCTTCAGGTAGAATATTAATTGAATTACCTGGTGCTAAAGATATTGATAGAATTCAGAATTTATTACAAAGTACCGCTCAATTAGAATTTTGGGAAACATATAAGAATGATGATTTAATAAGTTTTATTTCTTCTGCAAATGAATATTTATCTTCAATTGAGTCAGAAGATCTTAGTCCTAAATCTAATGAGTCTAATATTGATGATCTTCTATCTGAAGTTGAGCAATCTTCAGATTCTATTCAAAAAAAATCTAATCCTCTCTTAAGTCTTGTTAGAGCATATAGTTATCAAGGTGGACCAATTATTGCAAGATTTTTACCACGTGATCAGGAACTTGTTAATTCATATCTTTCTCTACCAGATATAAGAAAACTTCTTCCAAGAGACTACAGATATGCTAAATTTTTATGGGGAAAAGAAGATCAGGATGGTTTAACTAGCCTTTATGCAATTAAATCAAATAGAGATGATCAATCTCCTCTAAGTGGAGGAGTAGTAGTTGATGCTTCTCAAAGTTATGACGCAGTTGGAAATGCTGCCGTTTCAATGCAGATGAATGCTCAGGGAGCAAGAGTTTGGGAAAATTTAACAGGTATAGCTTATTCACAAAATTCAAATATTGCTATTGTTTTAGATGACGTTGTATATTCAGCTCCTGGAGTTACAAGAGGAGCTATTAGTGGAGGAAGATCAGAGATAACAGGTGATTTTGATTTAAATGAAGCAATTGATTTGGCAAATGTTTTAAGAGCTGGTAAGCTTCCTGCTTCTGCTACTATAATTCAATCTGAAGTAGTTGGGCCATCACTAGGTCAAGAAGCTATTGATAGTGGAGTATATTCATTTATGATTGCATTATCATTCGTTCTTGTATGGATGATTTTCTATTATGGTCCATCAGGAATTTTTGCCGATATAGCATTAGTATTAAACATAGTCTTAATATTTGGAATTTTAGCTGGTTTAGGAGCTGTTTTAACTCTGCCGGGTATTGCAGGTATTGTACTTACAATCGGGATATCAGTTGATGCAAACGTATTAATATTTGAAAGGATAAGGGAAGAATTAAGAAAAGAAAAAGGTCTAAAACAATCAATTAATGACGGTTTTAATAATGCTTTATCTTCAATTTTAGATGCAAATATAACCACTGGTCTTACTGCACTAGTTTTATACATATTCGGTACTGGACCAATCAAAGGTTTTGCAACAACATTACTAATAGGTATAGCAACATCTTTGTTTACTGCAATTTTCATTACAAGACTTTTAATTGACAATAAAGTATTTAAATCTGGAAAACTATCTTTTTCAACTAAGTCAACAAAAGACTTATTTAGTAATCTGAGTATAAAATTCCTAAGTAAAAGAAAAGCTACTTATGCTATTTCTGCTGTTTTAATCCTTATTAGTCTTAGCTCTCTTGTTGTTCAAGGTTTAAATCAAGGTGTTGACTTCTTAGGTGGAAGATCATATATAGTTAGGTTTGACAAAGAGGTCAAATCATCAGATATTGAATCTACATTAAATGATGCATTTGGGAGTGCTGAAGTTAAAACATTTGGTCCCTCAAACCAGTTAAAGATCACTACTAAATATAAAGTAGATGAGGAAGGTCTAGCTGTTGATAATGAAATTAAAAACCTTTTATTTGATAATCTAAATGAACTTTTTACTAACCCACTAACTTTTCAACAATTTTCAGCTGGTGAGGATGTTGGTATAATGTCAAGTATTAAAGTCGGTCCTACAATAGCAGATGATATAAAGAAAAATTCAGTTTGGGCAATTTTTGGTTCTTTAATAATTGTATTCTTGTATATACTGCTTAGATTCCAAAAATGGCAATATTCTATAGGAGCTGTTTCAGCTGTCTTTCATGATGTTATTATAGTACTGGGTATTTTCTCCCTTACATACAAAATAATGCCATTTAACATGGAAATTAATCAAGCATTTATAGCTGCTTTGCTTACTGTAATTGGGTATTCACTTAATGATACCGTAGTAGTATTTGATAGAATAAGAGAATTCTTTGGAATTCATAAATCTTGGGATAATCAAACTGTGGTGAATACTGCTTTAAACAGTACTTTAAGTCGTACTCTTAATACTTCTTTAACTACTCTAATAGTTCTTGTTGCAATCTTTATTTTTGGTGGTGAATCAATTAGAGGGTTTATGTTCGCATTAATTATAGGAGTTTTAGTTGGAACCTACTCTTCAGTTTTTATTGCTACTCCAATTATGTTTGATTCTTATAAAAGAAAAATTAAACAAGTGTTTTTTTCTTTTTTATAAATAAGAATATAATTCCTATAATAATAAATGGAATACTTAACCATTGACCTGTTGATAAGGCGGGTAAAAATGTTTCAATTCCACCTTGACTTTCTTTCATAAATTCAACAACGAATCTTATTGAGAATAAACCAATTAGAAAGTAACCAAATAAAGTTCCTTCTTTTTCTCTTATTGATGTTTGATATAATTTATATAGTATTATAAAAAGAATTATATACCCAAAGGATTCATATAATTGAGCAGGATGTCTTGGAAGAGTTTCACCTCTATTTTCAAATATAACACCCCAGTTACTATCCGTATATTTTCCAAGGATTTCTGAATTGAAAAAATTACCTATTCTAACAAAAGCTCCTCCAATAGCAATCGGAATGGTTAACCTATCAAAAATCCATAATAGACTTTTGAAATTATATTTTCTCTTGAATAATAATAGCCCTATGAATATACCAATAGCTGCACCATGGCTAGCCAAACCTCTGAAACCAGTAAATTTATACCCGTCAATTAATCCTAGTATTGATGAATTTGATGACTCTTGAATAGGAAGTAATATTTCAATTAGATGAGTTTGATAATATCCCCATTGATAGAAAAAAACTTCACCAAATCTAGCTCCAAGAAAAACAGATACTACCATATAAATAAGCATAGGGTCAAGGTATTTTTCGTCTACATTTTCTTTTATGAAGAATGATTTTACGAGACTATATCCTGTTAAAAAAGCTAGAATAAACATTAAACTATAAACGTATACAGAGAAGCCACCAATTTCAAAAAGCGTTTCACTTGGAGACCATTTTATTTGAGAAATTATCATTTTTAAATATAAATATAATTTAGGGAACAGGGTCATATCCTCCTTTAAATAATGAATTACATCTTAGTATTCTCCTAACAGTTAAAAATGTTCCTTTGAAAACTCCATGTTTCTTTAGAGCAATAATCCCATATTCAGAACAAGATGGAGAGTAGATGCAGTTTCTTCCTAGAAACGGTGATATAAAAAGTCTGTAAAATTTTATTAATAGAATAAAAGGAAAGGCTAAAAGTTACTAATCTTTATCATTTAGGTTTACTCCTATATTAGCAAGTTTATCTCTGATTTTATCAGAGAGATCATAATTTTTATTTAATCTAGCTTCAGTTCTAATTTCCATAAGTACTTCTAGAATTGAATCATTATTTGATTTGTTAGAATCACTATAACTGAGTCCTAGTATTTTATTTAAGAATATATCTATCAAATTGAGAAAATAATCTCTTTCGCGATTACCAATTTTTTTATCAGTATCATTAATGAACTTAGTTGAGTTAAATAACTCAGCTATAAGCATAGGTGTATTAAAGTCATCATTCAGGCAGCTAAAACATTTATGTTCCCATTTTTTAATTTTATCATACAATTCATCATTGTTATCATTAGATACTTCAATATTTCTAACCCCCTTTATAATTTCAAGAAGTCTTTGATAACCCTTTTCAGATGCTATAAGAGCCGAATCACTTATATCTAAAACATTTCTGTAATGTGCTTGTAGAAAGAAAAACCTTATGACATTAGAATCAAATGCTTTGGAAAAAATATCATTTTTACCGGTAAATAGTTCATTTGGCAGAATATTATTTCCCGTAGATTTTGACATTTTTTTATTATTCAATGTCAGCATATTAGCATGAATCCAATATTTTGCTGGGTCTTTACCTGTATGACCATTACTTTGAGCAATTTCACAGTCATGATGAGGAAATTTCAAATCCATCCCTCCTCCGTGAATATCAAAATGATCACCTAAATATTTAGTGCTCATTGCAGTACATTCTAAATGCCAACCTGGNAATCCAATACTCCATGGTGATTCCCATTTCATAAGATGTTTTTCTTCTGCCTTTTTCCATAATGCAAAATCAAATTCATTTTTTTTATCCTCCTGATTGTCTAATGCTCTTGAATTTGACTTAAGATTTTCTAAGTCTCTACCTGATAATACTCCGTAATTATTGTTCTTATCATATTGCACTAGATCAAAATACACTGATCCATTTGATTCATAAGCAAGATCCTTTATTATTAAATCTTTAATAATAGCAATTTGTTCATGAATGTGACCTGATGCTATTGGTTCTATACTAGGATCTAGCGCATTAAATGTTTTTAAAGTGTTTCTAAAGTCATTTGTGTATTTTTGAGCTACCTCCATCGGTTCAAGCTTTTCAAGTTTTGCTTTCTTTGATATTCTATCTTCCCCATTTTCTTCTAAATGACCAACATCAGTTATATTTCTGACATATCTAACATTGTATCCAAGGTGAGTAAAATATCTATATATGACATCAAAAGAAATGAATGTCCTGCAATTCCCAAGATGGACATCACTGTAAACAGTTGGTCCACACACATACATACCTATAGAGTTATCTTCAATTGACTTAAACTTTTCTTTCGAATTAGTTAAAGAATTGTATATATGTAACTCTTGAGAGATCATTAAAGGTCTGTTTCTAGTTTAATAAAATCTAAAAANTCTCTTCTGTATTGAGCTTCCTTGAATTTTCCTCCAAATTCTGCAGTTACAGTACTTGAATGAACATCATTAATACCTCTAGAATTAACACATAAATGTTTTGCATCTATTACACATGCAACATCATTAGTATTAAGTGCTTTTTGAAGTTCCTTTACAATTTGAATATTAAGCCTTTCCTGAACTTGAGGTCTTTTAGAGAAATAATCAACTATTCTGTTAATCTTTGATAGTCCAACAACAGTTCCATTTGATATATAAGCAACATGAGCAAAACCTACAATTGGAAGTAAATGATGTTCACATGTTGAATAAAGTGTGATATTTTTTTCAACAAGCATCTCTCCATATTTGAACTTATTTTTAAAAGTTGAAGGAATAGGCCTGTTATCTGGATTTAATCCACCAAAAATTTCCTTTACAAACATTTTAGCAACCCTCTTTGGAGTTCCTTTAAGACTGTCATCAGTAAGATCCATGCCAAGAACATCTAGTATTTCATAAACCTTTTCTTCTATAAGTTTTATCTTTTCTGAATCAGAAATTCTAAAAGCATCTTTCTTTAAAGGGTTGTTAATACTCGATGAAACGTGATCATCTCCAATTGAATCAATTTCTTCTTTTAATATATCTTGAAGTTTCATAAATAATATTTGAGTTACACAAAGATAGTTATTATGTCGTTAAATAGAAGTTAAAGTTTTATGCTAAATGATGCATAAAAAGAGTATGTGTCATCCTCTATTGAGTAATTATTAGTTAGTCCCCTAGTAAACATTCTGTTTTGATTATAGTTATTAGACTTTGTTATTCCAAAATCAAAATCTGTATAACCAAAGTTTATTCCAAGTCCAGCTGAAATACCATTTATTTTGTTGTCTATATTAGAGTCAGGACCTTTGTAAGAAAAGTATCCACCCCTTAGATTTAAATTTTTAATTCTATATTCACCTCCTAAACGAATAGATTCTGATAGACCTGCAAACTTGTTTTTTATTGAGTAATTAAGCGAATTTAGATATGAATCTTTACTGTTNTTATCATCAAACTTTGAATTATTGAATTTAGTTACTTCATAATCAAAACTTATTAAACCTTTTTTACCAAATATATATGCAAGACTAAACAAAGATTTAGATGGAAGTGTGAGTTTATAATCATCATAAATATTAATAGTGTTGGGGTCAATTATATAGGTTATTAAGCCATCTTTTTCTCTTATATCACTTTCAATATACTGTGAATTCTCTTCTTCAATTTTAAGCTCAGTTGGAGAGGTATATGAGATACCAAGTCTTAATTGTTTAATCTTTACAATCGTTCCAATTTGGATTGAAATACCGTTTCCTAGAGCTAATAAATTCTCTTTTAGGAGAACTCTTTCGACTTTAGAATCATCTGCATAACCATTCTCTTGAAATGTTTTTGTTTCTTCAAAATTTGTCTCATGATAATTGATGTTTACTCCTGCAAATAGATTCTTGTTAAAAGAAGTTCCAAGATTAACACTATGTTTAAGGTGATTACCTATTCTTGTAACTTCCAGATTTTGGTTTAAGTTATTGTAGCTTGAATTAGAGATATAATTATTTGAATCTTCTCCAGCTTCATTAATAACATAGCTTTGATATCCAAGAAAAGCTTGTTGATCAGCAAAGCCATAATTATTTCCTAAATATTTATATACACTTTGTGTTGTTTCATCTTCATAAATTAATAAATCTTCAGAAGGTATACCATCAGCATAATATAAAAAATAACTATCTATTCCGTTATTATTATTTCCAGACAATCTAAAGGAGCTATTGAAGTCACCTAGGATATTTAGATTGTATCCAACTGATAACTTTGACTTTTTATTCTCATATACAAGTACCGCTCCAAGCCCTCCAAATGAAAACAAATCATTTTTAGATTTAGATTTAGAACTGTTTAGAATATTATTAATTTTTTGATTTTTATAGTTCAATGATATTGCTATCTCTGAATCAAGAAAAACAGATGAGCTAGCAGGATTTATTGAAATTGCGGAAACATCTCCACCTAAAGCACCAAATGCTCCACCCATTGAATTAAATCTTGATGTACCTTCATGACTAAATGAATTATATCTTAGTACGTCCTCATATGTTTGAGAAAATGAAAATGAAGAAGCAATTATGAAGATGTATAATAAAAACTTTTTTCTGGACATTTAATTTATCTTTCCACCACCTCTTGATCCGGATGCACTACCACCTTTAGAGCCCCCACCACCTACACTTCCACTTGATCTTGTAGAATTTCCAACTTGAGATCCTCTAGATGAACTAGTAGAAACAGGATTAGATCTTGATCTAACAGATGAATTATTAAACTGAGATTGATTAGGTGAATAGGAATTAGACCTTGATCTAGCGGATGAATAATTAAATGAGTTTCCTCTTTGACTTGGATTAACAGATCTAACTTGTCTGTATGATTCTCTTACGTAATCACTTTTTATAGAACTTAAGTTAGGAATAGAACTAGATCTATTAATATTTCTTGTGTTAGAGCTTCCTCTTGTATAAACTCCAATCAGATCATTGTCAATTCCATCAAAATCTTGATCTCCTGTTCTATCGATATAGATCCCTCCATAAGCGCTCATTCTTGAATATAGACCAGAAACACTAATTCCCTGTCTATCATTTTTTCGAGAACTGTTACTAGTTGAGTTTTTTTCACCTCTTCTTGAAGCAGAATTACTAAAGTCTACTCTTGATGGTTCTCTTCTGTTTTGATCATAAGCTACACTATCATACATGCTTCCAGAGTACCAGGGGTAATTTCTTGAATAACGCATCATATACCAGTAATATTGACCTAATGAAGTTGCATAAGGTGAAAAATAAAAGTTCATAGGTCCATAAAAAGGATAGCCTAAATTATATGCAAAACTATTGTAGAAAAAAGGTGATCTATAACCATAATTTAGGAATGATCCATTATTTGAGAAGAATGGATTAAATGTCATATTATGATAAAAAGGGTCTAAATAAAATCTACCAAAGCTTGGAAAGAAATTATTTACAATTTCTTGTGAATCAGGATTAGCTCCCCAGGGTAAATTACCTGACTCAGTTACATTGGATGAATTAAGAGATTCATCTGCAAAATCTTGAAAAACAACTTTATAATCAAGGCCTCTTTCGTTTGAAGAGTAAATCCCATCACTATCATCATAATATGAGGTTAATTGATAGGATGAACAGCTTATAAAAAGGGCTGAGAAAATGAATACTTTAAATAAATTTGCAATTTTTTTCATTAAATATAAAGTTATGAATAATTTTTTAAATCTAAATTATTACTTTTATTACATAATTAAAATGACATTTGTCACCTTAACTACTACTTAATATAATTGCAATAATTGTGCCATTTATTTATAAAAAGTCTAAACAAGATTAATTTAATGGAAAAAAAAATTACTCCTAGAAACGAAGATTACTCAAAGTGGTACAATGATATTGTTTCAGAAGCTGGCTTAGCCGAATCTTCTGATGTAAGAGGTTGTATGGTTATTAAACCTTATGGTTTTTCAATTTGGGAATTAATGAAGTCTCAGCTAGATAAAATGTTCAAAGAGACAGGTCATGAAAATGCTTATTTTCCATTATTTATTCCTAAGTCTTTGTTTGAAGCAGAAGAAAAAAATGCAGAAGGTTTTGCTAAAGAGTGTGCTGTAGTCACACATTACAGATTGAAAAATGATCCAGATTCAAAGGGTAAATTAATTGTCGACCCAGATTCAAAGCTTGAGGAAGAGTTAATAGTTAGACCAACTAGTGAAGCAATAATATGGAAAACCTATAAAAAATGGATTCAATCTTATNGGGATCTTCCAATTCTTATCAATCAATGGGCAAATGTAGTTAGATGGGAAATGAGAACAAGATTATTTTTAAGAACANCTGAGTTTCTTTGGCAAGAAGGTCATACTGCTCATGCAACTAAAGAAGAGGCTCTTGAGGAAACTAAGTTGATCAACGATATATATTCTAAGTTTGCTGAAAAATTTATGGCAATGCCCGTTGTTAAAGGATATAAATCTGAATCGGAAAGATTTGCAGGTGCTGAAGAAACATTATGTATTGAAGCATTAATGCAAGATGGAAAGGCCTTACAAGCTGGTACATCACATTTTCTTGGTCAAAATTTTGCAAAAGCATTCGATGTTAAGTATGCAGATAAAACAGGTAAACTAGAATATGTTTGGGCAACTTCTTGGGGAGTTTCAACTAGACTTATGGGTGCATTAATTATGTCTCATAGTGATGATATTGGTCTTGTCCTTCCACCTTTACTTGCTCCTATTCAGATTATCATTATTCCTTTAATTAAGTCTAAAGATGACCCAAAGAAAATACTAGACAAAACAAATGAACTATTCGATTCATTTAAAAAATTAGGAGTTAGAGTTAAAATTGATGATAGGGAAAACATTAATCTTGGTTTTAAGTTAAATGACTCTGAGGTAAAAGGAATACCAATGAGAATAGTTGTAGGTGAGAAAGAAATTGATAACAATCAATTTGAAGTTTTTTATCGCCATAATCTCAAAAAAATATCCACTGACTTTGAAGGTATATTAGATCTAGTAAATTCTTCAATCTCCTCTGTCCAATCTGAAATGATTGCTGAATCAAAGAAAAGATTGAAGGAAAATACCTACGAAGTAAATACATATGATGAGTTTAAAGAATTAATATCAAATCAAAGTGGTTTTGTTATAGCAGGGTGGGATGGAACTAATGAGACTGAGGAAGCCATTAAAAGTGAAACAAAAGCTACAATTAGATGTATCCCTGAAG
>JGI26261J51718_1000943_pt1 | contig 13472 bp, 14 predicted proteins | sample SaaInlV_135m_DNA_3_FD_51718 | JGI IMG/M metagenome (IMG submission 51718)
AGACAGCATGGGGCATGTTGTTCTTGGTCACGACTCGACAATTCCAGTAACCGTTGGCGACATCGTCAGCGCGTCGGCTGCAGTTGTTCGCGGTACGACCAACCCTCTCATCGTTGCTGATATGCCGTTTCTTAGCTACCAGATCGATGCTGAAACGGCTCTACGAAATGCCGCACGCCTCATTCAAGAAGGCGGAGCGCAGGCAGTAAAACTTGAAGGCGGCAAGACGGTTGCCCCTATTGTTCGTCGGCTCGCAGATGCTGGATTAGCGGTGATGGGTCATATTGGTCTGACACCGCAGCATGTGAATAAACTCGGTGGTTACCGGGTGCAAGGGAAGTCAGACTCAGCAGCTAACGCGGTTCTCGAAGATGCAATTGCACTTCAAGAAGCTGGAGCGTTCGCAATTGTTCTCGAACTAATTCCTGTCGAACTGGCTAAGAAAATCACTCAAACACTCGATATTCCTACGATTGGAATTGGCGCAGGTGTTCACTGTGATGGTCAAGTTCAGGTTTTCCACGACATGCTTGGTCTAGATCCCGACTTTAGGCCACGTCATTCAGGAAAATACGCCGACTTGGCTCCAATCATTCGAGCTGCTCTCGAGCAGTACAGTGATGATGTTCGCGAGGGAACGTTTCCGACCGACGCGCAGTCGTTCTACTCCGATGAATCCCGAGTTAATTCAAAAGCCGCAAACCCCGTCGAACTCAGCGACTAGATCATGCAAGTAATTCGTACTGCCGCGGATATGCGGGGAGTTAGGCGCGGGCTCACTGGAACAGTAGGACTCGTTGCTACCCTAGGCGGTGTTCACCGTGGACATACTGCGCATTTGGACACAATTCGCCCGCACTGTGATGTGATGATCGGATCGCTATTTCTGAATCCAACGCAGTTTGGCGAAAACGAAGATCTTTCGACTTATCCTTCGCACGACGCTTCTGACCTCGCTGAATTTGAAAAGCACGGAGCCGACTTCGTGTTCGCTCCTTCAAAGGATGAGATATACCCTCCGGGCGAAGTCCTTGCAGCCGTTAATCCTGGCCCAGTTGCGAACTTACTGGAAGGTGCGCACCGAGCTTGTCACTTCGAGGGAGTAGCAACTGTAGTCGCCCGCCTGTTTTCGATCATCTCGCCAACCAAAGCTACGTTTGGCGAGAAAGATGTCCAGCAGCTTCGTGTCATTCAACACGTAAACGAATCACTAGGTTTCGGCATAGAAATTATCCCGATTCCGACGGTTCGTGAAGAAGACGGGCTCGCCATCAGCACTCGTAATGCTTATTTATCACTTCCAGAACGAAAAGCCGCAACGATTCTTTTCAAAGCACTAACAGTCGTCAAATTATCGTTCGATTCAGGCGAGAGATCTGGTGAAGTGTTGCGGTTCATGCTCGATTCGATATTAGCCGGAGAGCCATTGGCTGAAGTTGACTACGCATCGATAGCCGATGTCGACACTTTCGAAGAGTTAGACCACGTCGATCACACAGCACGGGCGTTGTTAGCAGTAAAAATAGGCAACGCTCGGCTCATAGATAACTTCCTACTTGCGTAGGTACTTCAGTCGATCCCCCCCCCTCTCCACTTCGCTTTGCGGAGTTTATTCCGATGGAAATCCGGGGAGGAGGTAAGACGAGGAAACGTTCGCGAATGTAGAAAGACCAATTGTCAGCAAATCAACCACCACAACCGCTGGGTTACCTCTACGATTTAACGCATGAAAATTCTTGTAACTAACGACGATGGCTTCGACAACCCCGCGATTTGGTCACTAGTGCGGGCGGTAAAAGATCTCGGCGAAGTGACAGTCGTCGCTCCCGCTGCCAATCAGTCGGGCGTTGGCACAGCGCTGACGCTCAGAACTTCACTGAAAATCAATGAAGCCCCGAGTCGAGTCGACGGCGTGAAATGCTACGCAGTCAGNGGTACTCCCGCCGATTCTGTCGTTTTAGGACTAGAGCACATCTTCGTTGGTGGTGCCGATGTTGTGGTATCGGGCATAAATCCCGGCTTCAACACTAGTCGCAACGTTTTCATATCAGGCACGATGGGTGCGGCAATACAGGCTGCGGCAAAAGGCGTGAAAACCTGTGCATTCTCGATGGATGTCGAAGGTGATTTCGACGACTCAACAGTTAAAGCCGTTATTGCTGCGATCACTACTGAACTCCTTAGTACAGAAACTGAGCGAGGGGCACTGTTCAACGTGAATATTCCCAGATTTTGTGACACTCCAATAGAAGGAATTGAAGGTGCTGCTCCAGCTCCTTCTGAGTTAAAGAGTCTCATCAAGTCACACAGCGATGGAGGATACGAAATTATTTCCGGTCTTGCGGTGAACATCGATAGACTAGAACTGGCTCCCGGAACCGATCTTGAAGTGCTGAGCCGCAATAGAATTGCGATTTCTTCATTCGAAGGCCCAACGCTCGCTCACCAGCCTGAGGATCCGACACTTCAGAGAATGATTGAAGCTGTGAAACGCGTTATCGGTTGACGAGTGGGACTCTATTATTCAGAATCTTGCCAGAAAGTATTTTTTCGATCACCGACATGGGATCGATTTCATCTGGAGANAGGAATTTCCATGCTTTACGAACTACGCGTGTACGAATGCCTACCGGGTCGACTGCCTGCAATTAACGCTCGATTCGCCGATCATACGACTAAGCTTTTTGAAAAGCACGGAATCAAGAACATCGGCTACTGGACTACCGATGTCGGCGAGAGCAATCACGAGCTGACTTATATGGTGGCGTTCGAGGATGCAAATCAGCGAGTCGCCGCATGGGACGCGTTCCGTGACGACCCTGAATGGGCGAAGGTCGCAGAAGAGTCACACAAGGACGGACTGATCGTGAAGAACGTTCGTAACCAGTTGCTCACGCCTACGCCGTATTCTCCACTGCAATAATAGTTCACCATAGTCAGTTGATTGCCTGAGAATCGGTGATCGGTGGCACAATCAAGTCAATAAAAAATGCCAAATATTCAGAGACTTAAAAATCTATCGGGCCAGGCTCATATCGTGGGTGTTGGTGAATCGAACAAGCTCGGGAAGGTTCCCGAAAAATCGCCACTGGCACATCATTCAGAAGCCGCTATCAACGCGTTGGATGATGCAGGGTTCGAGTTATCTGACGTGGATGCACTATTCACTGCTGGATGGTCTACGTTGGACGTTGCTGAGTATTTGGGTATTCAACCTCGCTACACCGATAGCACGTCGGTGGGCGGATCATCATTCGTGATTCACGTTGCGCACGCACTCGCCGCCATTGCTGCTGGTTACTGTGAAGTCGCACTGATCACACATGGGCAGTCGGGGCGCAGCGATAGGGCGCCGATTCCACGGAATCCCGGCACACCGATGGCGCAGTACGAGGCGCCGTACGGCATCATAGGTCCGCCCGTTTCGTATGCGATGGCTGCTCGTCGTTACATGCACCAGTACGGTGAAGATAGAACACGGCAAGCCATGGCAGATATTGCTGTTTCAACTCGCAAATGGGCGAATCTGAACCCGATGGCGTATTTCTACGACAAGCCCACCACGTTCGATGATTACCACAACTCGAAGTGGGTGGCTTGGCCGTTTCATCTGCTCGATTGTTGTCTNGTGACCGACGCAGGAGCAGCGATCGTTATTACGACTCCTGAACGAGCGAAAAACGCTAAAAACGGNAGTGTGAAGATTCTTGGTGCGGGCGAAGGCCACGATCATTCCGGTATTTCACAAATGCCAGATCTCACAAGTGCGTTCGGTAGGCACACAGGCCCCCAAGCGCTGGAGATGGCNGGTGTATCGCACTCAGATATCGATTTGGCGATGATCTACGATTCNTTTACGTANACGGCTTTGGTCAGTCTCGAAAACCTCGGGTTCTGTGGACCGGGCGAAGGTCCTGATTTTGTCGCCTCGCAGCGAACTGCACCGGGTGGCGATTTCCCTATGAACACCAATGGTGGCGGACTTTCGTACACCCACCCAGGCATGTACGGCATCTTCACAGTTGTTGAGGCGGCACGACAGCTACGAGGTCAGGCGGGTGAACGACAGTTGGAAGATTGCAATTTGGCGGTGGCTCACGGTACTGGCGGACTTTTATCATCGACAGGAACAGTCGTATTGGGGGCTAACTAGATATGAAGAACGCAACACCAAAACCTCAGCCAGTTCCACAACCTGAATCCGATCGATACTGGGAGGGTCTCAAGAACGAAGAAATCTGGCTTCAGCGATCTAAGGCGACTAGTGAGTTCCAGTTTTACCCAAGAAACTTCTCGATCTCTGATCCTGAAACGGGAGAAGAAGGCATCGAATGGGTGCAAGCATCGGGCAAAGCTGAGCTATTTACGTTCGCCATAGTCCACGCCGCTCCGCATATGAGTTTTGTCGGTGATGTGCCGTACATAACTGCTCTGGTTCAACTGGAAGAAGACGTAATCGTGCCGACGAATATTGTCGGGATTACACCCGAACCTGAGTCTCTTCAGATCGGTATGGCGCTAAAACCAGTGTTCGAACACGACTCTGACGGACAGACGCTATTGAAGTTCACTCCGGCCTGAATCTCGTTGTGTAAACCAATCGACGTAGTTTCGCGAGCAATGCCGAGTTAGAATTATTATTTCGTCACACGAACTGTTTTTCGTGACGGGTAACGAATCACGAATCTCGACCATGAAAACAAGAATGTTTGCTTCAAACTTCGCGCCTTCGACAGCCGACACTCGCCGTCTGCCTCGACGACTCCGCACCAAGGGTGCATAAGCACCCCGCAAATACTCGCGTTCTTCTTTTTCTCAAGTCGAGGTCACACTCACGATGGTTAATCACTTTCTAAAATTTAGCGATATAGCGCCTGAAGAAATTCAGCCGATTCTTGATCGCGCAATTGCTCTGAAATCCGGGGCTACTAGTAACGCACTTGTCGGCAAGTCAGTGGCGATTTTGTTCGAAAAACCTTCACTGCGCACGAAGCTATCGTTCTGGGTAGGNACTGAGAAACTCGGCGGAAGCCCCGTTCATTTCGCACCTGAAGAGATTGGTCTCGGTAAACGAGAACCTGTTGCCGACGTTGCTCAGGTGATGTCCCGCATGTCGGACATCGCTGTGATTCGTACATTTGAACAATCGACAATCGAAGAGTTCGCTAAGAACGCTTCGATACCGGTTATCAATGCACTAACCGATGCCGAACACCCGTGCCAAGCACTCGCCGACACTCAGACAATTACCGAGCAACTCGGTAGTGTCAAAGGTGCCAACGTGGCGTTCATTGGTGATGGAAACAACGTTGCTGTGAGTCTCGGATACGCAGTTGCCGGTCTTGGTGGTCACCTAACGGTCGCATCACCAGATGGCTACACCGTTCCAGCTGAAAAACTTGAAGGTGCGAACACATACGGTGCTGCAGCCGCTGGAAGCATGAAGCAGGTAACAAGCCCGAAAGAAGCGGTGGCTAATGCCGACATCGTTTACACCGACGTGTGGACGAGCATGGGGCAGGAAGCCGAAACCGCAAAGCGATTGGTCGATTTCGATGGTTACCAAGTGAATCCTGAATTGCTCGACCAGGCATCGGCAAATGTGAAATTTATGCACGACCTACCAGCACACCCCGGCGAAGAGATTTCACATGGACTGTTGTACGACTCAAGATCGGTTGCATTCGATCAGGCAGAAAACCGCATGTGGACGCAAGCGGCGTTGATGGAAAAGCTTATTCGGTCCTAACGATTCTGGTTCGGAATTTCTTTACAAAGAAAGAGCGTGCGTTATTCGCACGTGCAATTATGTAACGATAGTTTGTTCGATCACGAGCAAGAGAAAAATTAGTCACCTCATGGCACTCCCCGTAGTAGCAATCATCGGCCGACCAAACGTTGGCAAATCGACTCTGTTCAACCGGTTGGCAGGTCGGCGAATCGCGATCGTAAGCGATATTCCCGGAACCACTCGTGACCGAGTGTCAATCGATGCCGAGTGGGGCCGGCATCGATACCTAGTTGTCGATACCGCCGGTGTTGAAGATCGACCACACGACGATTTGATGTGGGACGACATCAAAGCGCAAGTCGAGGTAGCCATTTATCAGGCAGACGCGATCATCTTTGCTGTCGATGTGAACGACGGCGTGACTGACGCAGACCAAGACGCCGCCGATATGGTGCGGCGTGCTGGAAAACCTACCGTACTCGCTGCGAACAAGGCAGACACGCTTGCCCGTGAAGACATGATTCACGAGTTCTACGCGCTTGGCCTTGGTGAGCCGATGCCCATCAGTGCCTACCACGACACTGGTATTGGCGATTTGATGCAGCAGGTGTTTGAGCAACTGCCACCATTCGAAGACGAACCAATTGGTCAGAACTCAATTCGAGTATCAATCGCTGGTCGACCTAATGCCGGTAAGTCAGCACTGTTCAACGCAATTACAGGTGAAGAGCGTGCAGTTGTTAGTCCGGTTGCAGGAACAACACGTGACACTGTTGACTCCCTCTACGACTACGAAGGCACGCGAATTACGTTCCTCGATACGGCTGGGCTAAGGCGAAGAGGTAGCGTTGAATCGGGGATCGAGAAGTACAGCGCCATCCGAACTCTCGGGGCGATCGAACGATGTTATGTTGCTGTTCTCGTACTCGATGCCACCGAATTTGTAACCGCACAGGATCAACACATCGGTGGCTACATCGACGATGCTTCACGAGCAGCCGTCGTGGTTGTGAACAAATGGGATCTCGCTGAGGAATTAGGACTCGATAAGGCAGAGGCTGCAGAAGCAGTTCGAAACCGGTTCAAGTTCATTCCGGACGTCCCGATCGTGTTTACTTCAGCTCTAAAAGGCTGGGGAGTGGAAACACTGTTGCCCACAATTTTGGATGTGTACGCGGAATTCTCGAAGCAAATGCCTAGGGCAGAAGTTAGCCGGGTAATTTTCGATGCAATGGGCGACAATCCACTACCGGGCATCGGCACCAGACGGCCAAGAATCTATCGCTGTATCCAAAGTCGGACCTCTCCTCCTACGTTCTTGTTCACCGCACGGAACCCAGAACTAATACACTTCAGCTATCGCAGGTATCTGGAGAATAGACTGCGAGAGCAATTTGGTTTTATGGGTTCTCCAATGAGATTGACGTTCCAAACACGTGACGATGAGTGATCTCGCAATCGTAATAATTATTCTTGTAGTCGCCTACTTTGTTGGGGCGATTCCCTTCGGCGTAATAATCGGCCGAGTATTCCGCGGCGTCGACATTCGTAGCTACGGTAGTGGTGGATCGGGTGCTACAAACGTAAATAGAACGCTCGGCCCGATCGCTGGCGGCGGTGTTCTAGCGGCTGATGTTGGTAAGGGATTTGTCGTTGCGGCCTTGGCGCGATGGGCTGTCGAAGGCGATGCTTGGCTAATTGCTGTTGCTGGTACAACCGCAGTTATCGGGCACATGTTCCCGATCTACATCAAGTTCAAAGGCGGTAAGGGNGTCGCAACNGGGCTCGGTGCATTGGCAGTTATTTCCCCAATTGCGGCAGTTATTGCACTTAGTGGAGTCGGAATCGCTGTAATCACTCGATACGTGAGCTTGGGTTCNATTATTGGCAGCGGACTAAGTCTAGGTCTGCTCATCATATTCAGTATTTTCGAACTCACGATTCTTGGCTGGGAACACGATNTCTGGTATCTGTTGTTCGCCATACCTGTCCCTATATTCATCTTCTGGAGCCATCGATCCAACGTCGATCGACTGGCAAAGGGTGATGAATCTAAGTTAGACGGCAAGCCAACGCCGCGCAGGGCGCAGCGAACCCCGTAAACTGCACGGGTGACACAAATTGGCATCATAGGCACGGGGGCTTGGGCATCCACCCTCGGAATACTTCTNGCACGAGACGAAAAAAAGACTGTTCTGTGGTCTCGTACCGAAGCACGCGCTCAAGAACTGACATCAGCACGAGTGAACGAACGCTCGGTACCGGGTGTTGAGTTCCCNGAGTTGATGACCGTTTCGGCCTCGCTCNANGAATCTCTCGGTGCTTCGGATCTCNTAATCATTGCTGTTCCTTCCGTAACCATTCGAGAGAACATTAGAAAAGTTCGTTCTGCGATTCCTTCGGGATCCAACGTTGTTTGTGCGACCAAGGGAATCGAAATCGCTTCCGGAAAGCGGATGTCGCAGGTGATAGCCGAAGAGTTGCCTGGGTTCGACCGTTCGCAAATCGGCGTGCTGTCGGGCCCCAACCTTGCACGAGAAATTGCAGCGGGTAACCCTGCAACCGCGACGATAGCGTTCACGGAAGATGCAATAGCCGAGCAAGTTCAATCGATCCTTAGCTCTGAATCGTTTCGGGTGTACCGAAGTGAAGACGTTATCGGGGTTGAGCTGGGTGGGGCTCTGAAAAATATTATTGCGATCGGAGCTGCATTCATCGATGGCGCTGGACTGGGGCCTAACGCAAAGGCTGCCTTTGTAACTCGCGGGCTCCACGAGATAACTCGACTCGGCATTGCGATGGGGGCTCGGCCAGAGACGTTTGCGGGCCAAAGTGGAATGGGTGATCTTATCGCTACCTGCTATTCGAATCTCAGTCGAAACTACCGACTCGGAATCGGGCTGGCGTCGGGTAAGGACCTGCCAGCCATACTCGAAGACCTCAGTGAAACTGCAGAAGGTGCGCCCACTACTCAAGCGGCAGTACGCCTCGCCAAAGAGTTGAAGATCGACATGCCGATCACCGACGCGACGCATGCTGTGTTGTTCGAAGGTACGTCGCCAGTCGAAGTAATACGCAGCCTGATGGGACGATCACTTCAACCAGAAGCACGCTACTAGGCGGTTCGGCTTAGCCGCCGAGATCGCCTAGTTCGTACAAAATTGCCGACATTACGGTTATCGCGGCTGTTTCAGTTCTTAGCACTCGACTACCTAATGTGACTAATTGTGCGCCGGCCTCACGAATGCTTCTAGCTTCGTCGGTATTGAACCCGCCTGGAGGTCCGATTAGGGCTGCTAACTGCTGTGATTGGGTATCGAGTGACTGAAGTACATTGCGCAGTGGCTTCGAATCATTGGTTAACAACTCCCACATACACAGGAGAGGCTGTTCGCTAACTATTGCTTGCACAGCCTCCATAAGTGAAACGGGGGCTTCTACAGTGGGCACTGTGGCTCTGCCGCTCTGCTCCGAAGCTTCGATGGCAATACGCTGCCAGCGTTCAAGTCGCTTGTCCGAAGGCGTACCCGTATTTCGGCCTTGCACTCGCTCAGATATCACCGGAATGAATCGAGCGGCACCGAGTTCTGTGCATTTCTGAATGGCAAGTTCGATTCGTTCAGGTTTAGCCAATCCGAGCAACATCGTGACTTTGCTCGCTGGCTCTGCAGCGGGTCGAACCGCCGATACGAGAGTTGTTGAGACCTCGTTCTTACCGACGTGGTCGATCTCGACTTCCCACTCAGATCCCGAACCATCGAAAAGCCTAATGTGCTCGCCGGCATCTGCCCTTAGAACCGTCTTCAGTTGGCGGGCGATAGATCCATCGAGAGAGATCGAACGGTCAGTGTCATCAATGTCGGGAACGTAGAACCGATGCATTGCTACTTCGATCCTGCCGCTCGGGTGATTCGAGTCGCAGTCCAGTCTTCGATCATTCTGCTTGACTCGACCTGTCCTCCGACCTCTTCGAAAGCTGCGACAACGTCAGCAAGCCGAGTATCGAGAACGCCTGAGGTGATAATCACTCCATCGTCCGACACTGAATTGATTAGTGACTGAGCGAGTGCGATCAAAACGTTCGCTGCGATATTTGCACCAACTACGTCGTATCCTCGATCAGGGACTTGGTCGTGTGGGATCGATCCGGCGAGGATAGTTGATGTATCGGAAAATCCTGCGGCCTTTAAATTCGCATTGGATGAGATAACCGCATCATTTTCGATATCGAGTCCAGTTGCGTGGATTGCACCAAGTGCCAGAGCTGCGATTGAAAGAACACCAGAACCGCAGCCGACATCGAGGAATCTATCGCCCGGCTTTACTGACTTTTCGATTTCTTGTAGACACATGAGAGTCGTTGGGTGGTGGCCAGTACCGAACGCTAGGCCGGGTTCGAGCTCGATTACAACGTCAGACGGCTTCGCGTTGTAAACGGTAGATCGAGGAACGATCACTAGGTTCGTTCCAACTCGAATCGGCTCGAATTTTTGATTGCGCCATTCATCGTCGTTAACTTCAAGTTCTTCGACTTCGGGAAGATCGACCAAGTGGCGAATTAGTCGCACGCCAACGTCGATAGCTGTCTTGCGACTTTCTGTCGTCGGATCAAGCGGAAGCCACCCTCGAATCGTTACCCACGCGGTGGGATCTGGCGATTCGCCTTCGTCGGGATTAAATCCGCCCTGCCTTTCGACGGAAGCCGATCCTTCACCGTGAATATTGAACAGGTGGGTGAGTGGTTCGACGTACTCGGGTGGTGCCTTGATGCTTAACTGGAGCCAGCGCATCTGTCCTGCCTCTTTTGTTGGCTGAGATTACTGAATGTGGGTAGGGCCGTAAGCCGACTACTAAGAGTTGCTGCCTTCACCGCGGAAAGCGTCTTTGAAGCGGTCAAAGATGCCTTGATCAGAGCCAGAGGTTTCTATGACCCGTTCTAGTCCGAACGACTCTGCAAGCTCTTGCAGAAGTTCCGTCTGGCGGTCGTTTAGCTTGCTGGGTGTCATGACCTTTAACTCAACGAGCTGATCACCACGTCGGCCTGCAGTGCCCATGTGTGGGATGCCTGCGCTTTTGATTCGAGTGACTGCTCCCGATTGCGTGCCCGGTTTTACATCGATATCGATGGAACCTTCTAGGGTTTCCACGTTGATGATTCCGCCTAAAGCAGCCATCGCCATGTTCACTTCTGCGGTCATCATTACATCATTGCCACGACGAGTAAAGACCTTGTCGCGTTGTACGCCGATATGGACGTATAGGTCGCCGTTTTGAACGCCGCTACCGCCTGATTCACCTTCACCATGAATCAACAGTTTTACTCCGTGCTCAACACCAGCAGGAATCTTTACTTCGATTTTGCGAGATTTTCGTTCAGTTCCCCGTCCCGAGCACAGCTTGCAAGCGGTTTTTACCTGTTGGCCTTCACCCTGACACGTTGGACAAGCGGTGACCTGCTGGAATTGGCCGAAGAACGTGCGCTGTGTGCGCCGGACTTTGCCTTCACCGTGGCAGGTAGAACATTCAATAATGTCGGTTCCAGGTTCTGCTTTGTTACCGTCGCACCGCTCGCAGCGTTCCATTCGATTGAGTTCAAGTTCGCGAGCGACACCGAACGCGGCGTCTCGGAAAGATACGTTTATCTGGAACTCGAGATCGGCTCCTCGGTTAGCGGCCTGATGAGAGGATCCACCAAAGAACGAATCAAAAATATCTCCGAAGCCGCCAAAGCCTTCAAAACCGTCAAATCCACGACCGGCCTGACCGTTCATGCCCTTATGCCCGAACTGGTCATACTGCGCTTTTCGCTGTGGGTCGCTCAGAACCTGATACGCCTCGTTAACCTCTTTGAATCGATCGCTGGCGTCTGCCGCCTTGTTACGGTCGGGGTGGTACTGCAGCGCCTGCTTCCGAAACGCCTTTTTAAGGTCTTCCGGTGTGGCATCACGGGCAACACCGAGAACCTCATAGTAGTCACGTTTACTCGTTGTCATATATTGCGGCCACTGATCCTGTAGCGAAAGTCTGTTTTAGAGCGGAGTTTGAGATCGACGGGAAGAAACACGCCAACTTGATAATTATAGACTTGGGAAGTGGCAAATCCGAATGGGAAAAAACCATCTAGGAGGAATGCTGGTGACATTCAGGGGGGCCGCAATTACGAACGGGCTAACCACCGTAGAACATCATCGTCATCTGATCGAGATGATTCGCCATGTATCGAACAGCTGGAATCGCCATTTCGTATTCCATGCGAGTTGGTGCCATCAGGCCAATCATTCCTTCCGCGGAGGTCGGTGTTCCGTATCGGCTAAATACTATCGAGAAGTTTTTTAAAGCTTCTTTATCGTTCTCATCACCGATAACAACGGTAGTTACCCCGCGAGGGGCGTCAGTGTCTCCCAGCGCAGCTGTTGCATGAGAATCTTCAATCAACCACGTTGCGCCCTGCGACATTCCAGGGTCGGCAAGCAGTTCTGGCTGCTGGAATAGTTTTCCTATTCCGCTGATACGTTTTTCATTGCGAGTGGATATTTCATGCTGCTTTAGAGCCGTTACAGCGGAATCGAAGACCTGACGCTCGAATCCTTCGCCCATCCGGGCTGAACGGGCGACTAGGTTGTTGGCCGGAACGCCTACGATTGCTTCGCTGAGCCTGTTGCGAGTGTGTTCGATTTCAGAGTTTGAAATGAAAGAATCGAGATTTATAACCTGTTTGTAAACACTGGCTTCTTGCAGCACAACGATTACGACTACCAGCATTTCTTGCAGACGCAACAGTTCGACGCTTTTGACCGGCGCTGGAGCTGCTCGGGGTAGAGTTGTGAATGCCAAGGTGTCCATCAGTCCCCCGAGGATTTCTGATGCTGATTCGATCCACTCTTCCACATGCGATTGAACCGAACTAAATTCCTGATCGATTCGTGCTGAAACACGGGGATTCAGGCTCGTTTCAGGATTGAGAGAGGCGACGAACTGTCGATAGCCACTGTCAGATGGAATTCCGCCTGAGGACACGTGTGGTCGATGAATAAGACCATCTTCTTCGAGTGCGACCATCTCGTTGCGTATCGTTGCAGGACTTGCCTTCAGTTTGGTCGAACGGGCGACAGTGCTGGAGGCAACAGGGGACGCGGTCTGAACGTGTTCAGAAACGATGAGATTGAGTATTTCTCGTTTTCTAGAGGTCAGAGTCCGCATGCTTGTTCCAACTGGACTTTGTGGTGCGTTTTTCTCGCAACACGATGACGTACACACTTCAGGATATGTCCCGATGAAGTTAGCATGCAGTTTTCCCGAGCGTCAACGGCAATACATCGGTTGGCAACTCGAATCGAATGCTCATTTGGTTGAATAGCAATCGATCGAATCAGTTTCAAACTTGAAGATGTGCATGAAATCACTAACAACAGACGCTTTCGAGCGAGCTTGTGAGCTCGTGCTGCGAGTCGGACGCCCGCTCGAGCAGGATCAGTTCAAGTACATCTTTGGCGAGGAAACCGTTGACGAAGTTCTCGCTGAAATGAGCAAGCTCCAGAACGATGATGGTGGATTCGATCATGGAATGGAACCGGACATCGAAATACCGAACTCGTCGCCCCTTTGTTCCTCTGTGGCGTTTCAAGTGCTGCGAGAGCTTGAAGTTGCTGATGACCATGAAATAGTTCGTTCGGGCATCAGCTATTTTGCCAACTCGTACCAGACTGAAATCGGCGGATGGGATCCAACGGATCCTGATTTT
>JGI26261J51718_1000968_pt1 | contig 13317 bp, 10 predicted proteins | sample SaaInlV_135m_DNA_3_FD_51718 | JGI IMG/M metagenome (IMG submission 51718)
GGGTTTGTAGTATTCGCTGATCCTAGCGAGCTCATTACACTTGATATGACAATCGAAGAGGGCATTAAATACGTTATATCTGGCGGAATTGTGACGCCCGANCATNTTGAGAAATNAATTAAGAATTCTAGTGCGTGATCCACCCTACCGATAGAATTATTTATATTGACAACCACCTTATAGCTGTAACCAAACCAGCGGGACTTCTAACACAACCCGACCGTAATACAGATGAGTCATTAATTGACCAAACCCGCCAGTGGATTAAAGATAAATATAATAAGCCCAATAATGTTTTTTTGGGACTAGTTCACCGCTTAGACCGTAATGTCTCTGGTGTTGTCCTGTTTGCTCGTACTTCAAAAGCAGCCTCTCGACTTTCTAAACAATTTCGGGAAGGAACCCCAAAAAAATACTACAGGGCGATTGTCCTTGGTAAATTAAAAGCAAAGCACACCACTCTCGTGCATTATCTTCGAAAGGAAAAGTCGCTAAGAGCTACGGTTTTCCCTAGAGAAACACCTACTGCAAAACGTTCGGAGTTATCATATGAGGTTATCAATTCCCTGGAAAAAAAATCTCTACTTGAAGTATCACTTTCTACAGGGCGATTTCACCAAATTAGAGCACAAATGGCATTCATCGGTCACCCCATCCTAGGTGATGTAAAGTATGGGGCCCCAGAACCTCTGCCAAATCAAGAAATTGGTCTTTATGCCCACAAATTGGTTTTCAATCATCCCATTTCAAGCGACGAAATCACACTAACTGCTCTAGAGCCAAAAACTTGGGAGAAGTTCAAGCTTTAAAACTTTACTAAACATTCTATTGTGCAGGTACACTCGATGCGCTAATTTCTCTTGGATCTATGAGAGAACCTTTTACAAGATCATCTTTATGAGTATGGTAACCAATGTCCATAAGAAGAGATAAAAGAATGGGAACGAGAAAAAGTGTGAATATGGCCGACACTCCCAAGCCGCCAATCAAAGCNGTACCCATGCCTCGGTAAAGTTCAGTACCCGCTCCTTCACCTAACGCCAGTGGAATCATTCCGAATATACTGGAAGTAACTGTCATCATAATGGGCCTCAGCCTAGTTTCACAGGATTTTAAAAGTGNCTCCCTCTCGTCCATGCCAGACTTAATATTGTTAAGCATCTGGTGAACTATAAGAATGGCATTATTCACAACAATACCGGCAAGAATAACGATTCCTAACTGAGTTAATATATCGAATGTAATCCAGTTCCAGCCTCCAGCAAGAGTCTCTGCGTCAGANACTTTCCACTCTCTAAGAATATCCANAATATTTTTTCTTTGTAAAACGTTATTGCCAACAATCCCCANGAATGACCCAGANACTGCAAGAACAACTGTAAGCATCACAATGAGAGGATGCAAAAAAGAAGCAAACAATGCCACCAATAAAAGATAAATAAACCCGACTGCGTAATAAAAACTATTCAGAAGAGATTTTTGTGTCGAGGCAAGTTCATCTGCTGCACCCCCTACACCTAAACCAAAATCTTCACCTAAAGTTTGCCTAGCCGGAACTAATTGTTCANTCTCAATCCGATTTATCACCTGTTGCATTGGAAAATCTTTTTTTACTTGAACTCTTAAGACGATAGCCCTTTCTTTCTCTATGTGGTCGATACGGGCAGGACCCGCATTAACTTCAATGTCTGCCAAATGACCTAAATGGGTCATCTTATTTTCTTTGGTCCAAATAGGAAGATCTTGATAGTCATTCAGCCCAAGTTTGCTTCCTTTCTTTCTCTGTACCAAAACAAAATCAATGGGCTCNCCCTGATCGTTATATTCTCCCAAGTATTTACCNGCATTAAGTGACTCGATAATATTCCCCAGTTCATTCATTCCCATGTTAAGCCTTGCTGCCTGTTCNCGACGGGGAATAAACCTTAACTCTGGGTTGCCAAATTTGAATTCCGGCCTAACTGAATGCACGCCTTCGCTACCTGAAAGTTTGCCCATTAAACCCAATGCGATNTTTTTTAGTTTTAGGATATCAGGGCCAGTAATTTCTACCTGGAATGTTTTGTCTGCTGAGCGAAATATTGGCCTTTGTAATGCGAACGCAAACCTATAGCCCGGTATCTTAAAAATCTCTTTTCCCATTTCNCTAGCCTTTATAGCCATTTTCACTTCCCCACGTTGACCCGAGGCTAACTCCCTTTTCACAATAGCACCTCCACCGTTGAACCGAGAGGCGAACACGGTAAAGTTACGGTCCACATCCTCCATCCCAACAATCTTATTTTCATAAGGTGCAAAATAATTCATATTTGTTTCTGCCTGCACCCCTGCTACCGGTTCGATCAGCATAAAAACCATGTTAGTGTTGCCATAAGGAAGGTAATCTTTCTCGGGAAGAATGGTAATACTCCATAACATTACCGTAATGATCCCACCGATTACTCCCACTTTCGCAATGATCCCCTTAATCGACTTGTCCAGTAAGCGACTCATAATCTTTGTGTATCCTTCAACCACCTTAGAACCAAAAAGAACCAACGAACGAAGCAATGTACGATGAAGAAATCCTGGTTCGTAAATCTCGCCTGGACTAAGACGAATCAATAAAGTGGTTAAAGTAGGAATCACTGTAATGGAAACAATCAAAGATAAAGCAATACTGCCACTAATGGTAATCGCAATATCTCGAAACATCTGACCTGCTTCTTCTTCAATAAAAACTATAGGAACAAATACAGCTAGAGTAGTTAGTGTAGAAGCGAGCACTGCACCCCAGACCTCCGCAGCACCATCATAAGCNGCCTTAAAAACACCTTTTCGCATCGTCAGATGTCGATAAATATTTTCTAAGACAACAATAGAATTGTCTACCACCATGCCCACTGCGAAGGCCATGCCCGCAAGAGAAATAATATTAATACTACGGCCTAAAATTTTCAGAATGATAAACACCGCCACCAAGGTAACCGGAATACTTATGGCGATAATCAAAACCGAACGTACCGACCCTAAAAATAATAGTAGCACCGCAACAGCTAACATAGCTCCAAAGCTAAGGTTCGATTTAACTAGTCGCATTGCTTCATCAATGTAATCCACATCCTTATAAACAATTTTTAGATTGAGCGGTATTCCTCGATTAAGCAGTTCCTTGTTTAGTTTCTCTACCATTTTTTCTGCTTCGTTACAGGTCTCTACCACGTTAGCCCCTGCCTTCCTAATTACACCAAATGCGTTGGACAATTCACCACTAATACGAACTAGGGAATCNGTTCTCTTGTAACTNTCCTCGACAATAGAAAAGTCTTTAACTCTAATAGTACGNTCTCCATCACGCTTTATGACCGTCTCCATAATTTCACTAGTACTAGAAAACTCTCCTAACGCACGTACCGTGTAAGCTCTTCCTTCTTCATCGTGAAATCCTGCTCGCGTATTTTTGTTTTCATCTCGCAATCGCTTAATAATTTCATCGTAAGTGATCCGTAACCTGGCAATACTATAAGGGTTAAACTCAACTCGCATTTCTCTTTCTTCCCCACCAAAATGCCAAACGTCTGCTATTCCAGTGACTCTTCGTAGAGCAGGAATAATAATATCCTTCCCAATTTCGTACCTATAATTCTGGTTTATTTTAGGCATTTTTGGATCTGGCTTATCAAAAACAATCCACATAATTGGATTTGAGTTATCTGTAGAGACACTTTTAAGGGTAGGCTTATCTGAAAGTACTGGCAGGTCCTTCACTTGCTGAAGTTTATTGTTAACATCGATCATTGCAATTTTTTTGTCAGTACCCCACTCAAACTCTAAAGTAATGGTACTCAGACCATGCTGACTACGAGAGGTCATTTTTTTCAAACCTTCAACTGACTCCAATTGCTCTTCGAGGCGACGGGTGATATTACGCTCTACTTCATTTGGCGAAAGACCAATATACTCTGTACGGACTTCTATAAGAGGTTTATCAACCGTAGGTGTAAGTTGGCGAGGAAGCGTGTTAAAACAAATGATACCCACCACAGATACGAGAACCATCACAACAGTAACAGAATGATAGTTACGTATAGATTTATCGATTAGCTTCATCAGGCTTCTGGTTGATCAGGTTTAATTCGTGTTTTATTTTTCTTTGGTTCAACAGCAAAGTTTGTTCCTGTTTCAGGCTCAAAATTAGTGATGAATACTTTTACTCCAGGAAATACAGCACCAGCTCCTCTAAGAATTAATTCTGAGTCGGATGAAAGTTGGTGAGTAAAGTCATCTATCTCGACAAGTTCGCCTTGTTCTTTATAAGCTCTTACAGGAATAAGGTGCGCCTTGCCCTCTTTAACTACATAAACCACAGTTCCATTTTCACTTATTACCAGCGCAACAGAAGGGACATGCATTACATTTTCACGAACACCAAAATTCATTATTCCTACTAAAGTAAGTCCTGGAAAAAGAACACTGTTAGGTCGATGCAATTCCATCTGAACGCGTATATTGCCAGAATAGATATCTGCATCTGGAATCACTCGCAAATTACCCCTGCCCTTGAATTTCAAGCCAAGTTCCTTAACCCAAAAATCAATACCTTTAAGTTTATTCAGCTTATTTCGGTATGCCTGTGGCATTTCAAGGACCGCTTTCAATCGAGCCGAGCTAACCATTTCGANAACTGGCGATCCTGCCTGCACAAAAGCCCCCTCCTCAATTTTTTTATTTATAANTACCCCACCAAATGGTGCGAGAATAAGTGTTTTCGANAAATCAAGCTGCGCCTTCTCTAATCGCTTAACAATTCCTTTTCCTTCTGCTTTAAGTTGTTCAATATCTTCATGGCGGGACTGTTTGGCAGCTTCAAAGGCTGCCTTCCCTTCACGCAGTCTTTCTTCAGCCTGCCGAACCCGATCATCTACCTCGTCAAGAATCGACTGAGCAGTCACTCCATCTTTTACTAGCTTTTGAAACCGATCCTGTTCTTTAATAGCTAAACCGAGAGCACTTTCATTTACTCTAACTCTCGCCAATAATTTTTCTTTCTCTTCTGGCCGTAATCCTTCGACAGCCTTTTTAAATTCTTCTTCAGCGACAGATATTTCGGCTTCAAGTTCTTCTACCTCAAGCTGGTATTCTCTAGAGTCTATTCGTGCCAAAAGATCGCCACTNTTGACTGTATCGCCTTCTCTTACTTCAACNTCGGTAACCTGCCCCACTACTTCTGAATTGATGATCACGCGTTGTTCTGCATGAATATTTCCAACCGTGCGAACTTGATCTGTCACATCTTTAAAAATGATCTTACCAATTTGAACCGGCAGAGAAAATTCACGCTTCTTTTTTGCGACCTCTTCTTTTTTCACACAACCCGAGGAAATAAAAAATATCACTAGAACTGCNAGGACACTTAAAAGACCTACCCTCACTATAGATAAAATTTTTGCTATAATTATCGCCATAAATATATTTTTATATTTAATTTCTTTTTAATAATTGTACTAAGTCCTGTGAGTTTATATAGACACCATTATGAAACCCACCTTCTCTAATAATCCTTTACCAGTGAAAGAATTCGATTACCAATTATTGGATACCGGAAACTTCAAAAAACTAGAGCGGTTTGGACCTTACACATTTGTTCGCCCCGCCCCTCAGGCTATCTGGCCTCCGCAATTATCTAAAAGCGAATGGGATAAAGCCAACGGTGAGTTCAGTCACCACAAAGGAAAATCAACAGGAGGTGGCGAATGGACCTTTCGCAATCCAGTTCCAAAAAATGGTTGGCCACTCCGATTTCAAGATCTTATTTTTACTGTCCAGGCCACCTCATTTGGACATTTGGGTTTGTTTCCTGAACAAGCCCAAAACTGGGACTGGATAGCAAACAAAGTCAAGGAGCTTAACGGCAATAAACCCAATGTTCTTAACATGTTCGGCTATACGGGGGCCAGTACATTAGCGGCCGCTGCAAAGGGGGCAAATGTCACCCATTTAGATGCTTCTAAAACTTCTGTGACCTGGGCGCGGAAGAATTTAGAATCCTCTGGGCTTACTGATTGCTCAGTCCGCTGGATAGTTGATGATGCTGAAAAATTNCTCCAACGTGAATATCGCCGTAACNGAAAGTATGACGCTCTCATCATGGATCCCCCTTCTTTTGGACGGGGCCCTAAGGGAGAAGTNTGGAATATAGAAANCCAAATGACTACATTGTTAGCCTTGTGCAAAAATATTTTATCCGAGTCTCCTAAGTTTATTTTATTAACCACGCATTCTCCGGGGATATCCTCGTTGTCTCTAAAAAACATGCTGATCAAGTTTTTGGTCTCCCCTGATTCTGGGCGTTTTCAAACAGGAGACATGTCCATATACGATACCGGGTCAGGCCTTCAACTTCCCAATGGATTTTACGCTCGCTTTTCAGCTAACCCCTAAGAAAGAAATTTATGGCTCTAGAATTTTATAATTTAATCAAGGATCACGCAGACCAAACTCCCGATCAACCTGCAATTATTGACGGTGAAGCCACCATCACCTATGAACAACTGCTCGAACAAGTTGAGCGTTTTTCGGGAGGATTGAGCTGTTTGCAATTAACCTCGCAAAGCAAACTTGGACTACTTTGTCTGAATCAAAAAGAATATTTAGTCGCCTTGATGGGGGCTTTTTTAAAAGGGATCACTGCCATCCCCTATAATTTTCTATTGCAACCCGAAGATTTAATCTACATTACGAAAGATGCGGGTATCGACTCTATTGTCGTTGACTCAACATTCATCAAACCGGAAACCATTCCATTTCTTCAAACTTTTAAGAATAAAATCGTTGTCGGCCCTACCGACCCTATGGAACTGGGAAGTAACGCATTAGCATACGAAAACTTTTTGACTAATGCCCGCCGTTCCAAAGCAAAATCACGACATAACAGAANAGNCTCTACCCCTGACGTGATTTTATACACTTCAGGAACAACGGCAAAACCTAAAGGAGTGATGCTTGATGAGTCTCAATTTTTTTCAAATAGTCGAGACACCCTAACTCATATTCCAATCTCATCTGACGACCGTGTCATTGTTGCCTTACCTTTGTTCCACTCATTCGGCAATATTATGGCATTGATGGTTTTCATGGCAGGTGGCACACTCATTCTTCTAAAACAATTTGCACCTAAGTCTATTCTTCAAAGTATTGAAAAACATAAAGCAAGTATTCTTCCTCTGGTGCCGACAATATATAGTTTCCTTGTGGACCTGTCCGCTCGAAGTGATTACAATCTCTCCTCACTAAAACACTGCATCTCTGGAGGTGCTGCCCTTCCCCGAGCTTTACTTGAACAGGTAGAAGAAACACTCGAAGTTTCAGTAATTGAGGGGTATGGCCTCACAGAAACTTCCCCCGTTATCGCCGTCAACACCTTCAAAGATGGGAGTTTTCCTGGGTCTGTCGGACCCATTATTCCTAATATAGAAGTTAAGATCATTGATGAAACAGGGAAAGAACAACCATCAGAAGAAGTAGGTGAAATACTAGTTCGTGGAAAAACTGTCATGCAGGGGTATTGGAATCTTCCTAAAGAAACAGCTAAGGCGATAACTTCGGGTGGTTGGTTGAAAACGGGCGATCTAGGCCATCTTGACAAACAAAATCGTCTCTTTATCTCAGCCGGCAGAAAAAAAGACCTAATAATACGAGCTGGAGAAAATGTATCTCCACTGGCGATTGAGAATGCATTAATGAATCACCCTTCTATCGCTGAAGTTGCGGCCGTAGGAGTACCTGATGAAAGAGCCGGAGAGCGAGTGAAAGTTTGCATTGCATTAAGACATAAGAAAACAGTAACTGAAAGTGAACTCAAATCGTTTTGTCGAAAAAGTCTCCCAGCATTCATGGTTCCCGATTACTTCCAAGTTATGGACGAACTACCCAAAAATGCAACAGGAAAAATATTAAAGAATGAACTGAAGAAAAAACAAACACGACCTTTTGTCCCCGGAGATAGCAAGTAAGTTCTCTACGGAAAAAATTTTAACTATGAATAAAAATACTCTAAATGAACGGGGTACATATCAATCGCTTTGCAACCCAGAATATTCTGGCTCTAAAGAACTTTTAATAGATGAGAAATTCCTAAATAACTATAAGAATTCTATTGTAATAAAAATCTTAGAAACACAGACAAAGTCCTTGAGTTTGGCGCTGGGGTTGGGACGCTTGCTCAAAATTGGGAAATAAAAACAGGTGTAAAGCCAGAGTGTCTAGAGATAGATGATAGTTTGCGGAACATACTTATTAATAGGGGCTTTAAATGTTATGACAAACCCGGATCAATCACAAAAACGTATAGCGGTATATACACTTCTAATGTTTTAGAACATATAGATGATGACGTTGAGGCATTAAGAAATATTCACGCAATGCTCAAGCCTGGAGGTCATTTGGTTATATATGTACCTGCTTTTATGTGCCTGTATTCTAAGCTTGATTCTTCTATTGGACACTATCGTCGTTATCATAAGGAAGAACTATTCGAAAAACTGAGAAAAAGTAGATTCGAAGTAATAGATTCGTTCTATGTTGATTCAATTGGTTTTTTTGCTTCTTTGGCAATTAAGTTTTTTGGATACAAAGGTCGTTTAAGGTTGGGTGGCAAGACGAGTCTTTTACTTTACGACAAACTCATCTATCCTGTTAGTGAAGTTTTGGATGCTTTAGGGTTGAGATATTTTTTCGGGAAAAATATTCTTGTGGCAGTCAGGAAAAGAGGTCAAAAAATAAGGGGCTCTTGACTTACATATTTTTAGCGCACCGAAAACCTAGATTCTCAAACCGATAATTTCTGAAGAAAGCCTTGCGCCATGCAGAACGTAAGGTTTCTATCCCCCCCCCCCAGGATCCCCCGCGTAAAACTTTCTCATTGGCTCCTCCATCAAAGTCGCGAATATTTTTTCGCGTGGGTCCCAACGGATTATCTTTGGGACTAATGAGATAGTAATTTTGTTCGGTATCCATCCAATCGGCTACCCATTCAGCAACATTCCCCGACATATCATAAATTCCAAGTGGGTTTGGTGGAAATTTACCAACGGGAGCGGTATATTTATAGCCATCTGACGCATCTGCAATTCGAACATTCATATCGCAATTCATATCGCAAAAATTTCCTCTTGATGAATCAAATTTTTCTCCCCAATAGTATTCTGTAGTTGTTCCGCCACGTGCAGCAAACTCCCATTCAGCCTCTGTTGGCAGTCTTCTTCCTGTTTTTTTACAGTATTTATTTGCCTCTTGCCAAGTAACACTTTCGACTGGAAAATCTGCCGACACAAACCGAGAAGGGTTAGTCTCCATCACAGATTGGAAAGATTTTTGCGTAACCTCATATTTTTCGATTTTAAATGGAGACAAACAGACTTTATGCACAGGGCTTTCAAAAAGNGCACCTTTAGTACTTCCCATGTCAAAGCAACCACCTGCTACTGCGATCATCTCTATCTTCTTTGCCACACCCGAAGCGTCAATAAGCTTTAATTGTATTTTCGAATATAGTTCCTTCACTTGCTCATGATCTATGCGTGGAATACCTACNTACTCTATCCTAACCTCATTTTTNGGGACCAACTTCATCTTTCCTGACTCNAAAAAAAACAGCCTGTAGTGAGGAATCTCCTCTTTAGTTTTTGAGTCTAGATANTTTCTCATATTACTTTTCCCAGACTGGGCAGCAACCACTGTCTCGTCAACTAACTCAGCCATGTGATACGGGGTACGTGTTTTAGGCGAAATTACTCCCTTTAAAGCACCTGACTGTCCTACCACAAAAACCTTCACTTTTTTTTGCAACATGATCCTACGCGAAAGAAGTTTTTCTGCTAAAGGCTTAGCCTCCGAATACTTCTCGAGAATAACCTTAACCTCCACTAGTGACTTTAAAATACGATAATTCTTCGGCTCTTTTGCCAACGCCTCTGTATAGGCTTTCTCTGCCAATGCGTAATCACCCATTAAACGACTCTGATCAGCTTGGGCCAATAATTTTGGCACGTCAGCTAAAACGTTGCTCGAAAAAAAGATGCCGATTAAAAAAATAACCTGGACTGATACTAGAAGCTTAAAAGTATTCTGAACTACCATCATGTGGCGGCTCCTTGGTTGGCAAGTTTTATGTTTTATTAGGATTATGATAAGTCATACATTCGGATTAGACAAGAAAACATAAATGCATGAACAAAAGAATTTAAGGTTTTATGCTGAGATACTACCTATTTTTTTCCTCAGGAGATGATCGGGCGGGCTTAGTTTTGGCAGGTTGGTCTATCTTTTGTTTCTTAAGCTTGTTCCAATCGAAACCTACATCTTTTTGAACCTTAAACTTATCGCGTTTAGGGAAATAATCAATTTCATCCATTGCATCCGGTCCTGGAANTTTTTGTATTAATGNTTTTTAAGAGGNCTTTGCAAAATTCTATGTAAANTTTCTGTCACCGAATTCCTTAAGCCCAATTGAAGAGCTTTTTCTAAATAGAATTTAGCTTGGTTTAGTTGACCTATCATAGCATAGAACATTGCCAAGTTTGCATGCCCTGTCGCAAAGTTTGGGTTCACCGTTACTGCTAATAAAAGCATATCGCGTGCTTTTTTAGGCTTCTTCTGCCTTAGATAAACTTGGGCTAATGAATTGTATGTGCTGGGATTATTTGGCAATTGACGAATAGCCGCACGTAATATAGGCTCGGCTTTATTAATTTTCCCCAAAACCGCAAGAGTCGCTCCATAGTTTGCCAGAAGAGACGGGTGGTCCGGATAAACCTCAAGGCCTTTTCTATATTCCTGTTCGGCTTGTTTAAATTTATTCTGACTGCCGAAAACAATCCCATTCTTAAAATACGGCGTCCACAAATCAGGCATTAGGTCCGAGGCCTTGCTAAATGAAACCCGTGCTGATTCAAAATTTCCCTTAGCCAGAAATGAATCCCCAGCGGAAAGGAGTTGTTTGTAGGTCGCTCGTTTTTCTATTTCCTGCGCAGATTTATCTGGGGCGGAAATTCCAACGACTCCAACCAATACCAAGTTGACTAGAACTCCCATTACAACCACATTCTTCGGCTGTAATATTTTTTTCAAGACGGATGCACTCTGCATGGAACTTCTAAATAAAAACAAGACACCTATCACGCAAGCGAACTGTGCTAATGGAAGCATCAATAAATATATGCCATCTACATAATCCCACTCTGCATGTTCGAAACCCATCAACCGAAAAAAATTGGTCGAGCGTAACAGGAGTAACGGATGGTTGAAAAAAACCTGAAAGGTCCCCGATAGAGCCTCGATAGAAAAATGCGGATGATTGTATGGAAGGACCACCTTATACTGAACAATCATTAAATATTGACTAATCACGCTAACCACAATGAAAACTATGGTTGCATAACGCATCACTTTATTTCTAAAGCACCTGTCCATAAGGTTGGCTAACCCGATGGTAAATAAGACTGCAGCTGCTATAAAATATCGATTGCCGTAAGCATCAGACTCTACAAAAGACAGCATAACGACTATCAATGAAATTAACGACGCTAAGGAGGCAACTCGTATATTTTTAGAAACTGGACCAGGTATCAAAAGTCCAATAAAGCCGGCAAACCATAAAGGAGTAGCTACTGCTAGCCCCCATTTTGCACTAAAAAAAAGATCCTGTAACTTACTGCCAAACATCGTAGATGAAGTTGATGTTTCAATTGCTTGGCTATGGAATGTTTCCACAAGATAAGGGGAAATAATGAACCCATTCAATTGATTCCACGCTACAAATTGGGGCAATAAAAAAACCAAAAACATGGCAATGAAACAAAGGGTGTTCAGCAAAGTATCTGTTATCTTGGTAGAATTTATAGAACCTTTTCCTGCATACCATAAGAAAATGACATCGACGATATAAAGAACCCCGTAGTTTGCATTTATCAGGCGAACAAGACATAGCAACCCTAGACAAGCCCCCATAACGGCATGATGAATTTTTTTATTTGACCCTCGATAATGAAGCCACGCCATTACAAATAATGCAGCAAGAAAAAATTCAGTGGTATGTGCCATTCGCTGGCGAATAAAGGTGTAATACAATAAGGGGGACGCCATCCAAAGAGATACACTTGCGATTACTGCAATCCGTTCGTCTACAATTTTTTTAAGAACCCGGCACATGATCATGAGTCCGGCAAATAAATACGTTGCCGATGCAACTGCAGTAGCAACGAAATAAGGAGATGAATAACCATCGGCCTTAATCGGATACCCCAATTGGCTATAAAGCAAAGCAATGAAATGTCCTACTATAAAGAATGGGAGATAAAGCACTCCTTGGCCTAACTGCCAATTACTGAAAACATAGCCGGTTGAATTGAAGCGATTGACATGAGCATAATAACGCTCGTTTATAAAATCCAGATCACCGTCGAAAAATAATGACCTTAAATATGAGTAATAAGCAGTATCATCGCCCCCGTCGACTGTTTTTACTGAGTAATACCCAGAATGTGTGAGAGGTGGAATCCAATCGTTGAAAAGCCCGAGTGGAGTCAACAGAAGAAATAAAAGATAAAAAATTCCTCCGATTAAAAACAACTTTTTTTGGGACACGACCGCTCTGGAATCTTGAAGCGTTGAGTGCATATGATTATAGTATTAAAGAATTTATTTAATACCAACGGTATAGTTTACATCAGCTACCGTGGACAAAAGTTTATCCAATTTCGTTGATTCAAATAAAGGTGGGTAGGCTTAGAATTACAGCTAACGGCTATTTTTTTAAACNACCAGTCCTCTGGCCACAAGTTCCTGATGTGCATCTTCTATTCGAGAAACTGCAGTCTGTTGNTCACCCCATGCCACTAAATCTGTCAAACCTTCCTCAATGGATAACTCAGGTTCGAACCCCAAGGCGCTAATTTTAGAAGTATCAGCGTAGCAATGGCGAATATCTCCATTCCTAAACTTTCCAATCACATCTGGGGTTAATGACTTTCCAAAAATTTTAATAAGAGTTTTAGCAACTTCAAGAATTGATCCCGGCTTCCCTCGTCCGATATTAAACACCTGGTAGTTTGATTCTGATGAATCTAGCAACATCAGCTTAGCTCTTACCAAGTCTTTCACATGAATAAAGTCACGTTGCTGGTGCCCATCTTCATAAATAAGAGGGGCTTTTCCATTTTTAATCGCCGAAGAAAAAATAGCTGCCGCACCAGTGTACGGGTTATTTAAACTCTGCCTCGGGCCATAACAATTAAAATAACGGCAGGCCACAGTTGGTATTTTATACGCCTCACCGATCAT
>JGI26261J51718_1000969_pt1 | contig 13309 bp, 10 predicted proteins | sample SaaInlV_135m_DNA_3_FD_51718 | JGI IMG/M metagenome (IMG submission 51718)
TTATCTAGAAAAGCTTGCTAAAGAAAAGTTTAGCCTCAAAAGCACTCTAAGGAAAATGTCTGATCAGATGCCTCAGCTCATTTCAGAGCTACCTGAATTACCAATGCTGTTAATTAATGCTCTTAAAGAAATTGAAAGCGGTTCATTTAAGAAAGAAAACTCAAAAAAACAAACTGAAGCCATCGTGTCTCAACTTAAAGAGAATGCAACTAAACAGCGATCGGCAATTTTTGCTCTAGTGTTCATAATAAGTGCAGGATTACTTGCCACCCAATCAGCCTGGGTTTTGACTATTGCCAGCTCAACTTTCGGTATTATTTTTTGGCTAAAGTCACGATAGAGAAATTTAGTTATTGGAAAAAGATTTCAGGTAAAATGTTCCCCCAGTCTATCTGGTCGCAAGATAGACAAATTGGTTGCACCGCATGATGCGGTGTTTTTTCATTTAATGGAGAACTCAAAATGAGCATTACAGTAAACGCCATAGAGCGTAAAGACCAGGGGAAAGGTGCGAGCCGCCGCCTGAGAAAAGAAGAGAAAGTTCCTAGCATTATTTATGGTGGTAAAGCTGCCCCAAAAATGATTTCGCTTAGCATTCACGAAATCACTCACTTACTAGAGGATGAAAATACATTTACATCTGTATTAGACTTGGTTGTGGGAAAAGAGACAGATTCTGTCGTTCTAAAAGACATACAGCGCCATCCCGCAAAAAATGTTGTTACTCACATTGACTTTTTACGAGTAGATGCCAAACAAACTCTGGTTACAACTACACCACTTCACTTTATTGGTGTGGAAGAGAATGAGGCGTTAAGACTAGGCAATATGCTTAATCAGTTTGTTGTTTCTGTTGAAATCTCTTGTCTACCAAAGGATCTTCCTCATGGTATTGACGTAGATGTAACTAAGCTTGAAATTGGCGATCATCTCTCATTAACGGATCTAGTATTGCCTGAAGGTGTTGTTATTACCTCACTTCAACATGAGGATATTGAAGCACACGACCAAACAGTATGCTCTGTCTCAGAACCTAAGATTGTTGAAGAGGAAGAGGAAGAAGTTATTGAAGGCGAAGAAGGCTCAGAAGATGGCGGCGAAGATCAAGCTGATGAATCTGAAGGCTCAAATAATGATGGTGACGACACAGAATAAAGTATCGTCAGCCTTGTTGTCTCAACAAGCGTAAAATGAAGCGTTGTAATGATTAAACTAATTGTTGGACTGGGAAACCCCGGAAAAGATTATCAGGAACATCGTCACAACGCTGGCTTTTGGTTTGTTAGAGTCTCTAGCGTCTATAAAAGACTCTAAATTTACAAGTCAGTCGAAGTTTTTAGGAGAAACTACGAGCGTTGCCTTTGGCTCAACCAAGGTTTTTCTTCTTAAGCCCCAAACCTTTATGAACAACTCTGGCGGATCTATTAAAAGCTTCCTAAGCTACTATGATATTTCACCAGAAGAGACTTTGGTTGTGCATGATGAGCTTGACTTGCCTATTGGTGCTGTCAAAATAAAGCTTGCTGGTGGTCATGGCGGTCATAATGGACTGAGAGATACCATAAAAGCGCTTAACTCAAAGGACTTTTACCGCCTTAGAATTGGAATCGCTCATCCAGGCTCTAAAGATGATGTAGTAGATTATGTTCTTAATGCTCCCGGTAAATCTGAATTAAGCAGCATAGAACAGGGGATGTCAAATGCAATGAGCATTATTGATCTCTTAGTGAATGGAAATTTTGAAGATGCTATGAAAGCTCTTCACACATAGTATTGGAGAAAGATAATGGGTTTTAAATGTGGCATTGTTGGATTGCCAAATGTTGGAAAGTCGACGCTATTTAATGCCCTGACTAAAGCTGGAATAGACTCAGAAAACTATCCTTTTTGTACAATTGAGCCCAATATTGGAATCGTTCCAGTAAATGACTCCCGATTACAAAGCCTTGCAAACATTGTAAGTCCTGAAAAAATCCTGCCAACAACTATGGAATTTGTTGACATAGCTGGACTTGTTGAAGGCGCATCAAAAGGAGAGGGCTTGGGGAACCAATTTCTCTCAAATATTCGTGAGACAGATGCCATTCTTCATGTTGTAAGGTGTTTTGAAAATGACGATATTATCCATGTTTCAGGAAAAGTCAACCCACTTGATGACATAGAAACGATTAATACAGAGCTTGCTTTAGCAGACCTTTTTAGCGTTGAAAAAGCTTACCAAAAGGCTATAAAAAATACCAAAGCTGGTCAAAAAGAAGGCTTGCCTTTAAAAAACCTGCTTGAAAAAATTCTGCCAATACTTGAAGAGGGTTTAGCTGTTAGATCACTAGATCTCAATGAAGATGAAGACAAGCTTGCAAAAGGACTTCAGCTTCTCACGTCCAAACCTGTCCTGTATGTTGCTAATGTCAATGAGGATGGATTTGAAAATAATGCACATCTAACAGCTTTGACTAATTATGCGTCCAAAGAGAGAAGCCAAGTTGTATCGGTGTGTGCAGATATTGAGGCTGAAATTGCAGAACTTGAAGAGGAAGACAAACAAGGTTTTTTAGATGAAATGGGACAGACTGAGTCTGGACTCGATCGCTTAATCAAAGCGGGCTATAAGCTCCTTGGACTGCACACATATTTTACAGCTGGGCCCAAAGAAGTTAGGGCCTGGACAATTAATATTGGAGATTCTGCGCCAGCGGCCGCAGGTAAAATACATGGAGACTTTGAAAAGGGCTTTATTCGCGCTGAAACAATCTCTTACAATGACTTTATAGAAAATCAGGGCGAAAAAGGAGCTAAAGACGCTGGCAAGTTACGCTCTGAAGGAAAAGAATATGTTGTTAAAGATGGAGATGTTGTTCACTTCTTATTTAATGTTTAAGTGTCCTCACAAATGAAAAATACAAAATTACTTCTAATTCTTGACGGATGGGGCTATTCAAGTAATTCTGCAAATAATGCTATTGCTCTAGCAAAAACGCCAAACTGGGATCTCTTTATAAAAAACTATCCTAATACACTTATTGGAACTTCCGGAGAAAGCGTTGGTCTGCCTATAGGTCAAATGGGAAACTCTGAAGTAGGTCACCTAACAATAGGATCTGGAAGAATTATTGAACAAGACTTTACTAGAATTGACAATGACATCGGCTCTGGTGAATTTTTTAACAATAAAACTCTTTGTAACGCTCTAGAACTGGCGTCTCAAAATAATAAAGCTGTCCACATTCTTGGCTTATTATCGGATGGCGGCGTTCACTCTCATCAAAATCATATTTTTGCAGCACTTGAGCTTGCTAAACAAAAAAACTGTAACCAAGTTTATTTTCATGTCTTTACCGATGGTCGTGATACCCCGCCAAACAGCGCCTCAAAATATATCGAACAACTAGAATCTAAAATTTCAGAAACAAATGTTGGAAGAATCGTCTCAGTAGTTGGCCGCTTTTATGCAATGGATAGAGATAACAGATGGGAGAGGGTTGCTCAGGCTTATGATTTAATTTCTGGAGAGAAGGCTGAGCGCTCTTCACTGAGCGCAATAGAGGCCATTCAACAGGCATATAAATTAGGTGAAAATGATGAGTTTATAGCTCCAACGTCAATTGGTGAGGCCGTTAAAATCAATCAAGATGACCTTGTAATCTTTATGAATTACCGAGCAGACAGAGCAAGAGAAATAACGCTTGCTCTTACCTCTAGAGCATTTGATGAGTTTAGCCGAAAACATTTTGTGAAGTGCAATTTTATTTGTCTAACAGAATATAAAAAAGACCTTAATCTAGAGTGTGCTTATCCGCCAATTTCAGTTAAAAATACCCTTGGTGACTGTGTCTCTAGCTCTGGATTCAATCAACTAAGGATTGCTGAAACAGAAAAATACGCTCATGTTACTTTTTTCTTTAATGGTGGCGAGGAAGAAATCCTGCCTGGAGAAGATAGAAGGCTCATTCAATCGCCCAATGTCAAAACATATGACCTTCAGCCAGAAATGAGCGCATATGAGCTTACTGATAACCTTATTTCTGCGCTAGAAGAAAACAAATATAAGTTAATTGTATGTAACTTTGCCAATACTGATATGGTTGGCCATACTGGTAATCTAGATGCTGCTATTAAAGCTGTAGAAGCGGTTGACAATTGTCTCGGCAAAATCTACAAAGTGGCCTCAGAGAATGCTACTGAGATTTTGATCACTGCTGACCATGGAAATGCAGAGCAGATGGTTGACTCTAATACTCAGAAGAGCCATACTGCTCACACCACAAATCCAGTGCCATTAATTTATATTGGAAAAAAGAAAGCCTCACTACTGGGACCACATCTTGGTACACTTGCAGACTTGGCACCAACACTTTTAGCCCTCATGGACATTAAACAACCCGCTGAGATGTCTGGCCAAAACCTTTTAATTGAGTAACGGAGATAATCATGAAACAAGACAATTTTATTGCGCCTTCAATTCTCTCTGCAGATTTTGCCAAACTCGGCGAAGAGGTTGATAACGTTTTAGTTGCGGGTGCTGATATAGTGCATTTTGATGTGATGGACAATCATTATGTACCCAATCTAACAATTGGCCCTTTAGTTTGTGAAGCATTAAGAAACCATGGCGTAACTGCACCAATTGACGTCCATCTCATGGTCAAACCTGTGGACAGAATCATCCCTGACTTTGCTAGTGCTGGCGCCTCGTATATCACCTTTCATCCTGAGGCTTCAGATCATGTTGACCGTACGATTGGCCTGATTAAAGAAAGCGGCTGTAAAGCTGGACTAGTTTTTAATCCAGCCACACCTCTTCACTATCTAGAGCATACAATTGAACAACTCGATATGGTGCTGCTAATGTCCGTTAATCCAGGCTTTGGAGGACAATCTTTTATCCCTCATACTCTAGAAAAATTAAAAGCTGTCAGAAAACTAATTGACTCTCATGGCCTGGCAACAAGGCTTGAGATTGATGGCGGAGTTAAGATTGACAACATTAAAGAAATAGCCTCTGCCGGTGCTGATACATTTGTTGCAGGGTCTGCTATTTTTAATACTGAAAACTACAAAGCGACAATTGATNAAATGCGCTCAGAGCTGGCTTTAGCAAAGTAGCTTTTTATNCGCTTAAAGNTNTCAATTTTCGAAAGTAAATTCGCGTAATTTCAAAACAACTCTNCAATTAGTTGTGAGAAAATATTNGTTTGTTTTCTAAAACTATTGCTTATGGGTAAGTCTTCCTTTTTTGGGCCTGAAACTATTTCGCTTCACACTGGGTATCAACCAGACCCTTCGTTTGGTAGTCGCGCCGTCCCGGTTTACCAAACAACATCTTATGTCTTCGAAACTGTAGATGATGCCGCTGCACTCTTTAACATAGAAAAAGGTGGTCACATATATAGCCGCATGACTAATCCAACAGTGGCTGTTTTAGAACAGAGAATTGCTGCACTTGAAGGGGGCGTTGGAGCAATCTGTACGGCTTCTGGAATGAGCGCCCTGTTTGTAACATTTGTAAGCTTATGTTCAGCTGGTGATCATATTGTAAGCGCCTCACAAATTTATGGGTCAACAGCGACCCTTCTTAAACACACACTTAAACGGTTTAACATTGATTGCACTTTTGTGTCTATTAATGATGAAAAAGCTCTTAAATCTGCCATTCAAGAAAATACAAAACTTATTTTTTGTGAATCGATTGGCAACCCTGGGCTTGAGGTTTCAGATCTTCCAAAAATTTCAAAAATAGCTCATCAAAATAGCTTGCCGCTCATAGTTGATGCAACTTTTTCAACGCCTATCCTTTGTAAACCTTTTGATCATGGCGTTGATGTTGTAGTTCACTCTGTGACTAAGTGGATGGGGGGTCATGGTGTTGCAGTTGGAGGAGTCATTGTTGATGGCGGAGCTTTTGACTGGGGCTCCTCTAAGAAACACCCTGTCCTCACTACTCCATACGAGCCATTTCATGGAATAAACTTCTGGGAGGAGTTTGGACCGTCAGCTCTTTCAATGAAAATTAGAGCTGAGTCTATGCGTGACTTTGGCCCTGCAATGAGTCCTCATAGTGCGTTCTTACTTCTCCAAGGAATTGAAACCCTTAGTCTGCGAATGAATCAACATGTAAAAAATGCGCTAAAACTTGCAAAATGGCTTCTTGAGCAATCCGCAGTTATGTGGGTTAATCATCCAGACTTGCCCGAAAATCCTACCTATGAAATTGCAAAAGCACTTTTCCCTAATGGTGCTGGATCAATGCTATGCTTCGGTGTTAAAGGAGGAAGAGAGGGTGGCGCAGCATTCATTAATGCTCTTAAATTATCTTCAAATTTAGCAAATGTTGGTGATTCTAGAACTTTGGTTTTGCATCCAGCTAGCACAACTCACTCTCGTCTTGATGATGAAGCGATGAAGGCTTCAGGCACTAGTCCTGACTTAATTCGAGTTTCAGTTGGAATAGAGTCTGTTTCAGACATTATTAATGATTTTAAAATCGGCCTTAAGGCAGTAGAAAAGGCAACTTCATAATGAACATTGTTGTTGAGGGAGTAAATATATTTGCAGCAACTGGAGGATGTGCTTTTGACCCTAAAAAACCGACAGTGGTTTTTGTTCATGGAAGTGGGCTAGATCATAGATCATGGGCTCTTCAGTCAAGATGGTTTGCCTTTCATGGTTACTCAGTTTTTGCGCCTGACTTTCCAGGTCACAGCCTGTCAGAAGGAGAGCCCCTAAAGTCAATAGAGAGCATGGGCAAATGGCTTGTGAAAGCTATCAAGCATTCTGGTGCAGAATCTGTACATCTTGTAGGACACTCTCAGGGCTTTCTTGTTGCTTTAGAAGCTGCAACGTTACTGGGAGAAAAGATAAAATCCCTAACAGCAGTTGCTAGCGCCTCTGCAATTCCTGTTAACGAGTCTCTAGTCGAAACTGCCAAAAAAAATACGGAAGAAGCTGCTGAGATGCTTTTGAAATGGGGCTTTGGATCTCTATCTCATTCAGGCAGTAGTGCCATTCCTGGAATGCAGCCGATAGGTATTGGACGACAAATCATGTCAAAGAATCCATTAGCTGAAGACCTCTTGGCTTGCAATAACTACAAAAATGGAGCTAACTGTGCAAAAGCAATTCAAGTGCCCTCAAATGTAATTCTGGCAACTGAAGATAAAAATACTCCTTACAAATTTGGACTAGAGTTAGCAGAGCTGCTGGGTGCAAAGACAACAACCATTTCTGGTGCTGGACATATGCTCCCTATAGAGTCGCCAAAGAGTACTTTAGATGCTATTAAAACATTCATTTTAAAAACAAGCTCATGAATAAAATTAAAAAAGTTGGCGTCATTGGCGCCGGAACAATGGGGGCTGGTATTGCTGGCCAAGTAGCAAACGCTGGCATAGAAGTGTGGCTTCTTGATCTTCCTTCTGATAGCGATAATGTTAACAGCTTAGCGGAGAGAGGCCTTCAAAGACTCAAAGACCCAGATATGCCAGGGATTATGAGCAAAGAGGCCGAACAGCTTATTAATCTTGGAAACACCAGAGATCATTTTGATGAACTCAAAAATTGTGACTGGATTGCTGAAGCTGTTGTAGAAAGGCTTGATATAAAACAAGCTCTCTATCGGCAGCTTAATGAAAGCTGTAAAGACTCTACCATAATCACTTCTAATACCTCTACTATTCCGATTAGTCTTCTGACTGAAGGCATGCCAAAAAGCTTTTGTGAGCGTTTTGCAATTACTCATTTTTTTAATCCAGTTCGCTTCATGAGACTTCTAGAGCTAGTTCGAGGTGAGCAAACTAGACAAGACGTTATGGACACACTTGATGTATTTTGTGAAACGATGCTTGGAAAGGGGGTTGTCCCTTGTCTCGATACGCCTGGCTTTCTTGCAAATCGAGTTGGTGTTTTTGCAATTCAGTGCGCCCTTCATAAGGCATTTAAATATAATCTCTCCCCAATAGAAGCGGATGCTTTTTTTGGAAGGCCCCTTGGTTTACCCAAAACTGGAGTATTTGGACTTTATGACTTGATTGGCATCGACCTTATGGCTGATGTTGCAAAAAGCCTGGAAAATATCTTGCCCGAAAACGATGCTTTTCATAAATACGCATCGCCAATAGAGTTCGTCTCTAACATGATTGCTAATGGCCAAACTGGGAATAAAAATGAACAGGGTTTTTATAAGCAGGCTGGAGATGAAAAAAAGGTTATCGACTTTTTAAGTGGAGACTATGTTGATCATGAGAGACTGAAAACACCTTTGTTGGAAAAGGCGGAAAAAGTTGGTGTAACTGCAATTATCAGCGATGAAAGTAAATACGGCCTCTTCATTTGGGAGGTTCTCTCTGAGACTTTATGCTATGCAGCCTCATTAGTGCCAGAAGTTACTGAAGATCTTGCCCAAATTGATGATGCTATGAAGCTTGGCTATAACTGGGTTAAAGGGCCATTTGAACTTATTGATGAGATAGGTATCGATTACTTGGTCAACAGGCTTAAAAAAAGTGGCAAAGATGTACCTGACTTCCTTTTAAATAGCTCAAACAATAAGTTTTATAATACTACCAATTCAGTCTTAAGCGTTCTATCTCCATCTGGAAAGCTTAGCCCAATTGTTAGGCCAAAAGGTGTTCTTAGGTTCTCTGAAGCAAGACAAACACTAGTGCCCATCAATGTTAATGAGTCTGCTAGTTGGTTTGAATATGAGGGTGCGGCCATAGTCGAGTTTCATTCAAAAGCAAATGCACTTGACAGTCAAAGCTTAGATATGATTTCTGACGCAGTTACTTACTCAGAGAAAAAAGGACTTAGAGGTGTAATAGTACACAATGACTTTCAGCATTTTTCTTGTGGTGTTAGCCTTTGGAGTGTTCGAGACTGCTTTGAAAAAAATGATTTCGATGGGCTTGATGCCTTTCTTACCTATTTTCAAAATACAATGCTTCAAATGAGAGACTCGAAACTTCCTGTTATTGCTGCGCCAGTAGGTATGTCTATCGGAGGTGGATTTGAAGTTGTGTTGCATGCTGACCATGTAGTAAGCCACGCCAACTCTGTGATGGGCCTAGTTGAGTCTTTTGTTGGAGTTGTGCCAGCAGGAGGTGGGTGTAAAGAAATGCTTTATCGATGGACTGAAAAATTAAACGATACGCAAAAAGGGGCTTGGAAATCATTTATGAATATAGGCCTGGGTAGAAAAGCTAACTCGCCTCAAGAGGCTGATGCATTAGCTATGCGAAGGGCTGACGATGTATTTCAGATGAATCGTGATCGAATTTTAAATATTGCCCTTTCAAAACTTGGCGACACAAAAAAAGCTAGCCAAAGGAGCCCACTTGCCTTATCAGGCGCTGAGCACTTCAAAGAAATGCTAGAATGGCTTGAGGTTAACAACAAAAAAGGAATGCTTACACCGCATGATGTCACTGTTGGAACCGAGATTGGCCGAATAATGTCTGGAGGTGACTGCCCAGCAGGCACTGTTTTTTCTGAACAGGAAATTTTAGATGCTGAGCGCTCTTCTTTTATCACTCTTGCGCAAACTCAAGAAACTCAAGCAAGAATTGTGTCCATGCTAGATAATGGCGTTACTCTAAGAAATTAACAGTTAAGACTATGAATAAAAATCCTGCTAATTTTGTACCCCTTACTCCTATCTCTTTTTTACATAGAACTGCAGATATCTATGGAGAGCATCAGTCTGTTCTCTATGAAAATAGGTCTTATACCTGGAGAGAATCTAGAGAGAGGTGTGTTCGAATTGCCTCCAGTCTAAATGGTCATGGTGTCATGCCAGGAGACACCGTTTCAGTGCTCGCATTCAATACACCAGAAATGTTTGAGTCACATTTTTCAATTCCTATGGCGGGCGCAATTCTAAACACGATAAATATCAGGCTTGACGCTCCAACTATCGCTTATATTTTTGATGATAGCAATGCAAAAATGCTCTTTGTTGATAGAGAGCTTTATAGTGTTGCCTCAGAGGCACTAGCTATAGCCTCAGTTAGTCCAAAGATAGTTGTAATAAATGATTCTTTTGCCAGCTCACAGCCGGACGTCTCCAGTGAAGCAATAGACTATGAATCTCTTGTTAAAAATGGAGACCCTCTTTATAGCTGGACAATGCCCAGCGATGAGTGGAGCCCGCTCTCACTTAGCTACACCTCTGGAACAACAGGTAAGCCCAAGGGCGTGGTTTATCATCACCGTGGTTCGTATTTAATGAGCATGGGCACTGTTGTTGGCTGGAACCTTCCTAACCATCCTGTTTACTTATATTCTGTTCCATTATTTCATTGCAATGGTTGGGGACATGCCTGGACAATGGCCGCTCTTGCTGGGACCATAGTTTGCCTCAGGTCTTTTGATCCTGAAAAAGTATTTAGTTTGCTTGATGAGCACCGAGTCACTCATTTTGGCGGGGCTCCAATAATGCTTAATATGCTTGCCAACGCCCCTAAAGAGATAAAAAAATCATTTAAAAGAGAAATCAAGGTAATGACTGCTGGCGCACCGCCTCCCGCGAAAGTTTTAGAAAGCATGATGTCGTTAGGATTTAACGTTATGCATGTCTATGGGCTGACAGAAACATATGGACATATTCTTCAAGCAGCTCCTCAGGCATCATGGCTCAATGAAAGTCCGGCAGAGCTTGCCAAACTAAGCTCCAGGCAGGGTGTTAGGTTTCCGATGACTGAAGATGTTAGTGTAATCGATCAAGAGACTGGTGAGCGCGTTCCTCACAACGGTGAAGCTATTGGTGAAATTGTGATTCGCTGCAATACTTGCATGATGGGCTACTGGAATAATCTTAAAGCCACAGAGGAGGCGTTTGCTAACGGCTGGTTTCATAGTGGTGACTTGGCAGTAATTCATAATGATGGCTATATCCAAATCAAGGATAGGTCAAAAGATATTATCATTTCGGGTGGCGAAAATATTTCCTCAGTAGAGGTCGAAAATGTTCTTTACCAGCACCCCTCAGTTGGAGAGGCTGCAGTTGTTGCAATGTCAGATGAAAAATGGGGAGAAGTGCCCTGTGCTTTTGTCGAGCTTAAGCCCAATGAAGAGGCATCTGAAGACGAGTTAATTGCTTTTTGCAAAGATAACATGGCTAAATTTAAAAGGCCAAAAAAAGTTGTTTTTGGCTCGCTTCCAAAAACTGCAACAGGCAAAATTCAGAAGCACGAATTAAGGGCGGCTATTAAAAAACTAGGAGAAGAGTGATGTCAAACTATACTGCTCCCGTTGAAGATATGGGCTTTGTTTTAAAAGAGGTTGTTGAGATTGAAAAGCTTTGTAATGAAACTGGGCTTGATAGCTCAACAGCTGAAATAATTGATACTGTTTTAGATGCTGCTGGTAAGCTTGCCAAAGAAGAAATAGAGCCCATCAATAAGTCTGGTGACTCAGAAGGCCTAAAGATAGATGACTCAGGAAAAGTCACAACTGCAGCTGGCTTTAAGGAGGCCTACCGACACTTTGTTGAAGGAGGCTGGGGATCACTGCAATTCTCCCCTGAATATGGGGGCCAAGGCGTCCCGTTTGTTGTTGCTGCAAGTGTTCAAGAAATGTGGCATTCTGCTAATATGTCATGGGGCCTATGCCCTCTTCTTACACAAGGAGCAGTTGAGGCTATCACACTCAATGCGACTGAAGATCTCAAACAACGCTACCTTCCAAAACTAATCTCTGGAGAATGGAGCGGCACAATGAACCTTACGGAGGGTGATGCTGGAACTGATGTTGGCTCACTTAAAACGCGTGCAACTCAGAATGGAGAGCACTATTTAATCCGTGGTCAAAAAATTTATATCACCTGGGGTGAGCATGATATGTCTGAAAATATCATTCATTTGGTCTTAGCCCGACTACCAAATGCTCCCGATGGAATTAAAGGCATTTCACTATTTTTAGTGCCAAAAATACTGGTTAATGATGATGGCACTCTTGGAAAGCCAAACGACTTAAAGGCATTGTCAATTGAACATAAAATTGGCATTCATGCATGCCCTACATGTGTCATGAGCTATGGCGAAATAGATGGGGCAGTTGGCTACCTGGTGGGTGAAGAGAATAAAGGAATACAGTGCATGTTCACAATGATGAACAACGCAAGACTTACTGTAGGCCTTCAAGGAGTTTCAATTTCAGAACGCGCATACCAGCAAGCACTTAGTTTTTGCAATGAGCGTGTTCAAGGCGTTGCCCCTGGCTTCAAAGATATTGGCCCTATTATTAGGCATCCAGATGTTCAAAGAATGTTAGCTAATATGAAGTCAATCACACAGGGCTCTCGTGTATTAACATATGCAGCTTGTGCAGAGGTAGACTACTCTTTAAGCAAGCTTCCACTCGAGAACCTAGAAAAACACGAAAGGAGGCTTGGACTGTTGACCCCAATAGTTAAGGGCTGGTGCACAGAGACTGCTCAGGAGGTTGCCTCTTTAAGCCTCCAGTGCCATGGAGGAATGGGCTATGTTGAGGAAACGGGTATTGCTCAAATCCTAAGAGATGCGCGAATTTTGCCAATTTATGAGGGGACAAATGGCATTCAAGCGATGGATCTTGTGGGCAGAAAGATTATTAGTGATGGTGGATTGGGCGCCCGAGAGCTAATTTCAGAGATGAAAGAATGTACTAAAAATCCAGCAATTGCGGAGTTAGTTTCTGTCTCTCAGTTAAAACGCTTTTCAAAATCTATTGATGACCTTGACAGCACTATTACAATTATTCTAAATCACTCAGACAATAAAGAGCTAGTTGGAAAAATTGCCTTTGATACGCTCATGATGGCTGGCACAATTACAGCGTCTTGGCAGATGCTATTAAGCCTTGATAGAGCATCAAATGCCGTGAATAATCATAAATCTTCAGCTGAGTTTTTAAAAGAGAAGGCTGACACTGTAAAGCATTTTATTGACTTTATCTTGCCTCGATATCTCTCGAGCTTTACAACGATATCCGCGAGCGCCGAGTAATTATTAACAGCAAAGTTGTTGCAATACTATTGCGTTTACGTTATATTATTCTGTTTTAATCAAGCAGGGACTCATATGTTTAAACTTAGCTTTCTATCTTTACTGTTAGTTTCTTCCTTCGCAAGTGCTGAAGAGGCAAGACGTGCTAACGCGCATGTCCACGGACTAAACAACTTATCAATGGTTATCAGTCAAAACCAAGTTGCTATTACCTATGAAATGCCAATAGTCCAATTATTTGATGAGCATGATGAACATGACGAGCATGATGAACATGACGAGCATGATGAACATGACGAGCATGATGAACATGACGAGCCAACCTTATCAGA
>JGI26261J51718_1000972_pt1 | contig 13284 bp, 10 predicted proteins | sample SaaInlV_135m_DNA_3_FD_51718 | JGI IMG/M metagenome (IMG submission 51718)
AGCGAACAACGCTTTACAGAAAACTCAAAGATTTAGGAATCGATAAAAAATGAAAATATTAATACTTGGTGCTGGCCAAGTNGGTTCAACGCTAGCAAGGTATCTTTGTTTAGACGATGATAATGATATTACGATCGTTGATCAAAAAGAAGAAATGTTAACTCCTTTNCAAAGACACTTAGATATTAAAACTGTTAATGGNTATGGNGCATANCCAAGNGTTTTAGAAAAGGCAGGCATCAAATCAATGGACGTGGTCATTGCCGTAATGAATTCTGATGAGAGGAACATGGTGGCTTGTAGAATGGCNCATACTCTCTATAACGTTAAGAAAAAGATTGCAAGGATAAGAACTACTGAGTATCTTCTTAGGCCAGAAATATTCACTAATGATGCTTTGCCAATTGATTTCTTAATTACTCCTGAGAATCTAATTACAGAATACATTCAGGGTATTGTTGAAGAGCCTGGGGCATCTCAGGTTTTTGATTTTGAGAATGGTTTGGTTCAATTGGTAGAAACGCGAGCTTTTATTGGAACACCAATTGTCAATAGGCCTATTAAAGAGCTTCATGANCATATGCCCGATGTCAAAATACGCATCGTTAGTCTTTACAGAAATGAAAGAGCGATCCCTGCTCAAAGTGATACGGTTNTTAGAGAGGGTGATCAAGTNTACTTTCTTGCGAAAAAAAATCATATTTCAAGNGCCTTAAAGGAGTTTAGAAGAGCTGAAAATACTTATCAAAAAATATTTATTGCGGGCGGCGGAAGTATTGGTTTTAATGTTGCCAAGCTTCTTGAAGATACTCATAATATAAGAATCATTGAGCTGGGAGAAGAGAGAGCCAAATATTTAAGTGAAAAATTAAATAACACTCTTGTTCTTCAAGGAAATGCTTCAGATGAAGATTTACTAAAAGATGAAGGTATTGAAAATACTGATTTATTTTTAGCCTTGACTGACTCAGATGAAGTTAATGTAATTGTTTCAATTCTTGCAAAACGTCTTGGTGCTCATAAAACAATTGCTCTAGTTAAAAGGGATGTTTATGCTTCTCTTGCAGAACAAAGTGGCGATGTAGATATTATTGTATCGCCAGATCAAATTACAGTTAGCGGTATCTTATCCCACCTAAGAAAGGGGGATTGTATGAAGGTTCATTCGCTTCAGCATGGAAAGTCAGAGGCAATTGAAATCGTAGTTCATGGTGACGAAAAAACTTCAGAAGTTATTGGGGTTAAAATTAAAGATTTACCACTACCAGAAGGTGTTGTTATCGGTGCTGTAGTTAGAGATAACGAGCTCTTAATGGGCTCTAAAAAATTGGTTATTGAAGCAGGAGACCATATTCTAATGGTGTTAATGGACGTTCGAAAGATTCATGAAGTTGAAACTCTCTTCTTAGAGAATGAGCTGTAATTTCTAGAGAACATACTTTAAAGGTGAAAACTAAATGCAGTTAAGTATCGTTGCAAAAACTATTGGCCTTCTCCTAATGGTTTTTAGCTTTGCCCAAGTACCTCCAATCATTGTCGATTTAATTTATTCTGAAGGCGAGTATTTCTCATTCATCTTATCATTTGCTTTAACCGCTTTAGGTGGTTTAATTCTTTGGTGGCCTTTCAAAGATACTAAAAAAGATTTTAGGCTGAGAGAGGGTGTTTTAATCGTAGTTTGCTTTTGGATTGTTTTATCTCTTTTCGGAACCCTCCCATTTTTAATTACAGACTCTATTAGCAGTCTTTCCTTTTCTGAAGCATTCTTTGAATCCATGTCTGGACTCACCACAACGGGAGCAACTGTATTGAGTCAACTGGATGATTTACCAAAAAGTATCTTATTCTATAGGCAACAATTACAGTGGCTAGGAGGTATGGGAATTATTGTTTTAGCGGTTGCAGTCTTACCTTTATTGGGTGTTGGTGGAATGGAGCTTTATCATGCAGAGTCAAGTGGCATTGCAAAAGATAGACTCACACCTAAGCTCAGAAATACAGCAATTGCACTTTGGAAAATTTATGTTTCATTGACAGTTTTGTGTGCACTAGGTTATTTTTTGTCAGGTATGACTATTTTTGATGCTGTGAGTCATAGTTTTTCCACTGTTGCAATCGGAGGATTTTCAACTCATGATGCTTCAATTGGTTACTTCAATTCGATTTCAATCGAAATGATTGCAATATTTTTTATGTTTTTAGCAGGCATCAATTTTTCGTTGCACTTTCTTGCCTGGAACAACAAGTCATTCATTGATTATATTAAAGACTCTGAATTCAAGACCTATGTAATGGTTCTTGTCGGTTCTTCAGTTATTGTAATTATTGCTTTAACCCTAAATGCAGAGTACAGCTCTTCAATAGAAACGATTAGGTATAGTTTATTTCAAACAATATCTATCGCTACAACGACTGGATTTACTTCTCAGAACTATAGTAGCTGGCCGGCGGCGATTCCTTTTTTTCTTATAATGATGAGCTTTATTGGTGCCTGTGTTGGCTCTACAGGTGGTGGAATTAAAGTTATTCGAATCCTAGTAATGTTTAGATTAGGAATGAAAGAAATACATAAGTTTATTCGCCCTAATGCTCAGGTGAGTGTTAAATTAAATGGTTCAAGTATTAACGAAAAAGCTTTAGTTTCTGTGCTTGGCTTCTTTTCACTTTATGCAATTACATTCTTTATTATTTTGATGTTACTCATGTTTACTGGCTTAGATCAGGTTACTGCTTATTCAGCAACTGCAGCCACAATGAACAACCTTGGGCCAGGTTTGGGTGATGTTGCGCAAAACTATGGATCGCTCGGTGAGACTGCTAAGTGGATACTAAGCTTTTCAATGCTTGTTGGAAGGCTTGAAGTATTAACAATTATTGCCATTTTCCACAAGGCATTCTGGAGGCATTAAAGAGAGGTTTTTAGCCCCACATTACGTGAGGCTGAGAGATTTTTTTCTTACAATAATGGCGCAATAACCAAACTTACAATTGCCATCACGTTAATAAGAATATTCATAGATGGGCCTGAAGTGTCTTTGAACGGATCACCAACAGTATCACCTACAACAGTCGCAGTGTGAACTTCAGTTCCTTTGCCGCCAAAGTTGCCTTTTTCAACATGCTTTTTAGCATTGTCCCAAGCGCCACCTGCATTAGCCATCATTAGAGCCATTAGAACACATCCAAGAAGTGCACCCCCAAGCATTCCGCCAAGCGCCTCAGGACTAATTAAAAAGCCAACTAATACTGGTGCTGCAACAGCAATAACACCTGGAAGAATCATTTTTTTAAGTGCTGCAGTTGTTGCAATGTCAACGCATTTAGCAGTGTCAGGTTCAGCCTTACCTTCTAAAAGGCCTTTAATTTCTTTGAATTGTCTTCTGACTTCTTCAATCATTTCAAAAGCAGCATCACCAACAGCGGTCATAGTTAGAGAGGCAATTAAAAAAGGAATGGTTCCACCAATAAATAAGCCAATCAAAACTTCAGCACTGTTTAGTTGAAGCAAAAAGTTATCTGAGTTAGCGCTAACAGTTTCCGTATAAGCAGTTATGATTGCAAGAGCCGCAAGAGCCGCCGCTCCAATTGCAAAACCTTTTCCGATTGCTGCAGTAGTGTTTCCAAGCTCATCAAGAGAATCTGTAATCTTACGAGTATCTTCACCCAGACCAGCCATCTCTGCAATTCCACCAGCATTATCAGCGATTGGGCCATAAGCATCAATTGCCATTGTCATGCCGACAGTTGCAAGCATTCCAATAGCTGCAATTCCAACTCCATATAAACCTACATATAGGTTTGATACGTAGATAATTACACAAATCATTAAGACAGGAATGACTACCGACTGCATACCAACTGCTAAGCCTTTGATCATTACTGTAGCAGCACCAGTTTTGCCAGATTCAGCAATATCTCTAATTGGTTTTCCTGCTGTATAGTATTCAGTCACTAGTCCAATAATAATTCCACCAATACTTCCCATTAATACAGCTGCCCAAATATTATTTGAAACATCTAACGAACTGATAAGAAAAAATGAAGTCACAATAAATAATAATGCTGAACCAATAGTTCCCATTCTTAAAGCCGATTCAGGAGATTTGTTAGAAGATAGCTTAACAAATATGATTCCAATTACTGAGCAAACAAGTCCAAGAGATGCAAGTGCAAGAGGGAGAAACATAAGTTCGCTTCTATTTCCTCCAAGCATATCTAAAGCCATTGCTGATAGTGTTGAGGCAATAGCAATGGTTGCAATCATAGAGCCGCAATAAGACTCAAAGATATCTGAACCCATTCCCGCGATATCACCAACATTATCACCTACGTTGTCAGCAATTACCGCTGGATTACGAGGGTCATCCTCTGGAATTCCTGCTTCAAGCTTTCCAACGAGATCGGCACCAACATCAGCNCTCTTAGTAAAGATACCGCCACCAACACGAGAAAATAATGCTACAACTGAGCCACCCATTGCAAAACCATGAAGCGCCTCAGAGTGTTCTGCACCAAAAAAGTAATAAAGACCGCCTAGACCTAAAAGACCAAGAGCAGCAACAGATAAACCCATTACTGCGCCACCAAAGAATGCAACAGTAAGTGCAGAAGCACTTCCGTTGTCATGAGCTGCTTGAGCTGTTCTTACATTAGCTATAGTGGCTGTATTCATGCCAATATATCCTGCAGTAGCAGAGGTTACAGCTCCAACAAGAAAACAAAGAGCACTGGCTGCTCCAAGAAAGATATAAAGAAGAACTAGAAGAACGAGTGCAAAGATGCTGAGCATTTTATATTCACGCTTCATAAAAACAATTGCGCCAATATGAATTTGTTCACCAATTTTTTTAACGGCGCCGCTGCCACCGTCTTGTTTAGTTATCCATTGGTAGATAATTACTACGATAAACAAGCCTAAAACACCAAGCGCAGGCGCTATTAAGTTTTGATCAAAATTCATTTTTTCTCCTTTAAATAAAATGAAGCGGCAATGATATCCTAAAGTGCTTAAAAAGTGGAAAAAAAAACTTTAATTTGAAGTGAAATGAACTAAATTTACTTGAAATTTATCTTATAAAATCAGATTTAATAATTATTGCCGTTTAATGAACAAATGTTTGTAATTCGATTTGCACTTTTATCATCACTTTTTTATGCACTAAATGTCAGCATGATTCCTCTAATATATACTTTTGAGGTGAGCGCTTTTCTTTTTTTGTTTATTCGTTTTGCAACAACTTTCTCTACTTCTCTATTTGTAACCAAAAGTTTCTTTTCATTTAAAAAAATTAAACATCAGCGATTAGGACTTTGGCTACTTATACTTTCTTTTTTGTTTGGTATCCAGTCTTGGTTATATGTTGAGGCAGTAAAATATATGTCAGTTGGCTTAGCAAGCGTTGTTTTGTTTACTTATCCTTTGATAACCTATTTAATTGTTTCATTAACTAATAGAAAAACACTTGATATGACAACGATACTAATGTTTTTCATAGCAATAATTGGTATTGCTGCGATATCTCAAAGTGAAGAAGGTTTTTATACAATGACTATTGGCATAGTTTTGGCATTACTCTCAGCCTTATCCTATTCTTTAATTTTGATTATTACTCCCAGAATAAGCCAACTAGGAAATTGGGAAATAGTTAAATATACAACGCTGATCCCAGCACTAGGATTCTTATATTTATTTTTTAATCAAACGGGTTTTTACTGGCCTCAAAAAGAAGCATTAGTACTATCTCTAATCTCTGGAACTTTTTTTGCAATAGGAATGATGTTCTATCATATATCCGTAAAAAAATATGGACCAGTTAGAACTGCTAATATTGGATATACTGAGCCANTACTTGTTTTAATTTTTGGTTTTGTTGCTTACCTTGATACAATCAGTATAATTCAAAGTTTGGGAGTCATAATGGTAGCAGCCGCTTCTATTTCAATTGAAAAGAGACAACTAACACAAAATAATATTTCTANGGTATANAGTATTTTATTGCCCTATTAAGTTAAAAGGANAAATTATGGCAAATCGTTACAGTGAATTTTCTTTATCATTCTCTCATTTTGTAAATCCAAAAGTTCAACTGGGTTCTGAATATANANATCAGGATATATTAAGTNTAGAGGGATTTGAACTAGCAANTAAAGAAATTACATCTTGGGATAANTATNAGCCAACACCTCTTCACTCCTTTGATGATATAGCTCAAGAAACAGGTGTCTCATCGGTCTTNTATAAAGATGAAAATACTCGCTTTAATTTGAAAAGTTTTAAAGCNCTCGGCGGCGCATATGCAGTCGCNAATCTTTTAATTAAGAAGCTGAAAGATGAGGGTATCAAAGCTAATTCATCAGACTTAATTTTAGGAACCTATAAAGACTACACCTCAAAACTTACCGTGTGCTGTGCGACCGATGGAAATCATGGCAGGTCAGTNGCGTGGGGGGCTCAACAATTTGGATGTAACTGCGAGATATATATTCATCAAAATGTCAGTCCTGGAAGAGAAAAGGCGATTGCAAAGTATGGGGCTCTCGTCAATAGAATTGATGGAAATTATGATGAATCTGTGAGAATTGCTGCTAAAGTTGCTGAATCAAACGGTTATACCGTCGTTTCAGATACATCTTATGAGGGTTATACAGACATACCAAAAGATGTTATGCAAGGTTACACCGTTATGGTAGATGAGGCGATGAAGCAGATGAATGATACTCCGACCCATGTTTTTTTGCAGGGTGGGGTTGGAGGATTTCCATCTGCTGTTGTCTCTTTTTTACAAGAAAGTCTTGACTGTCCACCAATATTTGTAGTGGTAGAGCCTGTCAATGCGGACTGTTTATTTCAAAGTGCTGTCAATGGAGAGCCAACACCGGTTCATGGTGATTTAGATACAATTATGGCTGGCCTAGCTTGTGGTGAGGTTTCAGTTTTGGCTTGGTCAATTCTTGAAAGCCATGTCACTCACTTCATGTCGATCACTGATGAATCAATTCCAAAAGCAATGCAGCTTCTTGCCAATCGAAAAACACCTATAGTGGCAGGCGAGTCAGCCGTAACAGGCTTGGCTGGATATTTAATAGCTTGTAATGATAGCGATTTAAAATCAAAACTCATGATTAATGAAAATTCAAAAGTATTATTTTTTGGAACTGAGGGTGATACTGATGAAGAAATGTATGAGCAATTAGTTGGAAGGTCATCTGAACAGGTTTTGAATAGTCTTTGATAAAAGGAAGCGGAATGAATATCCCACAAAGAGGTTTTGAAATTAGTGAATACGAGAATAGACTTGAAAGTATTCAGAAGCTTATGTTTGAAGCAAAAATGGATGCCATTTTATTAACCACGCAAGTTGATATTGAGTATTACACAGGCTTCAAATCTCAATTTTTTCAGAGTCCAACTAGGCCCTGGTATGTGTTGATTCCTAGTTCAGGCAAACCTAAAGCGATTATTCCAACAATTGGGGAGTCTGGAATGAGGGGAACATGGATCGATGATATTCAGACTTGGACATCCCCAAACCCAGACGATGATGGAATAAGCATACTGCTTTCAACTATTAAATTATTGATGGTGAATCATAAGTCATTAGGTGTTCCAAAAACGCTTGAAAGCACTTTGAGAATGCCGCTGGAGGACTACGAGTACCTTATTAATAACCTGACTGGAATTGAGATTAAAGATGCTAACAAGATCATGCGCAGAGTTCGATTTGTTAAATCTGAAGCTGAAATTGCTAAGATTAGACACATATGTCAAATAACCTCTCAAGGCTTTATTGACTTGGAAGGTTTTCTTCGTGCGGGTGAGAGTGAGCAAGAAAATTGTCGACGTTTCAAGCAGCATTTGCTGACTTTAGGTGTTGACGATTCTCCTTATATCGTTTCAGGATCAGGACAAGAGGGCTATGGTTCAATCATAATGGGGCCAACAGATAAGATTATTGAAAAGGGCGATCTGTTCATTATTGATACTGGCTCAGTGTTCGATAGTTACTTCTGTGATTTTGATAGAAATTATGCTTTTGGGTCGATAGGAGATGAGGCTAAAAAAGCTTACAGGGTTGCTTATGAGGCGACTGAAGCTGGTTTCAATGCTGCCCAAGTTGGAAATACTACGTCAGATATATTTAATGCGATGAATAGTGTTTTGCAAAAGGGCGGCGCTCTTGGAAATACTGTTGGAAGGCTTGGACATGGCTTGGGTATGCAGTTAACAGAGTGGCCCTCAAATACAGCGAATGATAATACACCTCTTGAACCTGGCGTTGTTTTAACTTTGGAACCTGGTTTGACATTCCTTCCTGGAAAAGAAATGGTTCACGAAGAAAATATTGTGATTACCGAAGATGGCCCTGAATGGTTGAGTATAAGGGCGTCTGAGGAGCTTCCAATCATTCATTAAATATTCATTTATTAGTGCAATTTTCCTTTCTCTTAAATATTCTATATATTTAATTGCAAACAATTATTTTATTCTATATAATAATGCGAATCATTCTTATTTGTATTATGATTTAGATAAAAATGCAATAAAAGTGATTTATTATATAAATTATTTAAGGGCAAGAAAATGACGCAATTACCAAGTTTTATTATGGGATTCAGAGAAGGCTTAGAGGCTTTTCTTTTGATAACTATAACTCTGAAATATATTTCAAAAATAGACAAAGGGCATTTAAAAAATATAGTTGCACAGGGAGCGGTTGTTGGATTAATCATCTCTATTTTTTTTGGTCTATTATTAAGTCAATTTGCTGAATATCTTGGAGGCGTTTCTAGCTTAACAAAACTTTGGGAAAGTGCTGCAAGTTTAGTTGCATTATTACTTGTGTCAGTCTTTATCGTTTGGATGATTCGTCATGGAACCAACATGTCAAAATTTTTAGAAAATGAACTCAGTAAAAGCATCTCAAAAAGTGCCTTGTTTTGGATCTCTTGTATAATTATTGCTCGAGAAGGCACTGAAATTGCAATTTTTTCCTTTGCTGGGAAATTTCCATACGAATTTGTTGGTATGGGGGTTCTAACGTCGCTAATCTTATCAATATTTATTTTTTATTCGCTTGTCAAAGTTAATATATCACTATTATTTAAAATCACATTGGCTTACCTTATTCTGCAAGCTGGATTTTTATTGGGTTATTCTATTCACGAAGGCTTTTCGGCACTAAAAAGTTATAGCTTAATTTCGCCGGATAATTATATTTTTGAACGGGCATTTAATTTTTCCAATACTTTTCTTAGTCATAAAGATGGCGTTTTTGGTATTCCACTTCATGTGCTATTTGGATGGTACTCTAAACCTGAGTGGATTCAGTTTATTGTGCAGTATCTATTTACTTTTTGTATGTTTGGTTATTGGTTTTGGCATAATAAAAAAATTACTTCAAGTTAAATACTAAAAGTAATTTTATTTTCTGTGATTATTATGCTTTTATTTGATCAGCTTTGTAGTAAATCATATTAAAGCTTTAAAGCTGAATTCTTAAAAAAGAATAGCTGTTAGTTGAATTAGGTAAAATATTTTTATTATTTACCCTTCAAAATTGTTTGTATGAGTATTAATTTACTTGAAGTGCAGGGCGTTAAATGCTCCTCTATTAGTTCTGGCATAAAGAAAAATAACGCTCTAGATCTTTCCTTAATTTCACTTATAAAGGGAAGTAAAACGGNNGCTGTTTTTACGCAAAATATTTTTTGTGCAGCTCCAGTTTTGGTCGCAAAAAATCATTTAAACTCCCATGTAGAAGCACTATTAATTAATAGTGGAAATGCCAATGCAGGAACTGGTAAGAAGGGTTTAGAGGACGCTTATGAATCTTGTGAAATTATAGCCAAAGAGCTTCTTATTGAGCCTGAACAGGTATTACCATGCTCAACAGGTGTAATTGGTGAATTATTGCCTTTAGAGGTATTTAAAACTAATGCAAATCTTCTTGTTAGCTCACTTTCCAAGGATGGCATTAGTCAAGTTGCAAAAGGGATTTTAACTACTGACCTAGTTGAAAAGTCATATTCTACTTCTTTTAGAGTTGGCGGGAATATTGTCACTCTTTCTGGGATTGCAAAAGGTTCTGGAATGATTAGGCCAGACATGGCAACAATGCTTAGTTTTATAGTGAGTGATATTGGTGCATCTTCAGATGAACTTCAAGATTGTTTAACTATTGCAGTTAATCAATCTTTTAATCGCATTACGGTAGATGGAGATACTTCCACAAATGATGCTTGCACTTTGAGCGCTACTAATCAATCTAAGGTTAAGCTCAAAGATTGTAAAAATGAATTTCAACTAGCACTTAATGAGTTAACAAAAGCATTAGCGCAAATGATCGTTAAGGATGGAGAGGGCGCAACTAAGTTTGTAGAAATAAGAGTAGGTGGATTGGATTCTAATAAAGAGTGTTTAGAGGTAGCTTATACGGTAGCTCACTCCCCGCTAGTCAAGACAGCANTGTTTGCCAGTGATGCAAATTGGGGTCGAATTTTAGCTGCAGTAGGACGATCAAAGGTTGATGGGATGAGTATTAATAATATTGATATATTCTTAAATGATTTACAAATCATTTCTTCTGGAGAGGTCAGCAGTTCCTACACAGAAGCAGCTGGCAGTATGGAGATGCAAAAATCAGAAATTATTATTAGAATTGACTTAGGTAATGCAAAGACTACTGAGAGTGTTTGGACAACTGACCTTTCATATGACTATGTAAAGATTAATGCGGAATACCGCAGTTAGGTTTTTATAAATATTTCTTAACTCTAGTGTTATTAATAACGAACTGCTTAAATCTCCTTGCAATTGGTGATAGCNCAGCTTCAGCATGATGAACAATATGCCATTGCCTAACGATAGGGAAGGGTTCTACATCAAGCTGTTTAATGATTTTATTTTTGAGTTGAAGATTGACTGAATGCATCGAAACGAAACCAATCCCAAGGCCAGCTTGAACAGCCTCTACAATGGCTTCATTTGAGTTGATTTGAATATCTGAATTAAAATTCAATCCAGTAAACCTTTCCACTGTGATGCGNGTACCAGAGCCAACTTCTCTAGTAAGNAAGGTTTCTTTTTTTAGATCTTTAATTGTGACCTTTTCTTTTTTAAGAAGCTCATTTTCAGGATGCGCAATTGCAATTAATGGATTTTTCATGAAAGCCTGAGAAATTAATGGAATATTTTTTGGAGGCTCTCCCATGATTACAAGGTCTGCCTTGTTGTTCTTAAGGTTATCAAGTAGATCATGCCTGTTAGTAACATCGATATAAAAAGTCATTCTAGGAAACTCTTTTTTAAACTTTGCAAGCAAGGAGCTAATAAATGAATTTGCAGTTGTTGCAACTGCTATTTGAAGATGCCCAGAATTTGGATTCATAATTTCATCAATTTCAAGTTTTGAGCTCTCAAGTGTGTTTATGGTTTTTATGGCATTTTCATAAATTTTCCCCCCAATGAATGTTGGACTAATTTTTTTTCCATTAATATCAAATAATTTAACACCAATATTTTCCTGGAGTTGTTGCACTTGCATATAGACAGCAGGCTGAGTGATGTGAAGTTCTTTGCTGGCACTTGTAAAGCCTCCCAGTCTAATAACAGCTTCGAAGCTATAGAGCTGTTTTAAAGTGTAATTTATCATAATAAAAACTTATGATTATATAAATAAATATTATTTTACATTATTTAAAGTAGCTTCTATAATGAAATCATTTTTATAAATACCCACTAAAGGAGTTAGACTATGGCGAAGAAAGGTTATGACGCAGGTGTAAAAGAATATCGCGATACTTATTGGATGCCAGAATATGAGCCGAAAGATACTGATATTCTTGCATGTTTTAAAATCACGCCGCAACCAGGTGTTCCAAGAGAAGAGGTTGCTGCAGCTGTTGCAGCTGAGTCCTCAACGGGAACTTGGACAACGGTTTGGACAGATTTGTTAACGGATCTTGATCACTATAAAGGTCGTGCCTATAGAATTGAGGACGTTCCAGGGTCTGATGATGCAATCTATGCCTTCATTGCTTACCCAATAGATTTATTTGAAGAGGGGTCAATTGTAAATGTATTAACCTCTTTAGTTGGAAATGTATTTGGCTTTAAGGCTTTAAGAGCACTTAGACTTGAAGACATTCGCTTTCCTATAGCATACGTTATGACTTGTGGAGGGCCGCCAAACGGTATACAAGTTGAAAGAGATAAAATGAATAAATATGGAAGGCCAATGCTAGGTTGTACTATTAAACCTAAGTTGGGCTTGTCAGCTAAAAATTATGGCCGTGCTTGCTATGAAGGTTTGCGTGGCGGTCTAGACTTTACAAAAGATGACGAAAATGTTAATTCACAACCTTTTATGCGCTGGAGAGATCGTTTTGGTTTTGTTCAGGACGCAATTGAAAGGGCGGAAAAAGAAACTGGTGAGCGTAAAGGCCACTATTTAAATGTAACGGCTCCAACTCCTGAAGAAATGTATAAGCGTGCAGAGTACGCAAAAGAGCTTGGTACTCCAATTATTATGCATGATTTCTTTACAGCTGGATTTACTGCAAATACTGGACTTGCTAACTGGTGTAGAGATAATGGCTTATTGCTTCATATTCATAGAGCAATGCATGCAGTTGTAGACAGAAACCCTAATCATGGTATCCATTTTAGAGTGTTAGCTAAGTGTTTACGTCTTTCTGGTGGTGATCATATGCATTCTGGAACTGTAGTAGGAAAACTTGAAGGCGATCGCGAATCAACTCTAGGCTGGATTGATTGTATGCGTGATAGCTTCATTAAAGAGGATCGCTCTAGAGGTATTTTCTTTGATCAAGATTTTGGTTCAATGCCAGGAATGTTGCCAGTTGCATCTGGTGGTATACATGTATGGCACATGCCAGCACTTGTAAATATCTTTGGCGATGATTCAGTTCTTCAGTTTGGTGGTGGAACACTAGGACATCCATGGGGAAATGCAGCTGGTGCTGCTGCAAACCGTGTTGCTGTTGAGGCATGTGTTGAGGCTCGAAACGCTGGAAGAGAGTTAGAGAAGGAGTCTAAAGATATTCTTACAAATGCGGCCAAACATTCGCCTGAACTCAAGGTTGCAATGGAAACATGGAAAGAAATTAAATTTGAGTTTGATACTGTTGATAAGCTAGACATTCAGCATAAGTAATCTATCTCTTTTAAATACAAAATATATATAAGGAAACTATTATGAGTAAAGTTCAAGACTATCCTTCACGTTTAAGTGATAATGCGAGTAGAAAATTTGAGACATTTTC
>JGI26261J51718_1000990_pt1 | contig 13134 bp, 9 predicted proteins | sample SaaInlV_135m_DNA_3_FD_51718 | JGI IMG/M metagenome (IMG submission 51718)
GTAAACATGCATTAATTTCATTTAAACAAGGAGCTAATGGAGATGAAGATTTTTCAGCTCCAGAACATGATTTTAGTAAAAGAGTTGGGAATCAATATGAAGTTGCAAGAATAGTATATGAATTGAATAAATTAAAGCCGAAGGAAGTTTGCACTTCTTTACAATCAAGGTATTGGGGATACGATAAAAATGCTAAACATAAAAATTTTGATGATATTTATAGCTATTATTTAGATGCTATTAAAAACGATACAAATCTTTTACTAAATGTTGGTCCTCTTCCTGACGGGTCAATCCATTATGAAGATATAATAACTTTAACTAAGTTAGGTAAAAAAATAAACCCCCCTAAACCATAGACATATCTTCTTCTTTTAATTCAGCAATTCTTATATTAGAGTGTGCGAAAACTAATTCTACTATTACTGTTTATTCCACTTGTTTGTTTTGGGCAATTTAATATGCAACTTTTTCCAAACTATAAATCAGATGGTTTTTCATTCTCACAGGAACAAGAAATCTCAAACGTAAGAATCATGACGTATAATATTTGGAACGGTTTTGATTGGGGCAGGGATTCTAAGCGTAAAGCGAACTGTATTAATTGGATAAAAAGTAAAAAGCCAGATATTTTGGCACTACAAGAGTTNTGTGGATATGATGAACAACAACTCAAGGAAGACGCCCTAAGTTGGGGCCATCAATATGTTCAAATACTAAAAACAGAAGGATATCCTACGGCGCTTACCTCGAATAAACCTATTGAGGTAAAAGAGCGGGCTATAGAATCTTTCTGGCACGGTTTATTGCATTGCCAAACTTACGGAATCGACTTTTTCATTGTTCATTTATCTCCTTCTGACAGTGACATCAGACTTGATGAGGCCAGGCAAATCACCAAAAAGATAAATGCCCTAAATAATGATTCCTACATCATTCTAGGGGATTTTAACGCACAGTCTCCTATTGATGCGTCGTGGGTAGAAAAAAACCAAGATTTGAAAGCGAAACACAAACCAACAAAAAAGAAAAAATACTCTAACTTGCGTTTAGGAGAGTTCGACTACTCTGTTATTTCAGAATTCCTTGCTTGCCCCTCAGTTGATGTTTGTTTAGGCAAAATTAAATTGCAAGATGGATATACATTCCCAACACCAGCCTTAATAGATAAATACAATTACACTCCTCAAACAATAGTACAAAATAGAGTGCGTATTGATTACATTCTTGCCAGCCCGGCTTTGGCAAAATATTGTATTGAAGCAAAAATTTTCAACCAAAAAGAAACAGATATGCTTTCTGACCATTATCCAATATTGGCGGAGTTTAGTATTATTAAAGAATGAAAAACAGCATATAACATTTTGTATAAGTAATTAAAAAAATGAAAAAACTAATTTTTCTATTATTTCTTTTTCCTTTTTTTATTTATTCACAAATTGATAATTCAGATTTTAAGATTATAGATTCTGATTATACTAGTTATAATGTAAAAACATATGATATTATCGTTGTTGGTGGAGGTACAAGCGGAGTAGTGTCGGCGATTCAATCTTCAAGGATGGGTTCAAAAACTCTTCTTATTGAAGAATCTGATTGGCTTGGTGGAATGTTAACTTCAGCCGGTGTTAGTGCAATGGATGGAAATTATAAGCTACCCTCTGGATTCTTACAAGAATTTAGAGATAGTTTAGTTTCATATTATGGTCACCTTGATAGCTTAAAAACAGGCTGGGTTAGTAATATTATGTTTGAACCCTCAATTGGTAATAAAATTTTAAAAAAAATTACAGATTCAGAAAAAAATTTAACTATAAAGTATAATTCTGTTATTGAAGAATTATATAAAAAAGAATTTTTTTTTCTAGAGCTTGAAGAAGATCCTGATATTTATAAATCTAACATTTTAATTGATGCCACAGAACTTGGGGATTTAATTCCTTTACTTAATCTTTCTTATTTGATAGGGATGGACTCGAATCAAAGATATGATGAAGACATTGCTCCTGAAAAATCAAATAATATAATACAAGATTTAACCTATGTGATGATTTTAAAGGATTTTAAAAAAGACATGACAATTGATAAACCAAAAAATTACAATAAATATGAATTTATTTGTTCTTATGATTCTGGACAGTGTAGTGATAATGATAAGAAGCTATGGTCTAAAGATAAATTGATTACATATGGAAAACTTCCAAATAATAAGTACATGATTAATTGGCCAATAAATGGTAACGATTATTATTCTAATTCTATAGAAATGACGAAACAAGAGCGATCGTTGAATTATGAAAAGGCAAAACAGAAATCATTAAGGTTTTTATATTTCATTCAAACAGAAATGAATTTTAATAATCTCTCAATAGATTATAATGAATATAAAACAAAAGATGGGTTTCCAAAAATCCCTTATCACAGGGAATCAAGAAGATCTGAAGGTATGGTAACTCTTACATTAAATGATATTAAATCACCATATTCTAATAGTAATTCTATTTATAGAACAGGAATTGCTGTAGGAGATTATCCAGTTGATCATCATCATGGAGCATATACTAATTACTCAAATCTTCCAAAGCTTGATTTTTATCCTGTACCCTCTTATTCTGTTCCATTGGGAAGTTTAATTCCAAAAGGGATTGAAAATTTTATAGTTGTTGAAAAATCAATTTCAGTATCTAACCTTGTCAATGGAACTACTAGACTTCAACCAGTTGTGATGCAAATTGGTCAAGCCGCTGGAATTTTAGCCCACTTAGCTGTAAAAAATAATCAATCAATAAATGAAGTTAAAATAAGGGATGTACAGTTACAAATATTAAAAAGCAAGGGTTATATATTGCCATACGTTGATATAGAGATTGATCATCCCCATTTTTTAAGCTATCAAAAAATTGGAGCATGTGGAATTTTAAGATCAAAAGGAATAAATATCGGATGGGAAAATAAAACATTTTTTTATCCAAATATGAAGTTAGAATTAGATCAAGTTTTTATTGAAGATTGGAAAAATTTTGAATCCTTGCCTAAAAAATTATCCATTATAAATATTTTTAAATGGTTAAGCAAAAATAGTGGATTCAATTTTGAAAAAGATGTTTTGGAAGGCTATTGGAACAAATATAAACTTAGTGATTTTAAATTAGAAAGGATTATAACTAGAGGAGAATTCGCAGTATTATTAGACAATATTATTGATCCTTTCTCCAAAATAAATGTTGATTACCAGGGAAATTTAATAACAAATTTTAATGATTAGAAACTAAAAAAAATATTTTCAATAATTATTGAAATAAAAAACACCAATTTAAAAATAACTATTGATGTTTTTTGAGTTTTTAGTAGTGCTGGCCGTACAATAATCGTACAAGTTTTAAAAATAAAAAACCCTAATCACTTGTTTATAAAGTAGTTAGGGTTTGACTAAGCGGAGAAAGAGGGATTCGAACCCCCGGAGGTGTGACCCTCAACAGTTTTCAAGACTGCCGCATTCGACCACTCTGCCATTTCTCCAATGGGATGCAAATATAACTTCCTTTTTATTTTGTACCAATTTTATTTAAAAAATTATATAAATACCTTTCACTACATTTGAAATATGTTAGAAATAGATCAGTTTTTGTGGATTTATCCTTTATTAGTTTTCGCGGGTTTTATTGCTGGTTTTATGAACACAATGGCAGGTGGAGGTTCATTATTAACCCTTCCTCTTTTAATATTTTTGGGATTACCTCCAGCAGTTGCAAATGGAACTAATAGAATAGCAATTTTCATGTCTACTTCATCAGCAACTTTAGGTTTTAAGAGTAAAGGGGTTTCAACTTTTCCTTTTAATATTTATTTGGGCATTTGTGGGCTTTTAGGAGCTTTAATTGGTGCTAAAATAGCTATTGACATAGATGGTGCATTATTTAATAAAATACTTGCTATAATAATGATTGTTGTTGTAGTTCTAATAGTGTTTAAACCTAAGGTAAATTACACAGAACTTGTTGAAAGGTTAACAGGAAAACATCTTTATATTTCTATGATTGTATTTTTTTTTATTGGAGTTTATGGAGGATTTATAAACGCTGGGATAGGTTTTGTTATAATGCTGTTTTTACATTACTATAACAGGTTAAATTTAGTAAAAGTTAATTCTGCTAAAGTTGTTATTGTTTTAATATATACCACAGGAGCTTTAATAACTTTTGCCTTAGCAGATAAGGTAAACTGGACTTATGGCTTATTCCTTGCTTCTGGAAATTTTTTAGGGGGTTGGAGTTCCAGTCGTTGGTCAGTTAAAAAAGGTGAAAATTCAATTAAAGTATTTTTAATTGTTATAGTAGTTTTAATGTCTATAAAACTTTGGTTTTTTTAGTACTTAACATATTCTACTATTTCTAAACCATAACCAATCATTCCAACTCTTTTAATTTGTGTGCTATTTGTTAATAATTGAATTTTATGAACTTTCAAGTCATGTAATATTTGAGCTCCAATACCAAAATCTTTTTTATCCATTAAAAGGGGAGGAGATTTGACTTTTCCTGTAGACTGTATAGATTTTAATTCATTGAGTCTAAATAAAACATTATCTGGATTAGCTGTTTGATTTATAAAAACAATAACACCTTTATTATTTGAGTTTATTTTTTCAAAAACATTATCAATTTGTTTGTTAGATTCAGATGTTAAAGAATTTAGTAAATCATTGTTTGTTAAAGAAGAGTTTATTCTTACTAAAACTGGCTCATTCTCTTCCCAATCACCTTTGGTCAAAGCTATGTGTACCTGATCATTATTAGTTTGTTGAAAAGCATGTAGTTTATATTTACCAAACCTAGTATTAAAATTAAAATAATCTTTTTTTGATATAAGACTATCATGCTTCATTCTATAAGCTACTAAATCTTCGATAGAAACAACCTTTAAATCAAGGTTTTTGGCAACTTTAATTAAGTCTGGTAATCTTGCCATAGAACCATCTTCTTTCATTATTTCACAAATTACACCAGCAGGTGAAAATCCAGCTAGTCTTGCAAAATCTATAGCAGCTTCTGTATGACCAGTTCTTCTTAATACTCCTCCATCTTTAGCTATTAATGGGAATATGTGGCCTGGTCTAGCTAAATCGCTAGATTTAGTGCTATTATCTACTAAAGCTTTAATTGTTTTAGCTCTATCTGAAGTAGAAATTCCAGAAGTCACACCATTTCCCCTTAAATCAACAGAAACAGTAAATGCCGTGTCCATAGGGTCAGTATTGTTAGAAACCATTGGACTTAAATGGAGCTCTTTAGATCTTTTATCAGTTAATGGCACACATATTAATCCTCTACCATGTTTAGCCATGAAATTTATTATTTCATTAGAAACTAACTCAGCAGCACAAATAAAGTCTCCTTCATTTTCTCTACCTTCATCGTCAACAACAATAATTACTTTTCCTGATTTAACGTCATCAATAGCTTCATTAATAGTGTTAAGTTTTATGCTATTATTTGTCATTAATTTTTTTTTTAAAAATAAGATATTTTAAGCTTTTTTAAACGATAAAAGTTTATTAAAAAATATTCGAAATGGATTAGCTATTTTATCAAAATTGAAAATTGATTTATCTGATGAAGCTCTCCAAATTAAATAAACACCTAACGGGAGCATTATTAAATTAGGAAGCCAACTACCAATAAACGAATCTATACTTCCATCTTCTGCAGCATTTCTGCTAAATGTTCCTAGAAAGTGGTAGCTTAAAAAAAGTATCAAAGATATTACTATTGGGAGTCCAAATCCACCTTTTCTAATAATAGCTCCTAATGGCGCTCCAACAAAAAATAGAATAATTGAAGCTAATGCTAAAGCGTATTTATCAAACAAATTTGATTTATGTAGATTGATTATCTTTTCTTTTATAAAAAAAGTATTTTTTTGATTAACGAGAACTTGTTTTTGTCCATTTAAAACATTTAGAACTGCATTAACAATAGAAATTTGAATGTCTTTTGGATAATCATTCAAATGATTTCTGTAATTACTATATAATGTTTTTTCTCTATTTTTGTAATCCATTCTAATATTGTTTTGGAAATTTGTAATTCCAGTTCTTGTATAGAAATTTTTTCCAAAATTTTCATATCTAAAAGCTAATTTTTTAGATAAAGAATCTATACTTAATCCTAACTGTGAAACATTTTGCATTCTATATGTGTTTCTATATTTCTCGTCATCGAAATCTACTTGATTAAAATCTCTTAAGTCAATATTCATTATATATTTCTCGAAAGAAACATAAGTATGAGGNACAAATTGTTTGTTNTTTGGTCTTTTACTATCAATATCCTGATATCTTTTCCCNTTTTTNAAGACTAATTGTAAAATTTCATCAGATTCTGTACTAATCAATTCACCACTATCTGCTTTTATAACTAAAGTGTTTTTTGAATTAAAATTATTTTGGTGGATAATTACATCCTCTAAAAGAGTATTGTTTGGACCGTGTTTTCTTCCGACTTTTATATTCATCATATTTATATCGTTAAAAACACCTTCAGTTATAGCAAGCGCTGGCTTAAGTTTTGCTAAATTCTTTCTTAAGTTATAGGATTTGAATTCCGCTAATGGCATCAATGTATTTGCAATAAAAAACATTCCAATGCATAAAATTAGATTAAATGCAATAATACTCCTCATAGATCTAAAAAGTGACATGCCTGATGATTTTATTGCTGCTAACTCGTATTGTTCAGAAAGGTTGCCAAAAGTCATGATAGAAGCTAATAAAACTGTTAGAGGAAGTACTAATGGAAGAAGTTTGGGAGAGTAATACAATAAGAACCTGAATATAATTTCAAAATCTACTTCTTTTCCTGCTAAATCATCAATAAACATCCAGATAAGATGAAATATAAAAATAAACATCAATATGAAAAAGAAACTAAAAAATATTTTTAGATACGATGTTAGTATATATCTATCAAGAATTTTCATTATTTCAAAGATTTTCTATATAATAATTTTTGTATTCGTTTTTGTTAAATACAAAAATATTATCCTTAATTTCTGGATTATAGATAATACTATCTACTTTGAGTATTGTTTTTGTTTTATTTTTTCCGATTTCAATTAACTTAGAAATATTATTTTCACTAACGTTAATTCCTAATAACAAATAACTTGTCTCAGAGTATGAATCTATTGGTATAAGTTTTAAAAATTGAATTCTCTCTTCATAACTTATTTCTATTTTATCCCATAGCAATAAATATCCATTTCTATAAAATTTCAGTAATTGAGATGGTTTTATTGTTTGCTGATCTTCATTACCAATACTTGAAATCAACACTTCCTCATTCTCTTCTACAATAGTATATATATATTCTGAATCGCATATTTGATTAATCCCCATAAAATTCAATAGATAATTATCGTTTTCTATTATTATTGTTCCNTTTAAGTCTTGATTGATTCCATCTANTGTATTTTCTAAAGTATAAGTGAAATCAATTTGGTAACTTTTTGCATTGTCAATTTTTTCTGAGACTTTATTAAGTAAATTTTCTGCCTTAGAGTCATTTTGAGAAAGAACTATATTAAAAATAAGTAAGGCAATAAGAAATAAAATATTTTTCATTAAATATTTTTTTCGCTTTCTAAAAATGCATTTAATGATGCTAGGTCTGGAATTAACACTTCTCTAGCTTTACTTCCCTCAAATGATCCAACAATACCGGCCGCTTCTAATTGATCTATAATTCTTCCTGCTCTATTATAACCTAATTTCATTTTTCTTTGTAGTAAAGAGGCAGACCCTTGTTGTGCAATTACAATAACTTCTGCCGCTTCTTTAAATAAAACATCTCTTTCATCTATTTTGTTATCAATTGAACTAGAATTTTCTTCTTCAATATATTCTGGTAATTCATACGCTGTTGCATAAGCTTTTTGTGAGCCAATGAAATCAGTTATTTTTTGAATTTCTGGTGTATCAACAAATGCACATTGAATCCTTATAAGATCATTTCCTTGTGTAAACAACATATCTCCACGTCCTATTAGTTGATCAGCTCCTCCACTATCTAAAATAGTTCTTGAATCAATTTTTGACGTTACTCTAAAAGCTATTCTTGCAGGAAAATTTGCTTTAATAACACCAGTTATTACATTAACTGAGGGTCTTTGGGTAGCTATAATTAAATGAATTCCTACAGCACGTGCTAATTGAGCAAGTCTAGCAATAGGTGTTTCTACTTCTTTTCCTGTAGTCATTATTAGATCAGCAAATTCATCTATTATTAATACAATATATGGTAAAAAGACATTACCAGATTCTGGATTTAATTTCCTTTTTTTGAATTTAGTATTATATTCTTTTATGTTTCTACATAATGCATTTTTAAGCATTTCATAACGATTGTCCATTTCAATACAAAGTGAATTCAGGGTCTTTATTACAGCTTTGTTATCAGTGATAATTGCTTCGTCAGTATTAGGTAACTTAGCCAAATAATGTCTTTCAATTTTATTAAAAAGAGTTAATTCTACTTTTTTTGGGTCAACCAAAACGAATTTAACTTCAGACGGATGCTTTTTATAAATTAGAGATGTTAATACTGCATTTAATCCAACTGATTTACCTTGACCTGTTGCACCAGCCATTAATAAGTGTGGCATTTTTACTAAATCAACTACATAAGTTTCGTTACTTATTGTTTTTCCTAAAACGAGAGGTAACTCCATCTCAGCTTCTTGATAATTTTTAGATGAAACTACAGAGCGCATTGAAACAATTGTTGAATTTTTGTTTGGAACTTCTATTCCAATTGTTCCTTTTCCTGGGATAGGAGCTATAATTCTGATTCCTAATGCAGATAATGATAAAGCAATATCATCTTCTAAATTTTTAATTTTAGATATTCTAACTCCAGCTTCTGGAACAATTTCATATAAGGTTACAGTTGGTCCTATAGTTGCCTTAATATGATCTATTCCAATTTTATAATTTTTTAAAGTTTCTAAAATCTTTTCCTTGTTTTCTTCTAACTCCTCTTCATTTATGGTAATAACGCCTCCGTCGTTATGATCTTTTAATAAATCAATTGATGGAGGTTGAAAGTTTTTAAGTTCTAAAGTATGATCGTATTCACCATATTTTTTAACTAAGTTTTTTGCTATAGAATCTTCATCTAATGTTTCTTCAGTTTTATTAGTTTCTATTTCTATTTTAATATTAGTATCAGGCTGAGATTTAATTGTTGATTCTGTTTTGTTAATTGAGGAAAAATTTTGAATCGTTGGTTTCAACTCTTCGTTATTAACTTCAAAACTAGATTTGGAATTTTTTTCTAAATCTAGTTCAGCTTCAGAGTTTGTTTCTTCTTTTTCTAATACAACGTCGTTTGATTTTTTGTTTTTGAACCAAACTCTTCTTAAGCTTTCGTAGATTTTTTCTGGTGTAATTTTCATTCTAATTACTAAAAAAGAAAATAATCCAAAAATCAATATTGATATGATCCCAATTTCTCCAATGTAAATAAAAATTAATTCACTCAATTCATATCCAATTGCGCCTGCTAAAAGTTTNTTAGTAAAAAAATATCCAAAGAATATAGATGACCAAATCATTATTAAAAATCCCCAAATCCATTTATTTACAAGTTTCTTTGAATTAGCTCCAACAAAGTAAGAAATACCAGTTATGAATAATAGAAATGAAAACACAAATGATGCTACGCCAAACATTCTATATATTAAAAAATGACTTAGGATAGCCCCAAATTTCTTGGCAATATTAATTGTATGAATATCTTTAGAGAAGAAATTTTCTAAATTTGATTGATCAATTCTCCAAGTATTAAAGTATGATAATAAAGATGCAAAAATTAATATTGAAAATAATATCAAAAAAACTCCAAGCATTATTTGTCTAGAACGATATTGTCTGTTTTTTTTATCTTTTAATTTGTTACTAATTTTAGCCATATGAAGTGTAAAACAAAAGTAAAGATTTAAAATTAAAGATATTAAACTGTTTTACTATCTAGTTTTTTTATTTTGATGTTTAGTGCAGCAAAAAATAATGTCATAAAGAAGCTAAGCCAATTAAATACAGCATATATAAAATAATCAAATACACTAACTCCTAATACTCCCGACTGATAAGCTCCACATGTATTCCATGGAATTAAAACTGATGTTACAGTTCCAGTATCTTCTAAAGTTCTACTTAAGTTTTCAGGAGCTAAATTTTTATCCATATAAGCTTTTGAAAACATTTTACCAGGAATTACTATAGACAAGTATTGATCAGAAGCAGTTAAGTTAATTGCTAAACAGCTGCCTGCTGTACTAGCAAAAAGAGCAAATGTTGATTTACCTAAATTCAATAGTGAACTACTTATTTTTTTTAATGAACCGATAGCCTCCATTATTCCTCCAAACACCATAGCACATATTACTAGCCATATTGTATCTAACATTCCTTTCATTCCCCCACTAGTAAATAGTTCATTTAATGCAGCATTTCCTGATTCTATAGATGTGTCTACAGTTATTGCATTTAAAATTGAAACATAGGCGCTTTTTAACGTTAATGTATTTGATCCGGAAATTTGATTTAAAATTTCAGGTTGAAGGAAAATAGCGAAAACTCCCCCCAGCATTGTCCCTGTAAATAAAGCAATTAATGGAGGTGTTTTTTTAAATATCATAAAAATTACTATAATAGGAACTGTAAAAACCAAGGGATTAATGTTAAAGGTATTACTGATAGAATTTAGCAACAAATCATTGTCCGTAGGTCCAGTAGAAACAACAAAGAAATTTAAAATAATAAACACAATTAGACTTATTGTAATAGTAGGTATAGTTGTTATAGTTAAATATTTAATGTGTGTAAATAGGTCAGATCCAGAAATAGCCGGAGCTAGATTTGTAGTGTCACTTAATGGAGACAATTTGTCTCCAAAATACGCGCCTGAAATGATTGCACCTGCTGCCATACCTGTAGGAATTCCTATTGCTTTTGCTATTCCTATTAAAGCAATGCCAACAGTTGCCGATGTAGTCCAACTACTACCAGTTGATATTGAAATTATGGCACAAATAATTAAACACGAAGGAAGGAATATTGAAGGATGGAGTATTTTTAAACCATAGTAAATCATAGAAGGTATAATTCCGCTAATTAACCATGTGCCAGATAATGCCCCAACAAATAACAAAATTAATATAGCTCCAGTGATTGATTTTAGGTTTTGAGAAACCACATTAATCATCATTTTAAATTCGATACCCTTATTAAGACCTAATGTTGCTGCTATAGCCGCACCAATTAAAAGAATAAATTGATTAGAGCCACCCATTGCTTCATCTCCAAATACATAAACATTGTATGCCAATAAAATTACTAGTAAAATAACTGGAATAAGAGCTTCAAATAAAGTAAGATTATTTGTTTTTAAGTTTTTTTTAGAGGAATTTTCCATCACCACGCTAATATATAATTAGTTATAAACATAATTCTATTTTTAATTTAATCATTTAATAAAATAAAATAAAACATTTGTACTTTTGAAAAAAAAAGAATGAATCAATTTGATATAGTAATTATTGGGTCTGGACCAGGAGGTTATGTTTGTGCAATTAGATGTGCTCAGTTAGGCATGAAAACTGCTTTAATTGAAAAGTATGACACTTTAGGCGGGACATGTCTAAATGTTGGCTGTATACCCTCAAAATCTCTTCTTGACTCTTCACATCATTATTATGAAGCATTACATAATTTTGATAATCACGGAATAGAAATTAATGGTGAATTGAAAGTAGATTTAAAAAAAATGATTTCTAGAAAGGATTCAGTTGTTGAACAAACTACGAAAGGTATTGAATTTTTGATGAGTAAAAACAAAATTACTACATACAATGGCATAGGATCTTTTATAGATTCATCTACAATAAAGGTTAGTGGTTTAGATTTTGAGAAAGAAATATCTTTTAAAAATGCAGTAATTGCTACTGGATCTAAGCCTACACCATTATCTTTTGCAAAAATTGACAAGAAAAGAACAATAACTTCTACTGAAGCTTTAAAACTCAAAGAAATTCCAAAGAAATTAATAGTTATAGGAGGAGGAGTTATTGGATTAGAATTGGGTCAAGTTTATAATAGACTAGGTTCAGAAGTTTCAATAATTGAATATTCGAATACAATTACACCATTTATGGATGCAGCAGTTTCAAAAGAATTNATTAGGATTTTTAAGAAACAAAAAATAAAATTTTATTTATCACATAANGTATTTGAAGTAAATTCTTCTAATGATTCTGTAACTGTTCTAGCTGAAGACATTAATGGAAATANAGTAAGTTTTGAAGGTGATTATTGTTTGGTTTCNGTTGGAAGAAGACCTTACACTGAAGGGTTAAATCTAGATAATTTAGGAATAAATACAAATAAGAAAGGACAAGTAGAAGTAAATGAATATTTACAAACGAATATAAATAATGTTTATGCTATAGGAGACGTTGTGAAAGGACCTATGTTAGCTCATAAAGCTGAAGAAGAAGGAGTTATGGTTGCTGAAATAATTGCTAATCAAAAACCACATATTAATTATAATTTAATTCCTAACGTTATATATACTTGGCCAGAAGTAGCTTCAGTTGGAAAAAATGAAGAACAATTAATTCAATTAGGTATTTCTTATAAAAAAGGNCAGTTTCCAATGCGTGCTTTAGGAAGAGCGAGGGCTAGCATGGATATAGATGGNTTTGTAAAAATATTAGCAGATAGTAAAACTGATGAGATACTTGGAGTCCATATTATTGGTGCTAGAGCTGCAGATTTAATTGCTGAAGCTGTTACTGCAATGGAATTTAGAGCTACTGCTGAAGATTTATCCAGAATGAGTCATTCTCATCCAACATATGCAGAAGCTATTAAAGAGGCTGCTTTAGTGGCAACTGAGAATAGACCATTACATATTTAGAATTCAATTCAAACTATTTAGGATACTAATATTGATAAACTTTAATTCAACTTCATAGTTTTTTCCATTTTTAATTTGATTTCTTTTAAGCATAAATTACCCAAACTACCTTTAAGAGTATGATCTAATTTTTTATTGGGAATAAAATTATTTTTTT
>JGI26261J51718_1001019_pt1 | contig 12871 bp, 13 predicted proteins | sample SaaInlV_135m_DNA_3_FD_51718 | JGI IMG/M metagenome (IMG submission 51718)
AAGAAATGCGAAAAATGATGTGGCCTGATTCCACAGAATAATCTTTTTTTATTTTATATTTTTCTTAATTTAGATACACCTGTATTGATATGATCAATAATAGTTGGTAATGGTGTACCTGGACCAAACACGTGGTCTACTCCTGATTTAACTAAGTCTTTATGATCAATTTCTGGAATTACCCCTCCGCCTACAATCAACACATCTTTGATTCCTTTCTTTTTGAGAGTTTTTACAACTCTGGGAAACAAAGTTCCATGTGCTCCATTTAACAAACTCATTGCAACTGCATCAACATCTTCGTCTTCTGCAATTTGTGCAATTCTATCTGGTGTGGCAAATAACCCTGAATAGATTACTTCCATCCCTGCATCTCTAAATGCTCTACATAAAACCAATGCACCTCTATCGTGACCATCTAAGCCTAATTTGGCAACTAAAATTTTGATATTACGTGATGTTGCTTTTTGTTTCATATTTTCGTTTTATTATGTATATTTTAAAAGGTTTAGTCTTTATTCATAAATCTGATCTTATTCCAAATATGTTTTAAAATGTTCTAAATATCTCATTTACTCCGATCTAATCTTTATTCTTGGTTTTGTTGAATGAGATCATTTGAACTATCTGTTTAAATTAGACCTGAAAATTACTTCTGTATGTCAAATAATCAAAATGATACAATTTTCATCGGTAAAAAACCATTGATGACCTATGTTACATCCACTATTGTTCAATTAGCTACAAAGCCTAATGTAATTATCAAGGCAAGGGGATTGACTACTTCAATTGCAATTGATGTTGCACAAATAGTAATCAAGAAGACTAAACCTGCCTTCCAAATTGATAATGTATCTATAGGATCAGAATCTTTAGTGTCTTCTGATGGTAGAAATAGAGATGTTTCAACCATAGACATTTCTATAAAAAGGACTACTGCATAAGGTTATCAATATGGCTGCTGCTAATTCAACTCCTAGTTGTTTACGTTGTGGAAAGAATTCACTTCTTACTGATGATGTAACTGGAGAACAATTTTGTTCCAAATGTGGTTATGTGGTCTCAGAGAAATCTCAAGAGTCTGGACCTGAATGGAGATCATTTCAAAAAGATGGTGGTGCTGATCCAGCAAGAACTGGTGCTCCTTCATCATTAATGATACATGACATGGGATTATCTACTGTCATCAATCCGTTAAACAAAGATGCATCTGGAAAACCATTATCAACTTCAATGAAAAGTACTATCGAACGCCTTAGAACTTGGGACAGCAGAAGTCAAGTTCATGAACCTGTAGATAGAAATCTTAGACAAGCACTTAGTGATTTAAATAAATTAAAAGATAAAGTTTCAGTACCTGCCAATGTTCTTGAAAAAGCAGCTTATATTTACAGAAAAGCATTGGAGAAAAAATTGGTTCGAGGCCGTTCAATTTCTGCAATGATTGCTGCATCTTTGTATGCCGCATGTAGAGATACTGAAACACCAAGAACACTAAAAGATATTGCAGACTCTGCAAATGTAAAAAGAAAAGATATTGCAAGATGTTATCGACTACTACATCATGAATTAGAATTAAAAATGCCCGTTGTTGACTCCATCCAATGTATTGCAAGAATTTCTAGTAAATTAGCAATTTCTGAAAAAACTAAACGTTATGCAGTTAAAGTACTAAAGGAAGCACAAGAACGTAAGGAATCTGCAGGCAAGGATCCAATGGGACTTGCAGCCACTGCATTATATCTTTCATGTGTTAAAAATGGCGTATCTATAACTCAAAGAGATCTTGCAGAAGCAGCTGGTGTAACTGAAGTAACAATAAGAAATAGATACAAAGGATTGAAAGCTGATCAGGCTCCAAAACCTAAAAATTCTTCTGAATAATTTTAAACATTTCTGATATATCGTAAAATAGAAAATTTACATAAGGCATAAAATTTTCATTAAATTATGGATGTCAGTCCTTTAAATTACAAATTAACTTTTGAACCTGATCTAAAAAAATTTACTTTCAATGGGTTAGAATCCATTTCAATTAATTGTAAAAAATCTGTAAATGTAATCACTATGAATTGTGCTGAATTAAAAATAAAATCTTGTATTGTAAAATCTGGGAAAAAAATAATTAAATCATTTCCTAAAACAAATGAAAAAAAAGAAGAATTACAAATTAAACTTGCAGAAAAAATACGTGGATTATGTACTGTTGACTTGGAATTTGAAGGTATTTTGAATGATAGATTATTGGGATTTTATCGTAGCAGATATGAACAAAACGGGAAAACCAAATATCTTGCAACTACTCAATTTGAGGCTGCAGATGCCAGACGTGCATTCCCTTGTTGGGATGAACCTGAGGCTAAGGCAACTTTTGAAATTTCAATTATTGCTGATAACCAATTCACTGCAATATCTAACATGCCTGTAAAAACAAAGAAAAAAACTGGTAAGACAACAATTTATAATTTCCAAAAAACTCCTCTTGTTTCAACATATTTGATTTATCTTGGTGTTGGTGAATTTGAATATCTTTCAGGAAAAGCAGGTAAAATTCAGATTCGTGTTGTAACTACAAAAGGGAATACCTCTAAAGGCAAATTTTCTTTAGAGTTGGGAAAAAAACTCCTCACTTCATATGAAAAATATTTTGGAATCAAATTCCCACTACCTAAACTTGATTTAATTGCAGTTCCTGATTTTGCAGCTGGTGCTATGGAAAATTGGGGTGCTATTACTTTTAGAGAAACAATTTTGCTTTATGATCCAAAAACCTCTTCAACTAGAACTAAACAATTCATTGCAGAAGTCATTTCTCATGAAATAGCCCACATGTGGTTTGGAAATTTAGTTACTATGAAATGGTGGAATGATTTATGGTTGAATGAAAGTTTTGCAACCTTTATGGCAACTAAATTTGTTGATAAATTTTATCCTGAATGGGATTTGTGGAATCAATTTGTTGAGGATGCAATGAATGTGGCAATGGGACTTGATTCGCTTAAAACGACCCATCCAATTGATGTTAAAGTTAATTCACCTGCTGAAATTCGTGAAATCTTTGATGCAATTTCATATGATAAAGGAGGTTGTGTGTTACGAATGCTGGAGAACTATGTTGGTGAACCAAATTTCCAAAAGGGATTAAAAAAATATCTTTCTGATTTTAAGTACAAAAATGCTAAAGGTCAAGATTTGTGGGATGCTATTGGAAAAGCCTCTAAAATGCCTGTCACTTCTATGATTAACACTTGGTTAAAACAGCCTGGATTCCCTCTTGTTGAAATTAATCAGGATGGTAATAATTTGAAAATCAAACAAAAACGTTACTTGCTAGAATCTAATAAAAAATTCAGTAAGGGTTTGTGGTCAATTCCATTATCTTTAGGTTTAGAACAAGAAACTTCTAAAACATTATTTTCCAAAAAATCTATGTCTGTGAAATTACCTAAAAACACAGTTGGCTTTGTTGCTAATTATGGTAGGAAAGGATTCTATCGCGTCAAATATGATGAAGGAATCTTACTTGATCTTAAAATGTTAGTAGATGAAAAGCGTATGCCTCCAATTGATAGATGGGCTGTACAAAATGATTTATTTTCTCTATGTGTTTCTGGTGACGAACAAGTAAGAAACTATCTTGATTTCTCTGATGCATATTTTGATGAAGACAGTTATCTTGCATCAGTTAATGTTGCACACAATTTGGCATCACTGTATTTCCGTGCATTTGATGAAACTTTTATTGAAGAAATAAGAAGCTACGCTGTAAATTATTTTAGAAAAATTTTATCAAATCTTGGATGGGAACCTAAAAAATCTGATAAACATACTGATGCATTATTGAGAACATTTGCAATATCTGTTTTGGGAAAAATGAATGATGATACTGTCACAGATGAAGCAATTAAAAAATATAAAAAATTCTTAAAATCCCCCNGTAGTTTATCTCCTGATTTAATAGAAACTATTTGTTCTATTGCNGCTTGGAATGGAAATTCAAAAACTTTTGCTGAATTAAAAAAATTATATACAAATGCAAAAACAATGGAGGAGAAACTTCGTTTCTTGGGTGCAATGTGTGGATTTCAGGATAAGAAATTACTTGTTAAAACCCTTGATTTTTCTCAAACTTCTGCTGTAAGATCTCAAAATATGCAATTACCAATAATGAAGATTGCTGGAAATCCCTATGGTGATAGAGTTTTGTGGTCTTGGTTAAAGAAAAATTGGAAAAAAATCAATAAAAAAGTAGGACATGGAAATCCTTTGTTTAATCGTATTGTGGCTAGTATTGCCGGTGTAGCTGATGATTCTATGGAAAAAGAAATTAAATTATTTTTCAAAAATAATCCTACTCCTGGAACTGAACGAACTCAAAGTCAAACTCTGGAAAGAATTAGAATTAATTCAAAATTCCTAAGAACAATGCGAAAAGAATTCAAAAATGGCTAAAAAATTAGGCCCTCCAATATTCCTTGGTGTTTTCACCGTTTTGGCAATTGTATTTTTAACTGGTGGTGGCACTGATGACAAGGATCCTTTACGTGAAAATTTTCAAGTGGAGGCAATTTACTATGATACTGGTTATGTAGAAATTTCTTATTTTGATAAATCTGAAAAAACAAGCAGTGTTATTCTTGAAATACTTGGAATGGAAAATTCATTTCAAAAATCTTTTACTGATTCTCAATTTATAGAAATTGTACAATTTCCAAATGAACCAAAATACGGTTGGGCAATTCACCCTATAGTTTTAGAAGTTGAACACGAAGAATTTGGTCATGTTCAAATTAAGACTGAGATTCATGACATGGATACTCCAATTCCAAATACTATCTATGACCCATCATAGATCACATACAAGATTTTATTCTACCTTTTGAATCATATTTTATGGTTGACCTACTTTCTGATTTAAAAAAAGGAAAACGTGGTGCAATTGCCAAAGCTATTACTATTGTTGAAAATGATCCAAAAGAAACAAAAAAACTCTTAAAAAAAATTTTTAAAGATTCTGGTAATTCTAGCATTATTGGAATTACTGGCCCTGCAGGAGCTGGAAAAAGTTCTCTTATCAACAAAACTGCTATGTCTCTAAAAAAATTGGGCTCCAAACCTGCTGTCTTGGCAATTGATCCTACTAGTCATGTTACTGGTGGTGCCATATTGGGTGATAGAGTTAGAATGAGTGAGTCTACTGATTCTGGAACGTACATTCGAAGTATTGCATCCAGAGGTGCTACAGGAGCTGTTTCACGTTCATTGCGAAATAGTATTAGAATTTTAGAGTATGCTGGATTTAATCCCATAATTATTGAAAGTGTTGGTGCAGGACAAACCGAAGTTGAAATATCTAATATTGCTGATATCACTGTAGTTGTTTTTAATCCAAATACTGGAGACAGTATTCAAACAATCAAAGCTGGATTGACTGAAATTGGAGATATCTATGTAGTTAACAAAAGTGATCTTCCTGGAACTAACCAACTCTTTGATGCTGTTCGTGATTTCATAGGTGATTCTAAAAGAAATCCTACAATTCTAAAAACATCTGTTAAAAAAAATTCAGGAATTACTGTTTTTGCAAAAACNCTCAAAGATATGATGACTATAAAAAAGAAATTTAAAACTGAAAAGGATTTGGAACGATTTGAAGCAGAATTGAAGGATATTGTTTTAAATAACATCAAAGAAAAGGTTGAAGAAATGGTAGAATCTGACAAAACATTTTCAAATTATCTTAAAAAATTACAATCTAAAAAAATCGATCCGTTTACTGCTGGAGATAAACTAAGTAAATCTTTGATAAAGTGATATTATGGCTGCAAAAAAACCTACAAAATCAAAGGCTTCTGAAAAGAAAATTTTTACTGATTCTGAATATTCTGTAAAACGTATTTATCAAAAATCTAACAAAAAGAAAGCTACTGAGGATGCAGGAAAATATCCTTTCACTAGAGGTATACATCCTGGCATGTTCCGTGAAAGATTTTGGACCATGAGACAGTATTCTGGATTCGGTGATGCAAAATTAACTAATGAACGTTTCAAATTCATGCTTGAAAAAGGTCAAACTGGTCTTAGTATGGCATTTGATCTTCCAACTCAAATTGGATATGATTCAGATTCTCCACAAGCTGAAGGTGAAGTTGGAAAAGTAGGAGTTTCAATTACTTCTATCAAAGATATGATGACTGCCTTTGATGGAATTCCACTTGGAAAAGTTAGTTCATCAATGACAATTAATTCAACTGCATCAACATTACTTGCATATTATATTGCAGTTGGTGAATCTCAGGGATTCAAAAGTACAGAACTTAGAGGTACAACTCAAAATGATATCTTAAAAGAATACATTGCAAGAAATACCTACATCTATCCACCGCAACCTTCTATGAGGTTAATTGGTGACATGATTGAGTTTTGTGCAGAAAAAGTCCCATCATGGTATCCTGTATCCATCTCTGGTTATCACATGAGAGAAGCTGGTTGTACAGCTACTCAAGAAATTGCATTCACATTAGCAAACGCAATTGCATATATTCAAACTTGTTTGGATAAGGGATTAAAAATTGATGACTTTGCACCACGTCTGTCATTTTTCTTTTGTTGTACAATTGAGTTCTTTGAAGAAGTTGCAAAATTCAGAGTTGCAAGAAAGGTATATGCAAAAATCCTCAAAGAAAAATTCCATGCAAAGAATCCTCGTTCATTACAATTAAAATTCCATACTCAAACTAGTGGTGAATCACTAACTGCACAACAACCTAACAACAACATTGTACGTGTTGCAATCCAAACAATGGCAGCTGTTGCTGGTGGTACTCAATCTCTTCATACTAATTCTAGAGATGAAGCCCTTGCTTTACCTACTCAGGAATCTGCAAAAATTGCTCTTAGAACTCAACAAATTGTCGCACATGAAAGTGGTATTACTAAAACTGCTGATCCTCTTGCTGGATCATATTATCTTGAAGAATTATGTGATCAAATTGAGGCTGACGTTTGGAAATATTTGAAGAAAATTGAAAGAATGGGAGGTTCTGTCAAAGCAATTGAGAAAGGTTTCTTCCAATCTGAAATTAGAGCAAATGCATACCGTCTAAAGAAAGAAACTGATAATGAAGATAGAATAATCGTTGGTGTCAATAAATATTCTGAAGAAGAGGAACAACCCGAATTACTTAGAATTGATGGTAGAATTGAGGTTCAACAAAAGAAGGCACTTAAGAAATTACGTGCTGATAGAGATTCTAAAAAATTAGAAAAAGCATTATCTGCAATGCAAAGTGCAGCTGACACTGAAGAAAATCTCATGCCATACATTGTTACAGCTGCAAAAGCATTTGCAACCACTGGTGAAATTAGTAATACTTTCAGAGAAGTCTTTGGTGAGTATCGTCCAAAGGAGGTCTTTTAATTGAAAATTGATCATATTGCAATTGCAGTGAATAATGTGGAGGAATCTGCAAAAGTGTATCAGCAAGCATTGGGTGCTGATCATGTAGAATTTGAAACCGTAGAAAATCAAGGAGTTAAAGTTGCAATAATTGAATTAGAAAATGGACGAATTGAATTGATGCAACCAACAAATGATTCGAGTCCAATTAAAAAATTTCTTGATAAAAAGGGCCAAGGACTTCATCACATGGCATTAGATACTGATAATATTGAAGGTGAAGTTGAAAGAATGGAGGGTTGTGGTATACAATTCTTGGGAAAAATTGGGCCTGGATCTGCAGGAACTAAAGTTACCTTCATTCATCCAAAATCTTTAGATGGTGTTTTAACTGAACTTTGTTCCCATCCAAAATAAATTCTTGAATTTTTTAAAAAATATTATATTTCTAATCTATTTTTCAAATCTTTCACTTTTTCTATAATTTTATTTTTATCATGTTCTGTAATGTTTGATTTTTGTATCTCATTTTGTATTTGATTTATTATTTCTATGATGCCTCCGTTTAATGTGACTTTTCTAAAATTTGATTTATTGAATCCTTGAGTGTCTGTTTTATCTATTTCTTGAATTCCCTCTGGTAATATTTCATATATTTTGATTAATTTCTCTTCTTGTCTTTGTGGTGACATTAACACAAATTCATTTTTTCTTAATTCTTCTAATTCCTGTTTAATTTTATCTTCTGATGTTCCAAGGATATCTGTTATTTGATCTATGTTGCATGATTTAATTTGTAACAGTCTCAATATTCTTCCCCAAATTGGTATGTTGGCACTCCAAAGTATTTCACGAGCTAATTGTGTTATTGAAAAAGATCCATCTGAATTTAATGAAATAAACTTTCTATCTTTAAGTGACGCTAACGTATCTAGTATTTTACCTACTCCGTGTCTTTTTAACTCTGAATTTTCTAAATTATTTTCGTCAAATGTTCCTTTTTCTTTAACTGCTAAAAATAATACTTCTAAATCTATAGTTCCTAATTTTCTCATAAACTATTTTGTCTTGAAGAATATATGTGGATTATGATTTTTCAATTTATGGTACATTATCTACTTCCAAAATTATCTTATGGGTATGATGAATTGGAACCATTTATTGATGAAGAAACTATGAAAATTCATCATTTAAAACATCATCAGACATATGTTGATGGTTTGAATAATTCTCTTGCTGAAATTGGTGCTGCATCACACCCAAAATACATATCTGCAATTCTTGCTGAATTAAGTTCTATTCCTGAATCAGGACGATCATCAATTAATTTTTTTGGTGGTGGTTTTGAAAATCATAGACTGTTTTGGGAAACCTTAACTCCTAACGGTGATAAAATACCTGGAGGAAAATTAGAAGATCAAATAGATGTTTATTTTGATAATTTTGAAAATTTCAAAAAAATCTTTTCTGAAAAAGCTACTTCTATACAGGGTAGTGGATGGTGTTGGTTAGTTTTTAACGAAACATATCATAAAGTTGAAATTCTTACAACTTCGAATCAAACTAGTCCTTGGACTCTTCAAAAAACACCCTTATTGGGACTAGATATGTGGGAGCATGCATATTATTTGAAACATCAGAACAAACGTCCTGATTATGTTACATCTTGGTGGAATGTTATAAACTGGGATTATGTTGTTAATAGATTTGAAGAAATTTTTTAGTTTCAAAAAAGATTCATTAAGAATACCGCCAAATTATTTTTATGGATATGATGCTTGAAGAAGAATTAATTGATTTGATGACGTTTTGTTTACAAAATCCGGATTCATCTGATATTTCTGAAAAACATAATCGAATCAAAGAGATTGGGCAAGAAATCTATGATGATGGTGGTGATGATGCAATTGAAAATTTTTCATTTGTTTTAAAAAATAGAATTACACAAGAAATTGAAAAAGATCCGTCGCCATTGCTTTCGCTATGGCAAGGCCTAACTAGCAAATAGAAGAACAGTTTTTTTGAAACTTTATCCTCTACCTATTCTGAAAATGGCTGTACTGCATGTTGGGCAGGTGCCTTTGATTGCAGGTTTTCCATTTTTCATGGTGTATGGTGCAGGACTGCCGATTTCTCGTTTGTCGCGGCACTTTACACAATATCCTATTGTCATAATTCAAGTAGGCTCATTGTTATATTAGCGAGATCTTGTCGAACTTTTTTTACTAATAGGCAAACATCTGATCTCATTTTTTGCGTTCCGCAATCATTTTTTTCGTATTGGTCATGAGGTAATTCTCATTAAATTATTTTTTATTTTAAATTTTTAATTACTGTAGATTTATTTGAAATTATTTTTCCTGGATTAAGAATTCCATTTGGATCCATTTGCTGTTTAATTGTTTTAAATATTTGAAAATTTTTGTTACCGTATAATTGTTTTACAAATTCTGATCTAGCTAAACCATCTCCATGTTCTGCTGATATTGTTCCGTTATTTTCAATTATTTCATCAAAATACTCTGTTGCAATTTTTTTAATTATTTTTGTTTCATTTTTTTCCATAATTAAACGAACATGAATATTCCCATTTCCAATATGTCCATAACTAATTATTTTTGTTTTGTATTTTTTTTCAATTTTCTTTAGTGCTGAAAATAAATTTGATATTTTTTCTACGGGAACAGCTGCATCTTCAATTATGTGTGGAACTCTTTTCTCTTTTTTAATTGATTTTAAACTATAATGTAATGACGCATCTCTATGTCTCCACCATTTACTCATATCTGCATTTCTAGTTAATTTTTGAATAATTTTGCCAGAGTTTTTTAAAATTATTTCTTTTTCAGAGTTCTTGATATTTTCATCATATTCTACAAAAAGTAAACATTTAGCTTTTTTACTAAAATTAAATTTTATTTGTTTTAGTGTATTTTTATCTACAAATTCTAACGTAGATGGCTTTGTTTTATTAATTTCAATGCTATTTTTTGCTGCCTCAAATATTGAATTATGCTCAATAATGAACAAAATTCTACTTTTTGGGTTATCTATTATCTTTAATTTTGCAGTCAGAATTATTCCAAGAGTACCTTCAGAACCAATAATGATTTTATGTGCATTTTTTTCTGATGTGATTTTATCGATTCTATACCCTGATGAATTTTTTGATGTTTTTGGAATATTTTTCTTATCTAATTTAATATTCTTAAAAATTCTATTGCTGATTTTTTTGTCTTTAGGTAAAGTTATTTTATTTCCATTTCCATCAATAAATGTAATCTCTAAAACATTATCTATCATACTTCCATATTTTATGCTACGACTACCGCTCGAATTATTTCCTAGCATACCTCCAATTGAACAAAAATTTCCAATTGATGGGTTTGGGGGGAAAAATTTTTTATTTTTTTGTAGCATTTGATCTAATTTGCCTTTTAATGTTCCTGAACCTACGACAACTGATTTTTTATTTACTTTGATTGTATTGAGTTCTTTCATATCCATAATAATTCCATCATTTAATGCACTACCTACTAATCCTGTTCCAGCTCCTCTAACTGTTACAGATATTTTGTATTTTTTTGCAATTTTAATTGTTTTAATGACATCCTCTTCATTTTTTGGAATTATTATCATCTTGGGGATAATTTGATATGAACTTGAATCTACGGAATAAAATTTTTTTTCATATTCTTTGTTTAAAACATCTCCTTTGATATTGGATTTTAATAATTTAAAAATTAATTTTTTCAATGTTTTGTTTAAAGTTTAACTCGATAATAATCCCATCTTTCAGGATCAAATTGTTGAACAAATTCTGCATCCTCTTTATCTATTCTAGCTTTGATCACATCTCGTAATGCGAAACTTGTCATGTACTTGTATTTCATAGAATGTGCTTGCATGATAAACAAATGTCTCATTTCACTGCCTCCACGTAATCCCCAATACCCCATTTTCAAGGCTAAAGGTTCTAAAAATATCGTATTTTTTAAACCATAATGTTCATCTCTTATTTCTTCGCGTAATTGATATTTTTCTAATGGACCTCCTTTAGAAAATCCCACAATTTCTCCCTTACTATCATTTAATCTGAGTGTATTGATTATTGTTTTTTCATCTTTAATTGACTCTTTAAAATTCTCTTTTCCAAATTGTAGAGGTTTTGGCAATTCTAAAAATATGTCATATAATGTTTGAACAAATTCTGAATCTTCTTGTAAAGATTGATTTTCTATTGTTGGAATTAATTTTAGATTTTCATATGAGTGATCTGCTTGAATGGTTACTTCTTGTTGTCTAATTTTCATAAATGATAATACTGTATCAAAGAAATTTTTCCTCATNTCCTTTGGTAAAGTTTTAAGAATTGCTTTTGACATTGATGCTTCTTTATTCAAAATTTCTTCAAAATATGCTACTGCTGTTCTTATTATTATNGATGGTCTCCATGCAAGTGCATGTGCATTCATTTTTGCCATTTCCATAGCTTTTGTAAAATCTCCTAATGCATAACCGCTAATTCTATCTACTACTGACAGATACCATCCCATTTCCATAATGTGTTTTTGAACTTGTGGATTATTTTTGGTAATTTCTGATTTTTCAAAACATTTTTGAATTTCTTTTTCTGCATTCTTTCGTGTTTCTCCACTCCATGGGTATGTTGTTCTTAATATCAAAACTTTGATTATTTCTAAATCAATTTTTGCTGATGTTAATAATTCTTGAAGTTTTTTATCAGTTGAAATAAATTTTAAAACACTTTCTTCATGTGGTTTATCTACATTTTTTTGAGGATCAAAGTCATGAAAAAGTGCTGCAACGTATAGGTGTCTTTTATCTTCTTCAGTAAATTTTATTTTTTCTTGATTTATGGCTAAAAGTGATACATACGTCACCTCTAATTCGTGATTAATGTTGTGATATCCATAATACTCTGTACCTAAACCTTGACTTTCAAACAAGTCAATTGTAAAATCTAACATTTCTAAATAACAATCATTTTCTAATCTTTGCTGAGTCATTAAACTGAGAATTTCATTTCTCATTGAATGCACATTTGCAAATTCTTGCATTATACTTCGATCATAATTTGAGTTTTTAAATGTGATCTGCTGCTCTTTAAATGATTTAATGTGTTTGATCGTGATATTCTTAATTTCTCTAATCACAAGATTCAATACAATTACTTTAATCACTTTTTTTAATGTCTGTAAATTCTGAATTACTTCAAAAACTTATGGACTNTACTACAAAAAATTCTCCCGAATTTACTATTTTTGTAAATGATCTAAAATTTACTTTATTGGGTGTTTCAATNGAAAATTCTTCTATCCCTGTAAATGAACCTACAACTCGTGGTGGNGTGTATTTTTCAGAAAAATTTGCATATAAAATGAAGGGCTCTATTGAGGATCTTAGTGTTGTTTCATTACTTACCAAAAAAATGCTTGGTCCTAATACTGA
>JGI26261J51718_1001023_pt1 | contig 12836 bp, 16 predicted proteins | sample SaaInlV_135m_DNA_3_FD_51718 | JGI IMG/M metagenome (IMG submission 51718)
CTAAAGAACGAAAAGAATGATTTTTTTGGATTAATGCAAGGATAATTTTTTGCGGGGTTACTTGTCTCAAGCGTCTAAATATTTTTTGAGATAATTCAGATGAACACATGGGGTAAAAGCAGCTAACACGAGGAGTTCGAACAGATTGTATCAAACTGTGGGATTCCAACTGATGTAAATAATGAGAAACTACCCCGTTGTTAAAACCAGTTAAAGATTTTAGTTCAAGATATCGTATTCCGGGATTTTGATTTATGAGATTAAGAAAAATAGATTCTCTACCAGACAAAGTAGAAAAATTGGGAGGATTTGTTGTTTGTATTTTTTGCATTTCTGATTTTATCAACGAAGTGTGATGTACGGGTATCCAGATGTAACAGATGCTTTTCCAATGATATCAAGTGTATCATGTTTAGAATTTAGCTCCCCATTAGGTCCAACTTCAGGTAATGTTGTATCAACATATTCAACATATAGAGTGTCACCTTCTTGCGCAAACAAGTTATCACCATTTGATTCATCGTGATCTTGTATGTAGAAGAAGTATGGTTTCTTATGTTTCCAATTGCCATCCTGTGTCGCCTCAACTAAAATACCAGCCATATCACTATCAGACCAAACTCTAAAGTTCAAGTCAACTTTATCTTTAGGCATATCACCTAAATCTTTCTCTTTAAGTTGGAACTCTACTTTGTTTAGTTTGTCTAATGGGTATTGATCTTCTAAGAACTTGATTGTAGCTGTACTCCAACCGTACGTCATAGATTTAGTAACTACCTTATTGGCCTCTGGGTTATATTCCCAGTTAACGGTAACTGCACCATCTCTGCCAGTTTCAACTTTGGCATATTCATCAAAAGGTGAATTTTTACATTGAGTACCACCAAGTTTGGTTTCTTTAACACCGTCATTATTGATGTCATGGTCAGATGCAGAAAGTTTTAGACGTCCATAAAACACTCCAGTGTTAGGTCCAGTTTCAATTAGTCCCTTAGAATCAGAGTCATTACAAACACCTACGTCAAAAGTTCCATGATCTCCACGAGATGTAATTGTAATTGCAGATTCAGCAGTATGTCCAATTGAATCTCTAGCATCAGAATCAGTATTCCAACCAGGAGCGTAAATCATGACAGTTACTTTACCAAACCAACCTACATCACCTTTAACTTCTTTTTTTAGGCAAGTCTTTAGATCTTTAGCACTGCCACAAAAGTAAATTTTAGGTTCTGCATCGTAGTTCTTTTTAATGAATGATATTCCATCTTTTGTCGTTGTTTCAGTTCCTACGGGCATAGTAAAATCAACTTGTTGTGTTGATGAGTTAACATCAGTCAGCATTAGATTAACTATTCCAGGTTTTTCAAAGGATATTGTTTGTGTGATTGTTCCAGAATTTGTTGATGTGCTATCAGTGACAATTCCATCTTTTACAATGTCAAAATTAAATGATGCATTATCAATGCTTTTCTGAGTCATACCTTCACGTACCTCAAAATTAAAGAGGTAATCAATTCCCGGCTCTATAGGTCCTGCAGGTTGCCAAGTCATACCAATTTCATATTGCCCGTCAGATGTAATTTTTCTCAAATCACCATCTTCAACTGTGGCATATGCAGAAAGAGGTAGAAAAGCAACCATTACTGTTGCAAATAAAATCAGTAACGAAGTTTTCCAAGTCATTGAATGTTTCAATTTTGTTTAGGTATTATACCCCAAAGATGATTTTCCAAATACATTACAATATCTTATAATCTAATCATATTCCACATAGTTAGAATAATAAAAATAAATTTTAAAAAATACATAAAGAAATTAAGAACGTGGTAGGCACGAACATAAGTGCCAAAGACTAAATAATTTATGAAGAAATAGCCATCATGACAATTCCATGTAAATTACCAATTTTAAAAAACATTAGTTATCTTAGTGGAATGATGTTTACATTTTCATTATTTGTTCCACTGATTTTTGAAACTCCATCAGAAGTCGATACTAATCCACTAGCAATACTTTCAATAACTGGAATGATCATTTCATTTGGAATAGGTATGAAAATTAGAAAAAAACTAGCAAAGAAAAAAGTTAACTGGTAATTTTCATGAATCCTTCTTGCACTAAGAACTGAATGCCCTGCACAAAGGAAGCGTCGTCAATGGAGCCGTCAGCCCACCAGCCTGCGTTATTTTTAATCCATACAGGGATTTCAGATACATTTGAAGTCATTGAAGAATTATTTCCAGATGTAACCATAAAAGAAGAAGTGTTAACAGTTGATTTAGAATTCCCATATTGAGATTTTACAATATATTTTCCATCAGAAAATTTTTCGTTTAATACAACAGTATAAGAGAATTTACCATAAGTGTCGACAGGTGTTTTTTTAGTTATGATCAAATTATTACTAGAATCAAAGACAGAAATTCTCAAAGAACGATCGTCGTCATATTTGTTTACAGAGCCAGTAAACATCACAGAGTCTCCAAGAGCATATGATTCTTGATTGGATGCAATATCCACAGTATAGTTATTTGCAGAGTTGTTTGCAGGAGGACCACCATATCCAAAAGCAGATTGGCCTATTGCAGAAACAGCAAAGATTGAAACCATTGTAATTATGAAAAATACGTTAAGTTTCATTTCGTTATCCTGTGTTTTAATTTGAATTTAAAGGGTGTGGAATAGAATTTGTTTTTAAAATAAATTATGATCGCAAATAAATGAGAGTTAACGAGATCCATATATGGAACAATTAGACACAATTTGTATGATTGATTCTTTTGAGAGGCCAAACTGGGACGAATATTTTATGTTGCAAGCGGAGTTGGCAAAATTACGTTCAAATTGTGTTACTAGACAAGTTGGTGCAGTAATTGTCAGAAATCACAGGCAGTTAGCAACAGGGTATAATGGAACACCTCCGGGAATCAAAAATTGTTTTGAAGGAGGATGTAAAAGGTGTCAACTTAGAATGGAAGGAAAAATTGAACCCGGTGCAGCATTGGACAGATGTTTGTGCAATCATGCAGAAGCAAATGCAATCATGCATTGTGCAATTTTAGGAATAGAGGCAGGTGCAGCAGGTGCAGTACTGTACACAACATTTGTTCCATGCCTAGAATGTACAAAAATGGCAATAACAATAGGGATTAAAAAATTCGTATGTCTTGATAAATATCCTGAAACAGATTACGATTTACTAGAAGAGGCAGGTGTGGAAATAATTCATCTGGATAAAAACAAAATTGTAAAATGGGCAAAAGAGTTAGTTAGCAAGTACGAGACCTCAGGGTAAGAAAATGCAAGACAAAGTAGCACAAGTAGAAAAAATAAAAACAATGTTACCGTCAATGCTGGTATCTGCAACATATGACGGAGTTAGTAAATCAGCAGTTCTAAAATTTTATGAACCTACAGCACAAAAATTATTTTTGTGGAAAGACGAAATAGGACACAAGCCATATTGCTATTCAAAACTGGATCCCGACGAATTGGATTTTTTACAGGAGAGAGAGGACGTTTTAGAAATTAAGACAGTCAAAAAACATGATCTAATTACAGATAAAGAAATTCAAGTGTCCAAGATAACAGTAGACAACCCACTTACGATTGGAGGAAACTATGGAGACAGCATTAAAAATCAGATAGAGACGTGGGAGTCAGATATAAAATACTATGAAACGTATCTGCAAGATAGAAAATTAATCGTTGGAAAATATTACGAGATAGCAGACGGATTACTTAAACCGCATAGCATGAAAATTTCAGACGAAGTAAAACTTGCACTGAAGAGTTTGTTGTGGGACAAGGTGGATAGCGATGGCATGGTGGACGCAGACGAATTTAAAGAATTTATTTCAGAGTGGGCAGATTTACTGAACCAACCGATTCCAAAAATAAAAAGATTAAGCGTGGACATAGAAGTTGAATTTGATCCAGGAAGATTTCCAGATCCTAAACTTGCTGAAAAAAGAATCACTGCGATAGGACTGAAGGGGACAGACGATTATGACCAAATTTTTGTGCTCAAAACAGAAGGAACTGAGCAAGGACATAACGAATTAAACGAGAATATCAAAGTCACATTCTATGATTTAGATAAAGANAAAGAAATGATNACAGANGCATTCAAAATAATCGAAGGGTTTCCATTTGTACTCACGTACAACGGAGATGAATTTGATTTGCCGTATTTGTACAACAGGGCAGAACGNNTAGGGATTTCAAATCAAGATAATCCCCTATACATGATGAGGGATTCTGCAACTCTAAAACACGGAGTTCATATTGATTTGTACAGAACGTTATCAAATCGTTCATTTCAGATTTATGCATTCAGTCAAGCATACACAGATTTTTCATTAAACAGCGTATCAAAAGCGCTGCTAGGAAAAGAAAAAATTGACTACGGTTTAGAGTTTGACAAGTTGTCACTTTACCAAACCGCAAATTATTGTTATAATGATGCACAGTTAACTTATGAACTTACAAGTTTCAACAGCGACTTGCTGATGAACTTGCTTGTGATTATTGCAAGGATTGGAAGAATGCCAATTGACGACATTGCAAGGGTTGGAGTATCGCAATGGATTAGAAGTTTAATGTATTACGAACACAGGAAAAGAAACGCACTAATTCCAAAAAGAGAAGAATTGCAAAAAAGATCAGAAGGAGTCATGTCAGATGCGGTGATTAAAGATAAAAAATATCGAGGAGGTCTAGTTATCGAGCCAAAAAAAGGAATACATTTCAAAGTAGTTGTAATGGATTTTGCAAGCCTGTATCCAAGCATAATTAAAGTTAGAAATCTATCCTATGAAACAGTCAGATGTTCTCACGAAGAATGTAAAAAAAATACAATCCCCCAAACAAATCACTGGACATGTTCTAAAAAAAATGGATTGACCACATTGATCATAGGATCATTAAGAGATTTGAGAGTAAATTATTACAAAAGCCTATCTAAAAAAGAAACATTAACTGACGAACAAAGACAGCAGTATACAGTTGTCAGTCAAGCACTCAAGGTAATTCTGAATGCCAGCTATGGCGTAATGGGTGCAGAGATATTCCCACTATATTTCCTCCCAGTAGCTGAAGCGACAACAGCCGTGGGAAGGCATACAATTTTAGAGACAATTAAGAAGTGCGAAGACATAGAGATTGAAGTCCTGTACGGAGACACAGATTCATTATTTATTAAAAATCCTACAGAAGAGCAAATTCAAAAAGTAATGAGCAAGCTAAAAATGATCACGGAGTTGATTTGGAAATTGACAAGACATACAGATATTGCGTACTGAGTGATAGGAAAAAAAATTATTTGGGGGTGACAAATTCTGGAAAGGTGGATGTAAAGGGCCTTACCGGAAAAAAATCCCACACCCCGGCATTCATTAAAAAATTATTTTTTGAATTGGTGGATGTACTGTCCGAAGTTCAAACGATGGAAGATTTTGTAAAAGCAAAAAAACAAATTTCTGAAAAAATTTCAGTGTGTGGTAAGAAGTTACAAGCAAAGGAGATCCCTTTAGAAGATTTAACGTTTAATGTAATGTTGAGTAAAGCACCATCAGAGTATACAAAAACAATACCGCAGCACATCAGGGCAGCAAAACAATTAGAGGGAATAAGAGAAATAAAAAAAGGAGACAAAATATCATTCATCAAGATATTAAACAAGCCTGGAGTGAAACCAGTTGAATTAGCAAAAAAAGATGAAATAGATTCTAAAAAATACTTGGAATTTTTAGAATCAACGTTGGAGCAAATTACATCATCTATGGATTTAGATTTTGATGTGATGCTTGGAAAACCAAAACAGACAGGGTTAGATGAATTCTTCTGGAGTTGATTGAGTGATGGAAGTTGATGGATTACTATTAACAGTTCTCGGAACAGTGGCAGGAATTTTAATTCTTACTGGATGGGTAGAGCAAATCTACAAAGGTTACAAAACCAAAAGCATGCAAGATATTTCAAAATTTTTGACGATATTTATCGCAGCAGGGTCAATATTGTGGCTAGTTTACGGATCAATAGTGTCAGATGTATTCATCATAGGCACAAACATTGCGGGACTAATTTTAATGATCATTGTCTCTACAATGAAAAGAAGATATCAAAAAATACTCAAGACATGATAATTTCAATCAAGAATTAAATACCATATAAAAAAATCCAAACAAAGATGTTTGTCATTAATTGTAAAAACTATGAAGAGATATCAGGTAATAAAATTATAAAATTTATTAAAATTGCAGAGAAAGTTTCTAAAAAATATAAAATTAAAATTGCCATATCGCCACCACAGCATCTGATAGGATTAGCTGCAAATAGTTCAATTCCAATCTTAGCTCAGCACATAGATGATTCAAAAATTGGAAGTACCACGGGGTTCATTGTTCCAGAATTACTAAAAAAGTCCAAAGTCAGCGGATCATTGATCAATCATAGTGAGCATAGAATTTCAAGTAAAGAAATTGAAAAGCTAGTTTTAAAGTTAAAGGAATTAAAAATGACATCCATAGTGTGTGTAAAAGACATTGCAGAAGTAAAAAAATATGTTAAGCTTGATCCAGACTTCATTGCGATAGAACCTCCAGAGTTGATTGGTTCAGGAAAAGCAGTATCCAAAGAAAAACCAGAATTGATTGCAAAAGCTGCAAGTATAGTTAACAATTCAAAAAATAAAACAGAATTGCTTTGTGGTGCAGGAATTGTATCCGGTGAGGACGTGGCAAAAGCAATTGAGCTAGGATCAAAAGGAATTCTCGTAGCAAGTGGAATAATTAAAGCAAAAAGTTGGAATAAAGTAATTTCAGAATTTGCAAAGGCATTAGTTTAAAAAGCTAAAACATCCTGAAATTTTTGAATGGTAAAGAATAAGCCAGTCTACTCATTTGAGGAAGCAGATAGTAAAAAAAGAATGTTGTTAGGCGGAAAAGGTGCGGGCTTAAGTGAAATGACTCGATTAAAACTACCAGTTCCAGTAGGATTTACAATTACAACTGAAGTTTGTACCAAGTATTATGACAATAATAAAAAACTTCCAAAAGACGTGATGCCAGCAGTGATGAAAAACATTGCAAAAATGGAAAAAAAGACAGGTAAAAAATGGAATTCAATAAAAAACCCATTGCTAGTTTCAGTTCGTTCAGGTGCAGCAACATCAATGCCAGGAATGATGGATACAATTTTGAATTTAGGGTTAAATGAAAAAACAGTTGAGGGTCTTGCTGAACAAACAAAAAATCCAAGATTTTCATGGGATTCGTATAGGAGATTTATTCAATTATTTGGAAAAGTAGTGTTCGGAGTAAAGGATGAAAAGTTGATTATATTTTAGATGAAGTAAAAAAGAAACAAGGAATTCAAGACGATAGTAAACTAAACGTGGAATCGCTAAAAACAATTGTTTTAGAATATAAAAAAATATGTGAAAAGCACACAAAAAGAAAATTTCCAGACACACCAGATGAACAACTAGTGTTAGCGATTGAAGCAGTTTTTAAAAGTTGGATGGGGGAAAAGCAATAGTCTATCGTGAAAAAAATAACATTACAAAAGACATTGCAAATGGAACGGCAGTAAACATCGTGGCAATGGTATTTGGAAATATGGGAGATGATAGCGCAACAGGAGTTGTTTTTACAAGAAACGGTCATAACGGTAAAAAAGAGATGGAAGGAGAGTATCTGATTAATGCTCAAGGAGAAGACGTTGTTGCAGGTGTAAGAACAGGAAAGAGTATCGAATTGCTAAAAAAAGATATGCCGAAGTTGTACAAAGAATTAAGCATTGCATGTAAAAAGTTAGAAAAACATTTCAAAGAACCACAAGACATTGAATTTACAATTGAACAAGGAAAATTTTACTTGTTACAAACAAGAACTGCAAAGATGAGTGCAGGTGCATTAGTAAAAACATCAGTAGACATGGTTAGAGAAAAATTAATTGATAAGAACAGGGCACTTACAAGAATTCCAGCACAGCAATTAGAAGCATTGCTACACAGAACGATGGATGAATCTAAAATTAAAGATTTTAAACAATTAGCAAAAGGAATTGCAGCGTCCCCAGGAGCTGCGAGTGGAATAGTCGTATTTGATGTAAATAAAGCAATTGAGTTGGGAAACACAGGCAAAAAAATCATACTAGTAAGAAAAGAAACAAAGCCAGAAGACGTTCCAGCATTCTTTTCATCAGAAGGTATTTTGACAAGTTTAGGTGGAAAGTCATCCCATGCAGCAATTGTGTCAAGAGGAATGGGAAAACCATGCATAGTAGGATGTCCAGAATTAAAAATTGATTATGACAAAAACATAGGCATGGCAAACGGAATGACAATCAAAGAAGGTGATACAATCACCATTGATGGAAGTGAAGGAACTGTATTTATCGGACAAATCCCAACCATAGAGCCAAAAGTAACAAAAGACTTTGAACAAATCCTAGATTGGTCACAAAAAATAAAAACATTAGGCATTAGAGCCAATGCAGATACTCCAGACGGTGCGGTGTTAGCAAGAAAGTTTGGAGCCAAAGGAATAGGATTGTGCAGAACTGAAAGAATGTTCAACGGTAGCGACAGAATTAATTTATTTGTAGAAATGATCATGGCTGAAAATATCGAAGAGCGAAGTAAAATTTTAAAAAAATTAGGTCAATTACAAAAAAGTGACTTTATTGAAATTCTAAAAGCAATGGAAGGGTATGAAGTTACAATTAGATTACTAGATCCACCATTACACGAATTTTTACCCAATCCAGAAGAATTGGTTGAAAAAATTCAAAAATTAAAAGCAATCGGAAGTGCAAACGAGGCGGACCAAGCAGAAATTGTACTAAAAAGAGCAAAAGAACTCGCAGAAATCAATCCAATGATGGGTCATAGAGGAGTGAGAGTAGGAATCACATATCCAGAAATTTATGAAATGCAAATCAGAGCAGTGTTTGAAGCATTAGTTGAACTGACAAAGAAAAAAGTTAAAGCACATCCACAAATCATGATACCGCAGATTAGCAGCATTGCAGAATTAAATCACATAAAGAAAACATATGACATTATTAAAAAAGAGACAGAAAAAAAACACAAGATGAAATTAAAAATAAACTTTGGAACTATGATCGAGGTGGTAAGGGCAGCATTAACTGCAGAGGAACTCGCATCTACAGCAGAGTTCTTTAGTTTTGGTACTAACGATTTGACTCAGGGGACATTTAGTTTCAGCAGAGAGGATGTAGAAGGAAAATTCTTGCCAGAATACATGGAAAAAGAATTACTAGAAAGAAATCCGTTTCAATCAATAGATGTGACAGGCGTAGGCAGTTTAATTAAAATGGGAATAGCAGCAGGTCGAGGAGTCAGACCAAACATGGAAGTTGGAATATGCGGAGAGCACGGAGGAGATCCAAGTTCAATCAAATTCTGTCACGGGGAAGGATTAACTTATGTTAGTGCGTCACCTCACAGAATTCCCATCGCAATTGTAGCAGCTGCACAAGCAGCAATTGAGCAACCAAAGAAAGTAAGAAAGAGCAGAAAATAATACATTTTAAACTAACCAAGACCCATCATAATTGAATTGCTACCAAGAATAGATTCCATAAAGCAAATGAGATTAAAAATTGGCATCACACAAAAAAAACTAGCGGAAATGACACAGGTTAGCACATCAATGATCAACCAGATAGAATCAGGAAGAAGTCAACCAAGTTACGACACAGCAAAAAAAATTTTTGAAAATCTTTCAAAGTTAGAAGGAGAGTCATCATCACACACGGCAGGAGACTTTTGTAGCAATGTAATCATAAAATTAAAACCGACAAATACATTGCATGACGCAATTAAAAAAATGCACGAATTGTCAATTAGTCAAATTCCAGTTTTTAATGGAAATAATGTAGTGGGAGTAGTTTCAGAAGATGGGATTGTGAGACATTTAGCAGACAAAGGAGAAGCAGAGTTAAAAAAAGCAAAACTATCAGATACGATGGATCCCATTCCACCAATTGTAGATTTTAACACTCCAGCAAATGTGTTAGTTCCACTGATAAGGTATACAAAATGCATCCTAATATCAAGAAATTCAAAAATCGTAGGAATAATCACGGCCTCAGACACTCTAAAAATGATGGAATAATTTAATTAAATTTATTTTTAAAAACAACTTCATCTAAACTCAATTGACCACCACGTTCTTTGGCAGGTTCGCTGGATTTTCCAACCACTATCATTAAAACGATCAAATGATCTTCTGGAAGATTAATTATTTTTGCCATTTCATCATAATCAAAACCCACCATAGGGCAAGAATCAAGCCCCATTTGTCGGGCCGCAAGCATTATTGTTTGACCTGCAAAACCACAAGAACGGATTGCCTCATCACGTCGATTTTGAAGACTGTCAGAATATTTTTTTTCTAAAGATGATTTAACTAATTCTTGTTTTTCAACAGGATGATTTTTCCAATATCTCAACGGGTCATCTTTCCATGCACTCATATTTCCACACAATAGTATGACCAAGGATCCGTCAACAGGTTGTGCTTGATTTCTCGCGGCAATTCCAATTTTTTCTTTTATAGACTGATCGGCGATGGTTACAAACCTCCAGTTCTGTTGGTTGTAGCTGGTAGGTGAAAGAATAGTTAATTTCATTAGAGAATCAATTTGTTCAGATGTCATTTTGTAGTCACTGTCAAATTTTTTAATTGCGCGTCTAGTAGAAATTGCTTCAAATGTATCCATAGCGAACTATTCTAAATCATGTATCAATTTAATTGATTGGAAAAAATAGAAAATGATCGATCATTGTATTACAGGATAACCTTCGGCTCATATATGTAAATTCAACAGATAGTACATGGGAGTTCAAGATCTTGAAAAATTGTTCAACATTAATCAACAAATTAAACAAATCGATGAAGAAAATTATTATAATTTTATGATTGACACAGACACTAAAGAAGGTAAAACAAGAATAATCATAGACGAGTTTGGAACATGGAAAAAAGTACCATTCTTAACAGAAGAGGAGGCACAAAAATTTAGAAAAAAAGGATTCAGGCAATTTGTACCAGATTTAATTGATTTTAAAAATAAGGTGATTATTGAATATCAAGAGGAATCAAAGGGCAGGCAAGGAGTCTTAAGAAGACGCGGAAAAATTAACAAAAAAGGACACGATGAATTTAGTGATGAAGACAAAGATATTTTCTACGAATTGGCAAAATTTAATCAATTAAAAATTTGGGAAAATACACCGCCTGAAAAACAAAAAGAAGAGTTAAGGGAATTTTTAAAAATATTTTCTAGTAAAAATTAGTCAATTTTGATTGATCATGATCTTTCCAGTCAGGATCAATNACATCACAAAATATNTCCAGAAGCATNCAGCGATTAAGCAATTTCATAAATACTAATCATTGTTGAAGAGAATATTGAATTACGATAAACTAGACACAGTNGATTATATGATTCTTGCCTGCATTAAGAACGGAATAAAAAAATACAGCAGTATTTTTAAAAATTGTGAAAAAACCAACATTGGAAAATTTCGAGAACATGTTAACGAATTAGAAGATATGAATTTAATTACGATTGATTCAAGTCAAAGTTGGTTTATCAGAAATACCAATCCGTCAATCATATTAAAAAAAGACGGAATAAAATTTGTTGAAGAAAACAGGTCCAAAATACAAGAGTACTGGAATGTACAAATGAAAGATGACGGATAACAATTTAAAATTATCACATAAAATAGACGAGGAAATTTTTCTTCTACGATTGTAATTTAGCAAATACACAAGATTTGATTTTTAACCTCAATCTATTTTCTTTTCTTTAGATTCTTCTTTTGACACATCTTCTTCCACAACATCTTCAGTCATTTTTTTAATTGTATAGTCATATTGCTTCTTTTGGTTTTTGGACACTAATTTTTTGATTTTTATTTTCAGATTTACTCCGGCCACAGTCATGGCAATTCCAAAAAAGAGGGCTATCCCAGTATAGAAACTTAAACCATAATTCATGACAAGGTTAAAACCAATAATTATTACCACAATCCCAACTACGACCAGTAGAATCGGAATTTGTTTTATCATAATTAATCAAGATAATGGGGCTTGATTAACTTTGATTAGACATGCAATCACACATTTTAAAAAAAAGTAACGAAAAGTTAAATTTTCAGATGTCTAATCGAAGATATTAACTAGAAATACAAGTTTTTTCGCAACATCAAAACCATATAATAACTCGGCATTGCCACATCATTCATGACGGATACACTAACTACGTACGATGAATTGAATGAAGATATTCAGTTTACGGAAGATGAAACCAAGGCACTATTGAAGTTAAGTGAAAAAGAGATACTGATTCTAGTTCTTTCTGAAATGAAAAAACAGACTGAACTAATGTCAAAAAAATAAATCTAAAAATAAAATTTGCTAAAAAATCACACTAATTTCAGCAGAAAAAAGATTTGTCACGGTTTTGATTTTGCAAGTAATTCCTTTATGACATAACTTCTGACATTGGCAAACTCCCATTCTTTTAGATTTGCGGATCTGCATTCCTCCTTAATTATCAATCCTGCAAGACCGTCACTCCAAATATGTCGATTCAAATCATAAACTTCAACAATTTTGCCACGTTTTGTAATTTTGATTGCCCCGTGACATCTTTCAATAATTTTCAATGCTGTTCTTAGATAGATTTTCTCAAAATTCACCATAGTCTAAAGTTGATTGTTCACATCAAAAATGTTCTGATTCAGAACACGATGGAAGTTTCCAACTAATTCTCTGAAGATATTTTTAGAATTG
>JGI26261J51718_1001038_pt1 | contig 12726 bp, 10 predicted proteins | sample SaaInlV_135m_DNA_3_FD_51718 | JGI IMG/M metagenome (IMG submission 51718)
TCCTGATACGCAGTCTAAAGAAATACTTGCTAAATTTTCCGGAGAAATCGTTGAGCAAGCCAAAAGAACAAACCTTTTTGACAAAACAACCAACGAAAATGCAAAAACCATTGAACTTCTACGCAATGAGATACAATCTCTCAAGGCAGAGCTTAAACAAAAACCCTCCCCTTCTCAGAGCTTTCGAATCAAAAAACCACATATTAGTGGTGGTTTTCTAGAAAAAAAACCTAAAGAAGCAACTCAACAAAAGAATAAAAAACCTATACCTAAAATAATAACTTTACCAGCAAACTTTTCGCCCGCCAAGGATGAACCAATGAACCAACAGAGTCATCTGCAAAAAAAATCTCAGGAAAAAAGAAGTGAAGAAGTGCAAGCCTATCTTGATTTTGTTGAAAACACCGGGGAAAAACTTATTGAGCTGATTGAAAAGGGGTGGACGCGCTTGCAAATATTAGTCATGAAATATAGAAAAAATAACTAAAAGAATACAGAAAATATTTTTTAGTGCCTTTTAAATAATNCCACAAATACTCTCCCCCGCCTAACTAAANAAAGTTNGATCGCAGGGAAATAATCTCAATGACTTTCTTTAATTCATACTTAAAGAAATTCAATAGAATGCTTTTTTAAAATAATCCCGTACTGATAACATAGACTGCTGAAATGATCCAGGCCATCTTTTGCTGCTTCATCTAAGTCATATCTAATTTTTTTTTCTAAATAGTCTTCTAGCACTTCGCTATCAACACTAGACAACCCTTTGTAACCTTGCACAACTTCCTTAACTCTCCCACACCCTTCTGCCTTGACCTGCTGGATGAAATCTTTTTGTGATTGACTCAAGCAAATGTTTTTTCTTGCTGCTACCACCGCATGAACAAAAGTTTTACCTGTCTGCCGAAACCATTCCTCACTAAGGTCATAAACCGTTATGCTTGAGTCTAGGTTGCTCAACTTAAAAGCTGAGTCTCCTATTATCAGTGCAGCTGAGTGATCAACCAACATTGACTCCAGGTCTGGAGGAAAAGGACGAATGGAAAGATCCGATCTAAATGAAAATAATATTTTAAGAAGAGCCACCGAGGTTCGAGAACGATTATCTGTAGCAATTGAACGAATTTCGTTAACAGGTTTTTTTGTTAAAAATAATACTGTTCCCACTTCACCTCGAGAAGCGATACACACACCTGGAACTAGTCGGTAACTATCGGCCGACTTGAAATACTCAACTGAAGGAATCATAGCTAAATCCAAGTCACTCGACTTCAACCGGTCTGCGAGAGCAGCAGGTGTATCTGTTATTACTTGAAACCCCTTACTCTCACCCTGTTCCTTTAAAGGTAAAAGAAGAGNGCTTGCATTCAAGAAATTATGGATTCCAAATCTAAGCAATGGTTTGGTCATAGCAAAAAAAAAGGGTGAGGGACACTAAGGCCCCTCACCCCTGTTAAAATTTAAAACAGTCAGATAAACATCGGTGCGAGCACCAAAGCTACAATAGACATCAGCTTAATCAGAATATTCATCGCTGGTCCGGAAGTATCCTTGAGCGGGTCACCCACTGTATCACCAACAACCGTTGCATGATAAGCATCAGATCCTTTACCACCTAAATTCCCGGCTTCGACATGTTTTTTGGCATTGTCCCAAGCGCCACCCCCGTTGGACATAAACAATGCCAGTAACACCCCTACTAGAGTAGCACCCATAAGCATGCCACCTAAAGCCTCAGCTCCCAGCACAAGCCCTATCAATATGGGCATAACAATAGCTATAACACCAGGAAGGATCATTTCCCTTAAGGCTGACTGAGTGCTGATGTCAATACACTTAGCGCTATCGGGTTTTCCAGTACCCTCCATAAGGCCGGGGATCTCTTTGAACTGCCGTCGGATTTCATTCACCATATCCATCGCACCCTTACCTACTGACGTCATAGTAAGCGACGCAACAAAAAAAGGAATAACACCTCCTATGAATACTCCGATAACGACCTTATGCTGAGTAATATCAATGGACTCAATGTTAGCTGCCTGAGTAAATGCTGAGAATAGTGCCAATGCGGTTAGGGCAGCAGAACCGATAGCAAACCCCTTACCAATAGCTGCAGTGGTATTTCCAACTGCATCTAATCCGTCGGTAATTTTTCTCGTCTCTTCACCTAGACCGGCCATTTCAGAGATACCGCCCGCGTTATCAGCGATTGGTCCGTATGCATCGACCGACATGGTAATGCCAACAGTAGCCAACATTCCGACCGCTGCCAAGGCAACACCATAAAGACCAGCAAAAACTGTCCCAAAATATATCGCAATCGTTATTATTACTACCGGTATGGCGCAGCTTTCCATCGCAACAGCAAGCCCTGTAATCATTACTGTAGCAACGCCAGTGCTGCTCGATTCAGCAATTTTCACAACAGGAGAACCTGCCGTATAATATTCGGTAACCAGCCCGATCGCGATACCAGCAAAACAACCAACTGCTAGAGCGATAAAAACACCAGACGATAAACCCATAATCTTGATCACAAAAAATGCCACAAATAGCATTGCTCCTGCACTGACAAACGTGCAATTACGTAATGCTGCCGATGGATCCTGATCCTCCAGCGCATCCATTGCCCGAATACCTATAATCGATGCAAGAAGACCCACCATGGCAACAATGAGCGGAAGAGCCATATACTCAAATTTCATAGCGGACATACTGGCACCTATGGCAATAGCAGCAATCATCGAACCACAATAAGACTCAAAAATATCTGCTCCAAGGCCAGCCGTATCGCCAACACAATCTCCTACATTATCAGCAATAACTCCGGGGTTTCTAGGGTCATCCTCAGGAATTCCGGCTTCAACTTTACCCACAAGGTCCGAACCAACATCTGCTATCTTTGTATAGATTCCACCCCCTACACGAGCAAAAAGAGCAATCGAGCTTGCTCCCATGGCAAATCCGCTAATAACACTTACCGATTCACCCTTGCCAAATAAAAGAAAAAGACCACCAACTCCAATCAAACCTAAACTAGCGACGCTCAAACCCATAACTGCCCCACCATTAAACGCGATGTTAAGCGCCTTAGCCTTTCCTCCATCGGAAGCTGCTTGAGCGGTGCGTACATTTGCGTTGGTCGCTGCGTTCATTCCAAAAAAGCCTGCAAGCATGGAACAACCAGCACCTATGGCATAAGACACTGATGTCCACAAACCTATCCAAATTCCTTTTTGAGATGAAATAACGATCATAAGAAGAATAAAAACTCCTGCAACAAAATAACCAAGAATTTTATATTCTCGTGACAGAAAAACCATCGCGCCTTCATGGATGGATTCTGCAATTTCTCTCATTTTCTCATTACCATCTGATTGCTCATCAACTTTTTCATAAATCTTCCAAGCCACAATCAAGCCGAAAATACCGAACACCACCGCAAAATATGAATAATTCTGCGATATGTTTAAGGTAGCCATAAAAACATAAGCTCCCATAGCAATAGCAAGAAACAACAATTCTCCTTTATACTCCTTTAACATTCTCCGTTCTCCTCCGTTTTATTATTACGTTTATTCATTTCCACCAACGTTTCTTCAACTTTAATTATCGCCTCTTCAATAACCTCGTTTAGTAACTGAGTTTCCGACTCGGTGAACGAGGTCAATACGTAGTCGACAATATCCCCTGGATCATCGGGCCGACCCACTCCTATCCGAATACGACAATACTGGTCTGTACCCATTTTCTCGGTAATCGACCGCACCCCCAACTGACCAGCATCACCGCCCTTAGTTTTTACTTTGATTTTCCCAAGCGGTAAATCAATGTCATCATGAATAATGAGGACCTGATTGGGAGAAATCCCTGAAGCAGAAAGAATTAATTTTGCCGCTTGACCACTATTATTCATATAGGTCATGGGTTTGGCGATCATGACCTGACAACCTCCTATTTCCCCTTCACCATAGAGAGCCTTGTGTTTGCTTTTGGAAAGCGCGATCCGTTGTTTATCAGCNAGGCTATCGGCTACAAGAAAACCAATATTATGGCGCGTTAGCTCATAACGCGGACCAGGATTGCCTAGNCCAATGATTAAATATGCCTTGGATATGGCTAGCCCTCTTTCTTAGTAGAATCGTCCTTCTTATCCGAGTCTTCCGTGGTAGCAGCGTCAGCAGTGGCTTCTGTTTCACCCTCTGCAAGTTCTTCNTCCTCAGTTTTTTCTTCTTTAACTTTCTCAAGATGTACGCTGACAATGGCTTCATTAGGTTNATGTAAAATTTTCACCTTGTCCGGAATACTAAGGTCCGACACATGTAACACCTGCCCAAGTTCAACAGCCGTCACATCCAAGTCAACTGACTGCGGAATATCAGCGGGCAAACATTCTACATGAATGGATTTGAGCACTTGATGAACCAGACCACCCATTTTTTCTCCAGCAGATTTACCAATCAAATGTACATCGACGTTAACTTTAACTGGCTTGACAACATCAACTTCTAAAAAGTCCACATGAACCCAACGTTCTTTCAGTGGGTGGCTTTGAAATTCTTTTAAAATGACTTTACGCTTCTTATTTCCTTCCAAGTTAAGGTCAATCAAAGCGTTCTGTCCCTTGGCTGTTAAAATATCTTTAAGATTGTCAGCGCAAACAGAAAAGGAAAGATTGTCTTTCAACCCATATAAAACAGCCGGTATCTCTCCGTTTCTTCGCACCTCTTTAGTGGCTACCTTACCCGTTTTTTCTCTTATTTTACCGCTCAACACTTCAGACATTTTTATCTACTCCTTATAAATCAAATAATGAACTTACCGAGGTTTCCTGATTGATCCGTAAAATAGCCTCGCCCAATAAAGGCGCCACGGATAAAATTTTAATTTTTGGATGGTTTTTCATGGTATCACGAACCGGAATCGTGTTGGTTGCCACGATAGACTTAATTCCTGATTTAGAAATACGTTCCAGCGCTGGCCCAGACAAGACAGCATGTGTGCAACAAGCATGTACTTCTCGGGCACCCGCTTCCAACAAAGCGGCTGTGCCTTCCACAAGAGTTCCAGCGGTATCTATCATATCATCAACGACAAAGCACACCTTGTCAACAACGTCTCCAATGATGTTCATAGCCTTGGCCTCATTTGCTGCCTCTCTACGCTTATCAATGATGGCAAGGTTGACTCCCAGACGCTTCGCAAAAGCCCTAGCACGTTCCACTCCACCTGCATCTGGAGAAATAACTACCATATCCTTTAAATCTAAACTTTGCAGATAAGGAATCAATACCTTCATTGAAAAAAGGTGGTCCACGGGGATATTAAAGAAACCTTGTATCTGCCCCGCATGAAGATCTACTGTCAATACACGGTCTGTTCCCGCAGTCACTATTAAGTCTGCCACTAGCTTGGAAGTAATTGGAACCCGTGGTTCACTCTTACGATCCTGGCGAGCGTAACCGTAGTAAGGTATCACGGCTGTTATACGCCTGGCGGAGGAACGCCTGAGCGCATCGATCATGATTAATAGTTCCATCAGGTTTGTATTTCCCGGATAACAAGTTGGCTGAATTACAAAAACATCCCCACCTCGAACATTTTCCTCAATACGCACATAAATTTCTTCATCAGAAAAATCTTTGATCACCGTACGGCCCAACTCAATCTTCATGTACTTACAAATATCCTCTGCAAGTTCAACATTGGCCCTTCCGGAAAAAACAAGGACTCTGCCATTTAAATTCTGCTCCATAGTATCTCCGGACTAATAAACTAAGAAATTTCTCTCATTTGATAAAAGCTGGGGCGGGAGGATTCGAACCTCCGTATGCAGGCATCAAAAACCTGTGTCTTAACCGCTTGACGACGCCCCAATCTGTATTCCCTATCTGATTTAACTTAATCTCGTAACCAACAACCAACACAAACGCTATGCAAAACTCTTAAAAATATGGGTAATATATACTTTTGAATCGACCTAAAATTTAAAAATCAGGTTCTCTTTAATCTAGTTATCAGGCTTTGAGCAACAAAAAGTAGAAGGTAAGCTAGGGTTACGCGACTTAAATTGTCGTTACTAGTTAAAAATTTCAAGAACCACCCATTCCAAGACTTCATTAATTAGGGGTAACTCAGAATATCCTCCGGCCAAAATTCAGTCAAACTTTCAATCGTTTCTACAAGAACTCTTTCCCACGTTCCATTCAAACCTGCGCATGCAACCCGAGCCTTATCCGGATCATCAAAAATTCCAAACACAGTGGACCCACTGCCAGACAAAAGAACACCCAAAGCACCCCAAGCCCCTAATTCGTCTTTAACGACTTGGACTTCTGGAAACCTTTGAATAACAAGAGGTTCTAAATCATTGTACAACTGGGACCCTAAGCTTGTGATGTCCGATAAGGATAGGTTTTTCCGCAGAATGCTAATATTATTTTCCCGTTTTGTCAACTTCAATTTCAGGTTTTGATACACCCAAGAAGTCGCAACAGGAAACCCAGGAAACACCAACAAAACCTGAAACTTAGCACAAGGTTTCAGGGCTTTTAACTTCTCTCCACGCCCCATTCCAAGCGCGCAAGGCGAAGTAAGAAAAAATGGGACGTCGGAACCCAATTCTGCAGCCAATTCAGATAACTTCTCTCGCTCAATCTTCAAATCCCACAAATGATTCAGACCCATAAGTACGCCAGCAGCATTACCACTACCACCCCCAAGCCCAGCACCAAAAGGAATATTTTTTTTCAACCGAATGCTGACTCCTTTATCTTCAACCTGATAAGATTGTCGTAATAGATTTGCTGCTTTATAAGCAAGGTTAGTATCATCCGTGGGTACTCCTGGACTATCACACTCCAGTTTAATCCCCGAGGACAAAAGTTCTAACTCCACGTCGTCATATAAAGATACCATTTGAAAAATTGTTTCCAATTCATGAAACCCATCTTCTCTTTTACCGTGAATATGGAGACCTAAGTTAATTTTGGCTGGGGTTTTAAATTTTATTTTCATACTTTTTGCCACGTCACCAATTACTCTTCAATGCCTCAATCCCAATGCTAACTCAAATGCATCGAGAGAAATACCTTGATTGATCATAACGTCTGAGTAACTTACTACAATAGATTGTTTTTTTGACTTAATTTCGATTACAACCTTGTGAGGGAAGTCCAACTCATCAACCTTCTTGTAATCGTCCCAGTATACTCTGTAAATTTCCCGGGTACCTCGAGTCAANAATAATGATTTTGGCAACAACGTATAAGCATCGATTCCAATATCTACCCGTTCTCCTGTTTTTTGGTTGATCGTTTCAATTTGTAAAACAGTTTGGTCGCTATTCCATTTTGCGATTTTCGTCTGTAAATGAGAAAGGTGCGGGATCCCTCCTGAAAATACGCTGATGTAATCTCCGAAGTCTATATAAGTCCCCAAAACCCGGTGCATACTTTCCCAAACTGCTTCTCCAGAAATGACTCGATTTTCACGCGGATCATACATTAAAGTTTTTTCACCCTTATAAATCAGTACACCTAATACCTGGCGAAATAAGCTGTAAGTATCCACTCGCATTGCTTCATCCCCCTTGACAAGCAATGTCTGACGAAACGATTGATTTAAGTTTTCCCCAGAAATTTTTGTACGTACAAATGCTTTTACATCTCGAATAGCAGATTTACGAGCTTCGAGTTCGGAAAATAAAGAGGACAGGGATTTAATTTCTGGCTTCGCTTCTGTGGGTACAGGCAAAATCTTGGGTTGGCAGGAAATAATGAAAAGCAGGCACCCTACTACATACCGGTGCAGGGAAATTTGCATAGAATTGGGTAATTGATAGTTAATTATTACTCAGAAGTTTCTGCACCTTTTGAATCTTATTTTCCAGTTCCTTAGGGTTAGGTAACTCGCTATCAATATTATCTTTTTTTTCTAAAGTGAGGAAAAGACTTGTTTCCCATGCCTTGCCAGCTTTTATATAGTTCATCAATGAAAAGTGGATATCTCCCAAGTGGCTGTATAAAACTGGATCAGGGAAAGTATAAACCATAGCCTTTTTAAGTTCTTTAAGGGCTTTTTCTGATTCGCCTTTCTTAAAATAAATCCAGCTCAGACTATCAAGAAAGTAACCATTTTTGGGCTGAATAGAAAGTGCCTTATCCAAATGTCCTAAGGCTTTATCTAGTAACTTCCCTTCCCTAGCATAAATATACCCTAAAAAATTATGCGCATTGGAATGCATGGGATTAAGATCAATCGAGTGCTTTATATTTTTTATAGCTAGCCCAAATTCACCTTTCCGCTCTTGGAGAGCTCCCAGTTCAAAATAATAAGAATCTTTATCTTTGTCTATGGCAATTGCTTTTTGCATTGCGTCAATGGCTTTATCTAATCGATTAACCGCGGTATAAGCAATAGCTAGGGAGTTATAAAGGGTATCATTATTCTGATCTACTTTAATAGCTTCCTCAATCAATTGAACTGTTTTTTCAGGGTGCTTATTCATACTATGTAACCGAGCCAAGTAAACCATTAAATGCACAGACCTAGGCTCTATTTTTAGCAAACTATTTATTTCTTGAATTGCTCTGTCTACACGCCCAAGAATTTCATAAACACGCCCAAGCACCATTAAAATTTCTTTTTTGTGTTTTTTCCCCCGCCGAAGTAACTGAAACTCATCAAGCGCTTTCAAGTAAATTCCCTGTTCATAATAAACGGCTCCAATTTTTATATGCACATCTGGAGCGCCCAAAACTTCCTTGGCATCTGTTCGGTATTTGCTCGAGTCTACATCCATTGGTAAGGTTAAACCTTTCATAGCGGTCATACGTTTATGAAGGCTTTCATTCAAAGGATCTAACTTCAAAAGAATCTTGTATTGTTTTTTAGCCTCATCGGGCTTCCCCTGCGCTGCTAAGGTCCAAGCCAGAAATTCTCGAGCCTTCAAAAGATTAGGACGTAACTCCAAAGCTTGATTTAAGGATTTTTTGGCATCTTCTAATTTTCCTGCAACAATATTAACTCTTGCAAGGTAGTGGTATCCCAAAGGATTCGTTGGTTCTACCTGGAGTACCTTCTTGTACATGTCCTCTGCAAGATCATATTGCTGACGAATTTCGTAAATTGCACCGCTAAGAAGGTAGGCTCTTGCTAACCCCGATTTAGCCTGAATTACGCGTTGATAATGACTTAGAGCTCGCTCATATTCGAGCCGCCCGGCGAGAATATCTCCAGTTATCATATTCAATTCGGGATTATCAGGAAAATGACTCAAAGACTCCTGCAGTGTCTTATAGGCATCTTCTATTTTCCCCGCACGGATGAGGTTAATCGCCAATTGACTATAAAATTCATAATCATCTGGAGCAAATTGAACCACCAGGCGATAATTCTCTGAAGCTTTCTCAAACTGATGTTCTCGAACCGCCTGCAAAGCCATTAGATAATAGTAGTACGCTCGTGGATCCCTAATATTCTCGTTGCTTTTTTTTGCGGATAGCTTCTCAACAACCTTAACTGCATATGAATTAGACAAATCAATGTCCCGGGAAACTTGGTTTATTGGAAGGGTGGTACAATTGGAGGTGAACACTAGTATTGCAACTGGTAAAATTACTTTTAGCTTACTGTTGATACGATCAAGTATATTCTTCACACTTTCACCCTTCATTTCTATTTCTGGTGCTTGCATTTTATTTTGCTTCAACGAATACTGCCTTTCCTCTTCGAAAGGATTGTTTTTTGTAGATTCTACGATAAGGCCTTCTTGGAAAACAATTCTGTTCACTAAGGCCGATCCTGCGCGCTCATTAATCGTTTTGATAATTTTTTTACGTAAGGGTTCCAAAGCGGGGAACCATACTCTGTCTGACACCGTTATAAACAAGCTTTTACTCGAAAATTTGTTGACCCGTGTGACAAGTGCCAAGTCTTTACCGACTATAAGCTTCCACTGAAAATCGAACCAAGCGAAGGATTGGGAGTCGTTAGAATCGACCCTAAGTATTGATTTTCCAAGCACAGAGCGTATAGTTTCCCAACTTGTGTACATTTTTTTACTCATTAGACTCAGGCTCGCATTCTTTGAATATTGGATTTATTTTAGCTATGTTGTCCGGCAATATAAAGATATTTTTGAGATGTATCACGTCTCTAGCCTGGTACCGGTTAATTGAGGCCACATTATAGAAATTATCTTATAAAGCGAAAGGACTTGGGGGGATCACCTAACTAAAACGACCCCACATCCTTCCATATTTTTATAGATCATGCGATCACATATTTATCTGGCAGTTCTTGGTCTATTGAGCTTGACCCTCTACCTAGGGTTAACAGACCTATCTAAAGATTTCAACTGGGGTGAAGGTTACTCCAAACGTCCTATTCTTGAATATCTTGCCATCTATTTTTCTTTATTTTTTCTTTATACACTGGCTTGTCTTTCTGTTTTTAAATCCGACCGGTCTAAAAAAACATTTTGGACCCTGATCGCCTTCGGATTATTATTTCGTTTTGCAATGCTCCCTTCCCAACAGATTCAAGAAGATGACGTATACCGTTATCTTTGGGATGGCAAGGTGTTTGCTCATGAAATTAATCCCTTCAAATTCGCTCCGGAAGAAATTAACCAATATAAATCCTTAAAAATACAAGACCCGGTATATTTTCACTCACATTATGGGAAAAACGACCAAAATGAGCTAGCTATTCTAAATGATTTAAAATGGGAAAATGACATCGCCCTTCGATATATGGAGCGAATTAATCACCCAGATGTTTCCACCGTCTATCCACCTTTGGCCCAATATGTGTTTCGCTTCTCGCAGCAAATAAATGTAGATAGTTTACTCACTCTACGGATAATATTTTTAGCATTTGATCTAATGGGTACGGTTTTCATCATACTTGCGTTAAGAGCCTTAAACCTGAACCAAAATTTTAGTCTAGTTTATTTTTGGTCGCCCCTAATGATCAAGGAAACTTATAATTCAACTCATTTGGATATAATCGGAATATCCTGTCTTTGTGTATCCATATATTTTCTTATACGAAAACGTATGGTGGGATCCATTTTTTTTCTAGCCTTGAGTGTTCTTGGAAAATTTTATTCCGCCGTCCTTCTCCCTTTTTACCTTCAAAGGGTCTGGTTTCTTGCGCAAAAAAATAGGCGGTCAAGCACGATAACTGTAACCATTCATCTAATTTTATTTTGCACTGTAATTGCAGTTTTCTACCTACCTTTTATTGATATAGGTGGGAGCGTTTTTGCTGGGTTAAAAACGTATAGCGTTTATTGGCAAAGTAACGACAGTTTATTTGCAATCTTGCTATATGTTCTTAAAAATATTTTAAATTCAGGAGTGGCTACAGAAATTCCGATTTTTGGCAATAGCATGATATTTGCCAAAAGCATCATGACCTTAGTCATTTTAGCAGCGGTCGCCTATCTAATTCTTAAACAGGCTCCTAAAATAAACTCTCCNGAGATATGGGTACGAAATCTTTTTCTGATCATGGTTNTGGTATTCCTTCTGAGCCCNGTTCAAAACCCCTGGTATCTATGTTGGACTGTCCCCTTTCTATGTATTTTCCATTCGAGATCGTTAATCTTTCTAACCGGGCTAATCGGATTATACTACCTCGACTTTTATCTCGACTATCAGGACATCACCCAATACTCAGTTTGGGTTGCCTGGCTAGAATACACCCCATTTTATGTCTATTTGCTTTGGGAGCTTTTTAGATCAAAAAATATTTTGAAGAGCATAGAGTAAGCTGCTTACTTCCTTTAAAGATACCTTCCTAATTTTTGTTGTTTTTCATATTCACAATTAGGCAAGAGAAGATCAACGCAAAGATTGCGCCGATCGAATCGGTTAATTTGTGAGTCCTGAGCATATATAAACGCTTACTCAAGAAAAACTTGTTTAAATAAATTCTAAATTATTTTTCATAGCAACTCTTGAAAAGAACTAATGGTAGCAAGACTATTTTTTTCATGCTTACTGTTACGGTCTATGAGTATTGCTTCTATTCCTACGCTGTTGGCACCTCGAATATCTGCGAGAAGGTCGTCCCCAATATGACAAACTTCGGCCGGCTTAACCCCGCTTCTTCTAATGGCTTCAATAAAAATTTTTTTATCTGGTTTGGCCGATCCCACCTCCGCAGAAGCTAAAATAAAATCAAAATACTCCGCAAGACCGGTTCCTTTTAAAATTGTATGAAGACGGGAATCCCAGTTAGAAACAACTCCTAATGTGATACTTGAATTTTTTAATTTTTCTAAAATACCTGAATCAATAACATCATCAAAAACATGCCAGTGGTCTTTTCGTGCAAACGCCTCATAAATGATCTCGAAATAATGTTCGAAATTTTCAAGACCNCCAGAGTGNTCAAAAACTTGAAAAACAAGACTCTTCCAAAAATCTCTTTCCGCTTGTTCACCACTCTTTTNACCTAAAGATTCAATTCCTCCAGAATTAATCCACTCTTTATGGAAAAGTCGATTCAGCTCTTTTCCTGATCCCTTAAACCCAAAGGGTCTGGCATAGGTTGCGTAAACCTCACCCACAGAAGGTTCAACCCGAAGAAGTGTCCCACTAACATCAAAAAGAACTGCTTTATACTTAGACAGCACCCCTATCTCCACCTAAAAACTTCAATGGCTACAGTTGAATCTTTTTCATTAAACCACGTTTATTGGATTTTAAGTGA
>JGI26261J51718_1001044_pt1 | contig 12664 bp, 11 predicted proteins | sample SaaInlV_135m_DNA_3_FD_51718 | JGI IMG/M metagenome (IMG submission 51718)
ACATCTAGAATTTAGGTTATTACAATCATCAAAATAACCTTTTTATAATTGTGAATAAATAAATATTGCTTAATTTAGAGTATCTGTTATATTGCCAGTCTACAATATGCTAGATTTATCTTTTTTAAGTCTATGAGTTCACCTAGTTCCGAAGTATCAACTAATAAAAGTTTAGAGATTATTAAATCAAACTTTCTTTGTGTCTTTTCGATACTACTTTTTGCAACAGGCTTTCCTGCAGCTGAATATTTATTAAAAGATTGGGACGTTGTTAGTATTATTGCAGCTCGAAATGTATTTGCATTCATTTTAATATTTTTTATTTGGGTTGTAATTGAGGGACTTCGAGAAGTAAGAGCTGCTAAGTGGATTAAAGGTTTTTGGATTGGCGCAACTGGGTTTGGAGTTGGCTCTTTTTTTATTCTTACACTTCAGTCATTAACCTCACCTGTCATTGCGGCATTAACGGTTGCAACAATGCCAGTTGCTGCGATTTCTTTAGAGATGTTTTTAGATGGGAGAAAAATGACGCGCTGGTTTTTCTTTGGAGTGGTTTTAGTTTTGTTTGGCGGATTTGTAGCATCAGGCGCAACTTTTGAGAATGATGGTATAGGTTTTGCAGCATTTCTTGGAATTACTGGAGTGGTATTATTTGCATGGGGCTCCCGAGCAACAGTTAAAAACCTTCCAGGAATGTCTATTCTTGGCAAAACTACTGTGACAACCTTTGGAATGGCAGGCGCAGCAGTTATCGTATATTTTATCTGCAGTATTTTTTTTGAAATAACTGAATCTGCATCTTCAATAACTCTTAAACACTTAGGATTGCTGCTTATCTATGCGTGGATTGCCATAGGAATATCTCAAATTTTTTGGATTAAGAGTGTTAGCCAGCTTGGAATTGGATTGGCATCGTTTCATCTAAATGCTACTCCATTTTATGTGATGTTCATTCTTTTTATTCTTGGTGATAGCTGGGTTTGGAGTCAAGCTATTGGCGCAGCTATAGTTATTACAGGAGTAATATTAGCTCAACAAAAGTCAGCAAAAAAACAAACCGAATTCTTTGAATTACCTTAAATGAGCAAGAATTGCTCTGTCAATTTTATTAAAGTCTTTAAAGGGCTTAATATTTATGAAAGATTCTTCCAGTAGTTCAATAATTTGATTTTTCTGGTTATATCCGTGTTCTAAAAGAAGGTGGCCATCTTGATTAAGAAATTGAGGTGATTGTGAAATAATTTTTCTAATATCATTAAGACCATCACTCCCCGAGGTTAATGCTTCTAAAGGTTCATATTTTAGGTTATGAAGATGTGGATCTTGATCTGCAACATATGGTGGATTGCTAACTATCAGGTCAAATTTTTTATCAGGCACCGCATCGAACCAATCACCACAATAAAAGTTAATTTCATTATGGGTATTTAATTTAGCGATCTTGAGAGCCTCGTTTGATTTATCGGTTGCAGTCATTTCCCATAAAGGACATTTTTCAGAAAGCGTTATTGCTATCGCGCCGCTTCCAGTTCCAAGGTCTAAGATATTTATTTTTTTATTTGAATCAAATGTATCAAGTGTAATATCGATTAATAATTCTGTTTCAGGTCTAGGAATTAGGGTTGCAGGTGATACTATAAAATCAAGGTTATAAAACCCTTGAGAGCCTTTAAGATAGGCAAACGGTTTGCCATTATTTATCTGTTTAATTAGACTATCAAGTGTTTCAAGTTCAGATTCATTTAGTTCATACTCTGGATTAGCAAACAGTTGTTCTTTAGTTTGATTAAGTGTCAAGCTTAAAAGTTTTGAGATATCTTTTTGATTCTCTCTGAGAAAGTCTTTAATCGATTTTCTCACAGACATGGAGTCAGTTTAGGATGTTTGGGTTTTTAAAACTGTGTCAACACTGACTGCAGGTTGACTAGATATTTTTCTTTGATCAACAAGATTTTTTAATGCAACTATTAAGCCAAGACCGATAAAGGCACCAGGCGGTAATAATGCTAATAGAGTGCCTTGGTAATTATCAAAAAACGTGACTTTGAGGCTGTAGCCAAAATCACCAAAAATAAGGTCGGCTTGATCAAACAGTGTGCCACTTCCTATTATTTCTCTCATAGCGCCTAAAAAAACAAGGATCATACTAAATCCAAAGCCCATCATAAGACCATCAATGATTGATTTATCCCAAGTGTTTTTTGAAGCAAAGGCTTCAGCACGAGCCAAAATAGCACAGTTAGTAACAATAAGAGGTACAAAAATACCAAGTATTAAAAACATATCATAAAAGAATGACTGCATGATAAGGTCAACTAGGGTTACAAATGATGCAATCAATAAAACAAAGATTGGAATTCTAACTTCTTTTCTAATATAGTTTCGAAATAAGGACACAGTCAGGTTAGAAGCTACAAGTACAAACGTTGTTGCTAGGCCAAGACTAATAGCATTAATAACGTTATTCGTTACTGCTAAAAGAGGGCAGAGCCCCAATAGAGCAACCAATGCTTGGTTGTTAGTCCAAAGTCCATTTTTGATAATTTTTAAGTAGTCTTGCATGGCGGTTATTATATCAACTAGTGAGTTTTGATAATTGGTTTATGTTCTATGGGATGATAATGTAATTTTCTATGAAATANCGTTATGTTAAATTTAGTATTATTCCAGCCAGAGATACCTAGTAATACAGGAAGCCTAATACGTTTGTCAGCAAATATGGGGGCCAATCTTCATCTCATAAAGCCGTATGGATTTGAGATTAACGATAAGCGCCTTAGACGTGCTGGGCTTGATTATAAAGAGTTAGCAAGCGTCTATGAATATGAAAATTTTGATGATTACTTAGACAAAGCTAATCCTGCTAAGCTTTATTTTGTAAGTACAAAGGTTACTAAAAGCTATGCTGATATTAAATATCATAGCCATGATTCATTTCTATTTGGCTCAGAAACTAAGGGCCTTCCAAAGGAAATAATGGAAGAATATGATGGGATTACTGTCCCTATGCAGGATGGCTCAAGAAGTTTAAATCTATCAAACTGTGTGTCAATTGTCGCTTATGAGGCTTGGCGACAGCTTGGATTTGCTAATTAACTAAACATGGAGAATTAAATTGAATGATAAGTATTTATATTGGTTTTATTAATACTTATTGTTCCATTATTATAAATATTCAAAGAGAAATAAATTATTATTTGAAAATAACTAATTTTAAAAATCACTTACAATTTAAACAATGAAGAATAAGCCTGATTTTACTGACACCATTGAAGAGTGGTCGAATTTCTTTATACCGCTTCATGATGGCGTACAACTTGCAGCGCGTGCTTGGCTACCAATTAATGCCATTGAACAACCAGTACCAGCTATTTTAGAATATATTCCTTATCGAAAACGTGATGGCACAGCCATTCGCGATGAGCAAATGCATCCCTATTGGGCTGCTTTTGGTTATGCATGTGTGAGAGTAGATATTCGTGGTAGTGGTGAATCTGATGGTTTGTTACTTGATGAATATTTGCAGCAAGAGTTGGAAGATGCTGTTGAAGTAATTGGTTGGCTTGAGCAGCAAGATTGGTGTAGTGGTAAGGTAGGTATGATGGGAAAATCTTGGGGAGGTTTTAACTCCTTACAGGTAGCAGCTTTGAGGCCAGTTGCACTAAAGGCAATCATAACCGTTTGTTCTACAGATGATCGATATGCCGATGATTGTCATTACCGTGGCGGTGCTTTATTGATAGAAAATTTTAGCTGGGCTTCCACGATCTCTTGCTATATGGCCAAGTCGCCAGATCCACTATTACTGCCAGAGACTTGGCGAGAGCATTGGCTTGAACGATTGCAGAACATGCCATTATTTGCAAGAAACTGGCTAGAACATACTTATAAAGATGCTTATTGGAAACACGGCTCTATTAATGAAGATTACTCTGCAATTGAGGCTGCAGTATATTGTGTGGGTGGTTGGGGCGACGCCTATTCAGTTGCAATCCCACGAATAATACAAGGCTTATCTGGGCCAAAAAAAGCTCTGATTGGCCCTTGGGCTCACAAATACCCAAATTTTGCATCACCCAAGCCAGAGATGGATTTTTTAGCCGAGGCTAAACGATGGTGGGATTATTGGCTCAAGGGTATCAATAATGGCATTATGGATGAAGCAGTTATTGCCGCATATATTCAAGATTCTGTTCCACCTCAAGCGAGCTATGAGGAAAGACCTGGGCTCTGGGTAGAAGGAAATCAGTGGCCACTTCAAAGTCAAACAATTAAATTTAATTTAAGTTCTAGTGGTCAGTTAACTGATGTCAAAACCAAGGGCAAAGTTTCTGTGCAGAGCCCTCTAACTACTGGTTCAGCAAGTGGTGAATATTGTGTAATATGGTGTGGACCTGATTTTCCAACAGATCAACGTCAAGATGATATTAATAGCCTATGCTTTGATACAGAGCCACTTGAAAATTCTGTATCTATACTGGGTGCTAGTGAATTTAAGGTAGCTATTACAAGTGATCAGGATTGTGGTCAAATAATTGTTCGCCTGTGTGATGTGTCTCCTAGTGGAAGCAGTAAAAGGATTAGTTACGGTGTTCTTAATCTTGCTATGCGAAATGGTTTAGATTGTCCGAAGTTAGTAGTGGCTGGAGAGGTAATGAATGTATCTATTAAATTGGATGACACAGGATATCAATTACCTGCTGGACACAGGCTTCGATTGGCGGTTTCAAGCGCGTACTTCCCCTTGATTTGGCCTGCACCAAAAAAGGCAAAGTTGACTTTAGATTTAGCATCTTCTTGTTTAACTATACCTTGTCATGATCGAAGTGCAACTTTAGTTCGAGATTTAGGTCAGGGATACGTTTGTCCAGTTAAAAAAACCCAAAAAATAAGGCCAGAAAAGCATGAGCGTTTAATACAAACAGATGCAAAAGATGGCCTTGTCTCTACGATAATTAATGACGATTTTGGTGAGTTTACCTTTCTAGAACACAATCTAACTGTGGGTGAATCCTGTAATGAGAGACACAGTATATTACCTGATGATCCATACTCTGCTAGTAGCGAATGTCGCTGGCATTCTCATCAATCACGCCCTGGATGGGATATTAATATTTATACCCAACTAAAGGTAACTTGTGATGGCGACTATTTCTACTTAAACAGTAACATAGAGGCTCTAGAAAATGGCGTCCAAATTCATCAATCTCAATATCAGGAAAAGTTACCTAGAGGTTTTTCTTGAGCCAATTAAATTTTCAAATACTTAAAAATTTGAAGAAATAACATAATGGTTCTGGATAGGCGCTTTAGTGCGTCAGGATATTCGCAATTGCGAAATTGAAGAATCAAATCTAAATCTGTAGTATAAACCCATCAATCACAAAGAATAGAATTTGATTATGAAGATCGTTATAGCAATGATGCAGCATGAAACGAATACCTTTTCTCTGCTTCCAACTAATTTAGATGCTTTTAGTAGAGTTGTTGGATTGCAGAAACCACCTTCTGGTAAGCAGGCTATTGACTTATATGGTGATGCCGATATGGCGTTTGCAGGATTACTCGATANAGCACNCTCGTATGGTGTTGAGTGTATTGTACCTATTGCAGCTTATGCCGAGCCCAGTGGNATTGTTGATGATGATGCATTTAATTTCATTTGTAAAAAAATATGTGCTGCCGTTAAAAACGNTTGTGATGCTATCTTGCTAGACTTACATGGAGCAATGGTCACTGAGAGCTATGACGATGGAGAAGGNGAATTGTTACGCCGGATTCGTAAAACTGCTCCTGAGATACCAATTGCGGTTGCATTAGACTTTCATGCAAACGTAACTTCTACCATGGTAGAAAATTGTAATGTTATTGATGGCTATCGAACCTACCCACATATTGACATGAGAGAGACAGGAAGGAGAGCGGCGCAGACGTTGCTAAATTGTATAGAGCAGGGCATAGAAACTAAGATTTGCTGGCAACCACTTCCGATGATGGTGCATATGATGATGCAAGCAACATGGCATCAGCCAATGAAAGATATTATGGAATTGGCAATAGAAGGCGAAAATAATACCGATATTCTGAACGCATCAGTGTTCGGCGGATTTTCTTACGCTGACATACCCCATGTTTCTTTGAGTGTGCTAACTGTTGAGCCAGTTAAAAATCATCTCGGTAAGGGTTTAGTTAGTCAAATCTGTGCTATGGCATGGGAGCGTCGTTATGATTTTATCTATACACCTTTACCATTGTCTGACTCCATTGAAAAAGCTAAAAAAATTGAATCTTATCCTGTACTGATTGTTGATCATGGTGATAATACCGGTTCCGGAGGAAGTGCTGACGACATGAGTGTTTTAGATGAAATGTTGAGACAGGGCCTGTCTGGAATCATTGTGGCGCCAATCCGTGATCCAGAGGCGGTCGACCGATTGATTGATTGTGGAGAAGGCAATGAGATGACTCTAACAGTTGGTGGTAAATATTCTGTACCCTCTATCAATCAAATTGGACATGGTCTCAATTGTACGGGTATAGTCAAAAAAATTACTGATGGTTGTTTTACAATTACATCACCAGTTCAAACAGGTCTTAAAGTTTGTCTGGGCCGTACCGTTGTTTTCGATATTGGTTCAGCAACAATTGTAATATCTGAGGAGGGATGGGAGCCATATGGGCCAGAACTTTTTATCCATGCAGGGCTGATTCCAGATGAAAGCCAGTTTATGTTGATTAAATCTCGTGTCCATTTCAGGGCGGGGTTTGAGTCGATTACTAGTAAAATTATTATGGCAGCCGGACCTGGTGTCTGTAGTTCAGATTATTCGCAGTTTAAATTTTCTCGACTTCCAAAACCAATGTTCCCATTTGATAAAGAAATGGAGCTGGAAAAATTCAATTTTTACAAAAAAAGTGAAGCATAGTGAAGCACTTTTTTGTGTTTATGCGTCTACTATTTTCATTATGCGATATTGTTAAAGTATAAATTTGATGTATGATTTAAGTTGTAAGTTAGAAAATGACCATTCTTGCTTTTTTAGTCTAGATCTTATAAGTTACTATCCAAGAGCTATCTTTAACTGATGGTCTTTTAAATTACAATATATTAATAAAAGGAGAAAAAAATGAAAATTAAAACAGCAATAATTGCATTAGTTATGCTTGCAGTAGGACTTTCTAGCTCGCTTGCTTTGGCAGCGGGAGATGTGGTTAAAGTTCGAGCTTATAGTGATCTCAAAAGTCTAGATCCGGCTTTTTCAGGAGGTGTCTTTGATGAAGAGATTCATGGCCTAATATATAGTAAGCTTATTCAATTTAAACCTGGCAGAGAGTGGGGTTACAATCTTGATGCGGCTGAATCAATCCAGCAGACTAGTCCGACTACAATCGATTTTAAATTAAAAGAAGGCATAACATTCACCAATGGTTTTGGCGAAATGACTGCCGAAGATGTAAAGTATTCTTTCGAGCGTATTGTTGATAGCGAAGTTAAATCTACAAACTCACCCGATTGGGGTCCACTTAAAGAAGTAGTTGTCAATAGCAAATATGAAGGCACAATTGTTTTTAACGAGCCTTATCCACCTGCTTGGACTATTGCTTTACCTTACATTGTTGGCAACATTATCAGTAAAAAAGCCTGGGAATCTGTCGACGGTAAAGTAGGTACTACAACACCTAGTGTTTCAGGACCTTATCTACTCAAAGAATGGCAACCCAAGCAAAAAACTATTTTCGTGAGTAATCCAGACTGGCATGGTGGAGAGGCGCCATTTAATGAACTTCAGATTATCCCAATAGATGATGAAAGTACGGCACAATTGGCGTTTGAGGCGGGTGATATTGACTATACTCGTGTTCCTATGAGCTCAGTATCCAATCTGAAAGCTTCGCCACCAGCTAACTCAATTATTGAAGAATATCCATCACTTTTCTATGTTTGGGTAGGTATGAATGTTGAAAACGAACTCTTGTCTAATCAGAACTTGAGAAAGGCGATTCAACATGCTATTGATGTACCGTCAATTATGCAGGCTTCCTACTTTGGTTCAGCAGTTCCATCGACTGGCATTATTGCGCCAGGTTTGGTTGGTCATCGTGCTGAAAGTCTTGTTGCTCCTGAGGCGAATATTGCTAGGGCAAAGGAATACTTAGATGCTTCTGGACTGTCGGGTGATGTTAGAGTAACACTTGATATTTTAAATAAGGCAGCTAATGTGACTACTGCTCAAGTTATCCAGGCAAATCTTGCCCAGGTTGGGATTACACTTGACATCAATCTGCATGAATCCGGTGCTTTCTGGTCACTTGGTGATCATACTGCAGGTGATCGATACAAGGATATTCAGTTAATCCTCAATCGCTATTCAATGGCACCAGATCCTTCATATGCGACGGCTTGGTTTGTTACCTCGCAAAAGGGTGTCTGGAACTGGGAGCGTTTTAGTGACGCGGCATTTGACACGTTAGAGGCTGCAGCGAAGTCTGAGGTCGATAATACTAAGCGTGACCAAATGTACCAGCGTATGCAGGATATAATGGAAAACAGTGGAGCATATCGCTTTATAACTCATGAGGCGACACCTGTTATTTACAGTAATTCAGTTAATCCTGGATTCAGGCCTGACGGACTCCCGCTTTTCCGATATTTTTCTAGTAACTAGTAAGCCTACTGGGAAGGCCTGTATCCTCAGGCCTTCCTATTTTCATAGAAATAAATAGGGTTTAAAGGAGTTGATAATAGTAACTTCAGTTTAGTCTTGAGTTTAAATCTTGAACTTGTTTTATAATGAATTTCATTTTCCCTAAACTCTTAGCTAAATAAAAGGAATATTGTGTTACTTTATTTTGTAAAACGAATTTTTCTCGGTATTCTGATCATTGGAGTGGCTATGACTCTAATGTTTTTTATGATTCATCTTGTGCCAGGTGATCCAGCCAGAATTATGCTTGGTCCTAGGGCAACTCCCGAAATGATAGCTGATATTTCAATGCGGATGGGTCTTGACCAGCCCCTAGTAATTCAACTCATGAAGTTTTTAGGTAATATTCTTAAAGGGGACTTGGGAATTGATGTGCTATCTAGTCGACCAGTCACAGAAATTGTTTTTGGTCAATTACCATATACTCTTTGGCTTATTTTTAGTGCTATTTTTGGTGCCATGCTTATTGGAATCCCTCTTGGTTGTTACTCAGCCCTACATCGCAACACTCTAGCAGACCGAGTTACTGGTGTTATTTCTGTCGCTTGCATTACCGCACCTTCATTTGTTGTTGCATTGTATTCATTGCTTATTTTTGCCGTCACACTTAAGTGGTTTCCTGCAATAGGGGCTGGAGATAAAGGAGATTTCTTTGATCAGGTGAGTCATCTTGTCTTGCCAGCATTTGCAATCGGTGTATCTTGGGTAGGCTATTTATCACGTTTAGTTCGCGCATCGATGCTTGAGGTGTTAGGTGAAAATCATATCCGAACTGCACGGGCATTTGGGTTAACTGAGTTTACTATAGTCTATCGTTATGCTTTAAAGATTGCGATATTACCAACAGTTACAGTTATCGGAGTAGGCATGGGTTTTCTAATCTCAGCTGCAGTATTAACTGAAGTTGTGTTTGCTCGTCCTGGCATCGGTAAGTTAATTATTGAATCGATTACGACCCGAAATTATCCCGTAGTTATGGGGTCCGTGTTGATCAGTACAGGTTTGTTTGTCATTAGTACAACAATATCAGATCTTGTTAATGCTTCGTTAGACCCTCGAATCCGAGCTAACTTGTAAGGCAGTTATGAAAGTTGCAATCAAAAGAATTTCTTCAGATCCACTTGGATTACTTGGACTATGCTTAGTTACCTTAATGGTGGTCAGCGCATTAGGTGCATCAATATTTGCGCCCTACGACCCGATTCAACTTAATATAATGGATCGCCTTCAAGGGCCATCAGCTAATCACCTACTGGGCACTGATCAGCTTGGAAGGGACTTATTTTCACGAGTGCTCTTTGGTGGTCAGGTTGCTTTAAAGGTTGCATTTTTAACAATTGGATTAGCTCTAATTGTGGGAATCGTTCTAGGACTGATTGCTGGTTATGGACCAGCTTGGCTTGATAATTCTATTATGCTTTTATTTGATACTATTCGTTCAGTTCCTACTATTATGNTAGCACTGGCTGCAGTTGCAGTGGTGGGTCCCTCTATAACTACGGTAATTTTTGTAATTGCTGTGAGCTCGATACCNAATTACGGTCGTATTGTTCGAACTCAAACACTGACTATTAAGTCGAAGGACTTTGTCAACGCAGAAAGGCTTATGGGTGCTTCATTACTAAGAATCTTATCAATNCATCTATTACCAAATATTCTTGGGCCACTCCTCATTCTNGCATCGATGGATATTCCAACTATTATTGCATTAGAGGCTGGTTTGAGTTTTCTGGGTATGGGCGTTAAACCACCAACACCTTCCTGGGGTAGTATTCTGAATGATGGCTTCACTTTGATTCGAAATACTCCTTGGCCAATTATTGCTGGTTCGATTCCATTAGTATTAGCTACACTCGGCTTTACTTTCCTTGGTGAATCATTACGTGATCTTCTCGACCCCAAACTTAGGAAATTAATATGAGTGATAACATTCTTAGAATTCGTGATTTGTCGGTTAATTATCAAACTGATCGAGGTATATTGAAAGCCTTACGTCACGTCGATCTTGATATACCAAAGGGTTCAATTGTTGGTGTAGTTGGCGAGAGTGGTTGTGGAAAGTCCACTTTGATTACCTCAATTATTCGGCAACTTGATGCTAATGCCGATATTCCTAATGGCTTGATCGAGTTTGAAAAACAGGATCTTCTGAAGCTTTCACTGGATAAAATGCGCAATATTTCTGGCACTAAACTTTCGATTGTATTTCAGGACCCAATGTCTACACTAAATCCAGTGTTATCAATTGGTCGTCAGATGATAGATATTCAGTATCGTGATAAGATTAGTAAGAAGATTAAAAAACAACGTTCGATTGATATGTTGACCAAAGTAGGTATACCAGATCCTCAAAACCAGCTTAATCAATACCCGCATGAGTTATCAGGAGGGATGCAGCAACGTGTATCGATTGCCATGGCATTGCAGGCTGGACCATCTTTACTGATTGCCGACGAACCCACCACTGCACTTGATGCGACTCTCGAGGTTCAGATACTTAAATTGTTAAAAGAGCTTCAGGAGGAAATAGGTTGCTCAATATTATTCGTTTCACACCACCTTGGTGTAATAGCTGAACTATGTGATCATGTAATAGTTATGTATGCGGGTGAGATTGTAGAGCAGGGAAGTACATATGAAATATTCAATAATCCAGCTCATCCATATACAGTTAAATTATTGGAATGTGACCCTGCTAGTATTTCAAAAAAGCAACGCCTGTTGCCAACAATCCCTGGAGAAATACCCGATCTAATAAATTTATCTGGAGGTTGTATATTTAAAAACCGCTGTGATCAATCTATTGATCGCTGTGATAAACATATTCCGAAATGGAATGAGTTTGCCGACAATCATTATGTTAGTTGTCACTTGATAGAATCATGAGTAACTTACTTTCAATTAAGAATCTTCGTGTTCGGTTTCGGACCAAGTCACCACTACAGGCAATGATTCAGAAAATAGAAGATCCATACATAGATGCAGTCAGACAGGTTTCATTAGATATTAAACAGGGTGAAACCTTTGCCTTAGTTGGTGAAAGTGGCTCTGGAAAGTCCACCTTAGCACTTGCTATTACCGGCTTACTCACTGCTGCAGAAGGTCAGATTAAGTTTATGGATGAGGATGTGACCAATATGACTTCATCGCAAATAATGGCTTATCGAAAAAAGATTTCATTTATTTGGCAAAATTCAATCGGCTCACTTAGTCCAAGGATGAGTGTGGGCTCTTTAATAACTGAAGGTTATAAAATACACAACCTTAAAGATCGAGATATAAAAATGGAGGCAGATCGATTACTAAAACTGGTTGGATTGCCCACAAATATTAGAGAGCGTTATGCGCATGAACTTAGTGGTGGCCAGGCTCGTCGTGTCGGCGTTGCAAGAGCTATAGCATTAGATCCTAAGCTAATTATTGCTGATGAGCCGACTGCGGGTCTTGATGTTTCAGTGCAAGGTGAGATATTGAACTTACTTAATAAGCTTAGGGATGACTTAGGAGTCAGTTTGTTTGTCATTACTCATAATTTAAATATCGTAAGACATATCTCCGACAGAACTGCGGTAATGTATCTTGGTCGATTTGTCGAACAAGGTCAAACAGATGATATCTTTGCAAAGCCAAGACATCCATACACCCTAGCATTATTATCAGCAAATCTAACACCTTATTCAGAAGCAAGTTTAAAGAATAGAATCGATCTTAAGGGTGAGGTGCCGAGCCTAATGAATCGACCTAATGGATGTGAGTTTCATACACGCTGTCCGTTTTCTAGTAAACATTGCGATAATGAGTTTCCACCAATACATACTTTTGATCGTGAACAAATTTTGACCTGTCACTATCCTCTAAATAAGAATTAATGATGGGAGTTATTAAGGTTAATCATTTTTGGATACCAATGCCGGATGGCACTAGACTTGGCGCTCGACTTTGGATGCCAGATGGCAAAG
>JGI26261J51718_1001045_pt1 | contig 12661 bp, 11 predicted proteins | sample SaaInlV_135m_DNA_3_FD_51718 | JGI IMG/M metagenome (IMG submission 51718)
GCCCCATAGCCGGGGGAGTCTCTCGTAAATACTTCATGAAATCGTCCATAGATTCCTTGAATCGCTGGACATCGGTGAACGCTTCGATCGAGTAAGCGGCAACGAAATGCGACATGTGACCGCCCTCGTAGGGACCGAACGCTCCATCGGAAAGAATTCCACCAAAAATCTGTGCAACAGCGCTTAGGCCGTAGCCCTTGTGCGACCCGAGCTCTCGAGTCGCTCCGTTTGGCAGCACGATGTTATCGGGCGGGATTTCTCGTTCGTCCATGATCGGATTGCCCTCGGCGTCTGCCATGATTCCGGGGATCGTCAACGATTTCATTCGACGCAGAAGCTCGATCTTGTTGGCGGCTACGGATGAAGAAGAAATATCGAGAACGAACGGCGGTTCTTTGTCGCCCGGAACTGCCCAAGCGTGTGGGTTGGGGGCAAGACGTGGCTCTGCCCCGAACGTAGGCGGCATACTTTGACCGCCAGCCGTGATCGCATAGCCGATCATATCGTGAGGGAGCGCCATCATTGCGTGGTAGGCGATCATCCCGGCATGTCGACCGTTGCTCATGGTGATCGCACCAATGCCGGTGTCTCGGGCCTTTTCGATAGCCAGTTCCATGACCTGCGGTATTACGGCAATTCCGAGTCCGCGATCGCAATCGACGTTTGCCGTCGTTGGGGTTTCTCGCGTGATCGTCCAGTTCGGAGTCGGGTTCATGAACCCTTCAGCGACGCCAGCTATGTAGCGACGCATCATATTCGAAACGCCGTGGGTATCGACACCACGGGTATCCGACAGCAGCAACACGTCGGTCGCCTGCCAAGCGTCCTGCTTGGAGAAACCGATTTTCACAAACAGTTCGTTGACGGTCTTGCGAAGAGCATCGGGCATGATCCGAACTTCGTCTTCTTCAGCAACATGAAAATGTTCGAGCATGGGACGGGAGCCTCGTTTGGTCGGTCTCAAGCAGATTGCATTACAGATGCGTGTCTGCCCTTCATCAGCGTGCCGCACAAGATACGCCTGAAACATTGGTGCGTAAACGAGATGTCGAAATTTGATCTTGATACTTTTGACTTTTCATTGATTCTTGTTCATCCCATATCAGGTACGATTCACTCTAACTACTGAGTAACGATGAACACCGGAGCGAAATTTGCGTGACGTGACGATAACGGCGATTAAGGTGACGTCGGTTGTGGGCGACATCGTAGGTAAGTACGGGAAGAGCCACGTGCCCACTAGGGAGATCGGAACTTGGCGGAACGGCGACGATCTGCCCATATTTAGTCATCCGGAAATCCGGTTTGCAATCGAAATTTGCCACGACACCAACTTTCCTCAAGTGTCGACTGCGTTTGCGGATAAAGGCGCCGAACTGATCTTCATGCCACACGCTTCGGGCGGTGCAGAACCCGCCGCCGACAAGCAAGCTCGTTGGGAGAGATACGTTCTCGCAAGAGCCTATGACAACACCGTATTCACAGCGATCTGCAATCAGGTTGGCGATAACGAAACGGGGTGTTCTTTCGAAGGCGTGACGTTCGTTTGCGATCCCCCCGGCAAACTCATGGCTTCATCGAGCGACGGCACTGCTGAAGAAATCGCAACCTCGAAGCTCGAATCCGAAATGATCGAACAGGATCGGCATGTTCCAGAAACGTTCTTCAGGTATTTCCGCCGACGCGAGATTTACGATGCTTGGGAGAGTAAATAGTGAACTCGCAAGAAATGGCGAAAAAGCTACACAGCGTGGCGGGTCGAGGCTGCATCGCTGTCACCGGATCTGGAATTCAGGCAATCAGCGATCTATTCTCAGAGCCTGGTGCTTCTCGAACGATCCTCGATGCCCAAGTGCCTTACTCACGACTCGCCCTTGAAGAATTCGTTGGCGCACTGGCCGATCAGCACGTTTCATCTGAAGAAGCCAAGATGATGGCGAAGGCAGCACTAAAACGAGCGCAACACCTCGCACAGGGCGAGGAAGTCAACGAACCGCTGTTCGGAGTCGGGTGCACTGCCGCAGTATCAACAGACAGGGTTCGTAGAGGTGAAGACAGAGCGCACGTTGCTTGGACGAACGGAACGCACTCCGGTGGGGCGTCGATATGGTTCGACAAGCAGGCTCGAACACGTGCTAACGAAGATGCTGTGGTTTCAGCTATAGTGCTGAACTCGATTGCTTTAGCGTTGAATATCGATGAGCGGCTCGATTTGAACGTTCTTGAAACGGAGCGATTTAATGAATTCGATTGAACGGCTCTATGCGGGGAAAATAGGTGCGATTGTAATTTCGTCGAACGGCGAAGTAAGCGAATCATTACCCTGCCATCCGTTGGTGCTAGCCGGATCGTTTAACCCGCTTCATCAAGGCCATCGACGAATGCTCGAAGCCGCTTCGCTGGCTGTTGGCGGACCCACCTACTATGAAATTTCAATTTCAAACGTCGATAAACCGGTTCTGCCGGAAGCAGAACTCGAACGGCGTGTAGCGCGGGTGACTTCCAACGGTAATTCAATAATTGTTACGAATGCTCCACGATTCGCGGAGAAATCATCGATTCTCCCGGGCGCAACGTTCGTCATAGGATTCGATACCTACATCCGCTTGATGGACAAACGCTACTATCCCGATCATGTCGCAGGAGAGCACTCTCCGGTCGAGAACTCGCTCGACCTTATCTTCGAGAATCGCTGCGGATTCGTTGTGGCTGGTAGGGTCGATCACCAAAGCCAGTTTCGTCGGTTGCACGATGTCGAGTTCGAGATTCCGACTCGGTATCGAAGCATGTTCATAGAGCTAACCGAAGCTCAATTCAGGTCTGATCTCTCATCGACAGAAATTCGTAATCAAACCCAATAAACGCGTTAAACGGGTCACGAGTAGCCCGTAGTATCGTTATGCGATCGATGCGCATCTAAATGCCATAGGCAATACGAAACAATCACTTTTAACTATCCGCAACACACCTGAGTGCGTCACATCTGGGAATTAATTTACATATGACCGTTACTGATCCAAAGAACCCCCGAGTTGCATCATCATCAGTGGAGCCGATGTTCGTCGAGCGATGGTCGTCGAAAGCGTTTGCCGATAAAGCCCTTTCCGACGATCAAATCGCATCGTTATTCGAAGCCGCTCACTGGGCACCGTCAGGTAGCAATCGCCAACCTTGGTTGTTCGTGTACGCTACGGATGGCCCCGATCGTGAAAAATTTAACTCATTACTGAATGAAGGTAACGCTCGTTACGCTCCAAATGCAGCAATGTTCGTTCTGGTTTTCGCCCGAATTGTTGATGACGAAGGTAAAAAGATTCGAACTGCGCATTTCGATACAGGGGCTGCGTGGATGTCGTTGGCATTGCAGGCGAATCGAATTGGACTCAACACAAGGGCAATGGGCGGTATCGATCTCGATGCGGCTTACGACGTGGCTGGAGTGCCTCGTGACAAGTTCGAGACTATTTGTGCTATCGCTGTTGGCTACCGCGGGGCAGATGACGATATTCACGAACGAATGGTCAAGCAAAACTTCGCCAACGACCGCAAAGACGTGAGTGAAATAGCGTTCAAAGGCAGTTACTCGGGATAGCGACGAGCACTACGGCAGACGGGTGTCAGGATTCGCCCGAATGTATTCCGCTTGTCGGGTTCCAAAACGCTCTTGAAGCTGAATCGACAGACCGCCATCGATTGCCAGAGTGTGACCTGTGATGAACGATGCATCGTCTGAACACAGGAACGCAATGCCATTTGCGATGTCCTCAGGCAAACCGGTACGCCGAAGCGGGTACTGATTTGTGAAAAATGCGTGACCCGTCGGATTATCTTCCCACATCTTTGCCAGACCTTCCCCAACGATGTGCCCTGGGGCGATAGCGTTCACCCGGATGCCATCGGGTCCGAAGTCGGTTGCCATCTGACGGGTCATGCCTACAACACCGGCCTTCGCTGCCTCGTACACGAGCATCCCTGGCTCCTGAAGGAAGCTGTGGACTGATGCGAGGTTGATGATGTTGCCGCCGCCAGACGCACGCATGTGAGGAATGGCCTGCTTCGGCCCAAGATAAAGGGCTTTGAGAAGGACATCGATTCCGTAGTTCCAATCGTCCTCTTCCACGGTCAAGGCAGTGCCGTGAATCTTAGATTCGCCAGCCATAACGCCGAACGCATTCTGAACCAAAATATCTAGCCGCCCATACAGATCGGCCGCTTCATTCACCATTCGAGCGATATCCTCGCTGATTGAAACATCAATATGACTTGCCGCCGCAGTGCCGCCAGCCTGTTTAATTCGTTCGACATTCTCAGCTGCGGCAGCATCGTTGAAATCTGCGATGAATACTTTGGCGCCTTCAGAAGCGAGCTTGCGCGCTGTTGCCCCACCGATTCCCAGAGCACCACCGGTGATTATTGCGACCTGATCTTCAAACCTACTCATGCTTCCTCTTCGTGATTGTGAAATTGTTGCGAAACAACGCTATGAACGAAATAGTACCGGAACTCAGCGCATGGAATGCGCTCGCTGTGGACGTGAATCGAATCCGGTGTGAAACTACTGGTATGTCCACAATCCCGATTCGCCGTGAGCAGATAACCCCGGACTGGTTGAGCTCGATGCTGTTGAGCGTCGGTGATTGCCAGATTACAGCTCTCGATTTCGAAGAGATGACAGGGTATAACCCTGATCTCTCTCAGCTGTTCCGGGTGCGCATCGATTACTCGAAGAAGGAAGCTGCGCATCCCGACGTTGTGATCGTTAAAATCCCGCCGGTCGATGATGTTGTTAGACGTCGTGAGGCCGCGTATGGGCCGTACGCCAGTGAACTGGGTAGTTATCGTTTGTTAGAAACTTTTCAGGGTGGTTCGATCGCTCGGATGTACGGTGCCGATGAAGATTCCAGCGAGAACACTGTTTGCTTCGTTTTCGAGGATCTTGGAGAACTGCCAGCTGGGCAGAAGTATGCCAAAGTCGATCTTAAAATCGCCAAGGCAACGCTCGATCTAATGGCGTCGTTCCACGGTCGATTCTGGGAAGACGAATCGCTCGGTTCAGCCAATTGGGTTCGCAGTGCTGATTGGTCGTTCTTATTCAACCAGAACCCATTAGATTCTGCTCTTGGCTGGAAAGTTATTGTTGCTGATGACCGATTCGAGAAATCGGGCGGATTAGTGATTGCTGGAGAGTATCTAGGCGCGTCCCTGAACGATCTCCAGAAAGCTATGAGGATCCGACCGAACACTCTGACCCATAATGATTTTCACCAGGGCAACGTTCTATTGCGTCAGACATCGGCTGGTGTGCAACCCGTGCTCATCGATTGGCAAATGCCGGCGTTTGCTGGTGCGACCAATGACCTTGCAAAGTTCATGATGACCGCGGTGCCATTCGATATTTTTGCTAAATATGAGAGCAATCTGGTTGCGCATTACGTGGATCAGCTCAAAGTTAACGAAGTTGCCACCTACTCGTTTGACGAGTGTTGGCGGGACTATCGCCGGGCACAAGTTGCAACGTTCGCCAACTACGCCAGCAGCTGCTACGAAACATCTCCAGACGGCGATTTCATCGAGTCTTCTGGAGATTCAACGCATGCAGTGATCAAAGCACTCACGCTTACTGATCCCGCTGAGATGCGTGAATTCCTGCCGTAGTACAGCGCTGTTACTGAATCCGACCAAAGTTAGCGTTTCGACGCCTGCTTGAACAACGCAAAGCTTGCAGAATACCCGTGTAAAAACGTCTGGTCGCCAAGAGGGCCGATCTCGCCGTTCGAGAAAAACCCGGCGATCGGAATATCTGCCACCATGTCGGTAAACATCGAGGTGTCGTGATCTGGCGAGCCGTACAGGTACTGCCCGCGACCGATACAACTGAACAACAGAGCTGAAGCCGGAATATCGCCTTCGTCAAGATTATCGATGTATTCTTCGAGCATCATGCGCAGGTCTTCGTCAGCTGCCTGAGCGTCACGAACAAAGAACTGTACAACCTGTCCCTCTTGAACTAGTTCACCAACGGCAAGCGTGCCATCTTCTTCATCAGCGCCAAGCACGTTTCTGATCAGGAATTCGCCTTCTCTGCTGTTCTGCGCTAATCGATCCATGATGATCCCGATTTGGAGCGAGCGACGAATGAGACGTTTTTCACGAGTTTCAGCAGCTTCAAATAAATCTCGCAGCACTTCCAACGGGGTTTGATCACCAAGTTTCGAAATTACGTTGATTTCAGATTCAGTTACAACGAGTGGCTCGCCGATAGGTCGGCATCCCTGCGCCACAACCGTCTCGACCGCAAGATCACCAGTAAATGCAACCCCGACGGCTCCTGATCGAACTGAACGGTCGTTGATAAATAGTGCGTTCGCACCGGGCTGACCACCACCGCTGGCGAGTCCACCGATTTTGACAGTCGAGGGATATGCGAAATCTAAACCTGCAAGCAAGTGATCGCTTCGGAGCGTGAACGGATCGGGTAGTAACATAATTGCTGGGCAATCTTCCGCTCGGATGCCCAATAGCGCTTGCCACTCTTCAGGGCCAGCATCAGGACTAGGAAGCTCGTCTTGATTCAGATGAAATGGCGAAAGGTCAACACTGGGAAGAATGGCTGCTGAAATCGCAATACCGGGTCTTCGTTCAACTTCCTGACCACCGCCGATAACACCTGCGGCGGAACACCCGATAAGTACTTTGGCGCCAAGAGTTTCGGCTAGTAGTTCTGGTGCCACTACATACGAGGACATATGGTGGGACGATATGAATACCACAGCTAAATCAGGATTTTTGCCATCCAAATTAGCGAGTATTTGCTCAGATGCCTGGGTGACTGCCTCCGTGAAGGAAGGCGAGTCTGATACGGCAGAACTCCACTGCAAGTTTTGCTACTCCTGTCCCGGATCGAGCCATTTGCTCTACCGGAAGGTATCCAGTCACTCTGCGTCGAAACCGCTTGTGTTGCCGACGCAGAGTTTGGATATCTCTACAGGTTCGGCAGTACGGCGGCAGCCGCAGCGACAGTCTTGTCTATGTCTTCGTCTGTATGAGCTGAAGAAAGATGAATCCGACCATTTGAAGATAGTCGAATACCTTCCTTTAGCATCGCTTTGGCGAACCGAGAATACTTAGCGTCGTCGCAGTTTCTTGCATGGTCTCGCCAATTCGTTATTTCTTGTTTCGTGGTGAACGATATAGCGAATACCGAACCAACGCCTTGTACATGTAAGTCAGACTCTAGCGATTTTGCGAGATCGCTAAGTTCTTTCATTAAGCGTAGACCTTTGCCATTCAGATCGTCGTAGAAAGCGTCACCCTGATCGTTGATGTACTTCAACGAAGCGTACGTCGCAGAGATCGACATTACGTTCGAGTTGAAGCTACCACCGTGGTAAACGGTGCCGTCTCCGATGAGCGCCATAATGTCTTTACGACCTGCGATCATGGCTACGGGAAATCCGCCCGCCATGGACTTCGCATAAGTTGCCAAATCTGGGATTACGCCTAAGTACTCTTGGGCCCCTCCGCGGGCAATGCGGAAGCCTGTAATGACTTCGTCGAAAGCCAGCAGCGAACCATTTTCCTTGCAAAGTTTCTGGAGACCTTCCAAGAATTCAGCGTTAGGCACGATGCAATTGGTGTTGGCGAGAATAGGTTCCATGATGACACCGGCGATTTCATGCCCGTGCTTCTTGAAGATGATTTCTAGTTTTTCAAGATCGTTCCACTGAGATATCACCAGACCATCAGCGGTTGCCTGATCCATTCCCTCTGATTCACCAACCGCAACAGGCGCATCTTCCGGTCCGGCTTGGTCTAGAGGAGGGTGGACGCTCCAGTTAACCGAGTCCATCCAGCCGTGATAGTGGCCTTCGAACTTGAGAATCTTTGGTCGCCCAGTAAAACCGCGCATTGTGCGGAATAGCAACTGATCGATCTCAGTTCCCGACGACGCAAAACGAACTGTCGCGTCTGGCATTGGGATCATGTCCAGAATCATTTCGGCGACTTCTAGCTCTTGCTCGAATTGGGCGGAGAAAACGTAGCCTTTCTCCATATCTTTTTTAACTTGCTCGTTAATAAAGTCAGGAGAGTGCCCAAATAGATTTGGCCCCATCCCCTGAATGTAGTCGATGTACTCATTGCCATCGACATCCCACATTTTTGAACCCTTGGCATGGGTGAAAAACAACGGCACATCGGCCGGTTCATTGATCCTGATCTGACTAGATACGCCACCAGCGACTAATTCTTTCGCCTTTTCGAAAAGACGCGCAGAACGTTCGTGATTCATCGAAGTTTTACCTTTGAAAATTACCTTACTCGAACCGAGTGCATAAATTGTATCTGTGCGGCCAATAGGCAGCGAGCTAATTAACCGGCGAATTCTCAGTCGGTGAGCTAGATGACCCACACCAAATATTTAACGAGTCAATGCAGTATCTGAAGGTGTCCGGGCAGCCTGTGAGCACAGAGCTTCGTCGTCGATACCGTATGTATACGCTCGCTCATTCACATTCTCGTCGTCGAGCGTGTCGAGGCTTGAGGCAGGAAGTCTGAGCACAAACGTGCTTCCGCTGTCTTCGGTATCAGTATCGCCAGTTAGGGTGCCTTCGTGAAGTTCGGTTAGGTACCGTGCGCTTGAAAGGCCAAGACCTGGTCCTTACACGGGAGACGTATCGGCGAGCTTGCCTCGGTAATAGGGCGAGAATACCGATTCAACTTCTTTTTCGTTGATGCTGGAACCCTCGTCGATAACCCGAAGGACCTGATCTTCTTGTTCTAGCTTGATCTCGATTCGGATGAGACCGCCTTTTAGAGGATATTTATGTGCATTGCTAATAAAGTTCGCAATCATCGGAACTGGACCAGTCGCCGACGTCAAGACTTCTGGTTCGACCGCTATCGCGAAGGGCAAAGCTGAATTCGCCGTTGATGATTATGATCACAAAGGCAAGAAAGACTAGAAGCCTAAAAACCACGATCGCGACGACGACTAATCGTCTTCTCGTATGATAATTGAGTAAATAGAAAAGCCCCCGGATAACTTCCGAGGGCTTTTCTATTTAGCTATTTTCCTAGTCGTTTCGAAGCGAAAAATTTGCCCTACTCAGGTCCGTCGTCTCGAGTAACGTTTGGCGGGTGTGCAATGAAGCGGTGAATGGCCTCACTGAGCTCATCAACGCTATCGACATCGGCGTGAGGCGCTTCGTTCCACGAACGAGGCTGCTGGTTTGAATGCCGACCGCTTACAAAGCGTATTGTAGCCATTCCAAGCATTCGAGCGGGAACAATATCGTTATCGATCCTATCGCCAATCATGATCGCCTCTTGCGGTTCGATTCCCAGCCCTGCGCATGAATGTAGCAGCAGCCGTGGATCCGGTTTACGTAGATTTATCGAACCTGAGACTTCCCGATAGGTGAAGTACTGTGCGACGCCGAAACGTTCCATTTTCGTAACAGTACCCGCCGGCTGGTTTGCTGCCAGGCCAAGCAATAGCCCCTCTGCCGAAAGCTCAGCGAGTAATTCCGTCATTCCCTCTCGAAGTTCAAAGTCTCCCCGCAATTGATCTCGTTGAGGCACCGTATCCATTAGCTCCGACTCGACTCGTTCGATCAGCTTCATATCGCCTTGAGCGATTTTCCATATGATCGAGTGATACGTCTTGGCCGCGAATACATCGACTGCCCATCGATTTACGGCATCATATTCGCCATCGGAAATCGCAAGACCGTTCGAACGAAACGACGCCTTGATCTGCTCATCGATCTCTCGATCCATGATTTTTTCGGTGTCGAGAGGTCCACCGACATCGAATAGAACGGCTTTGATCTTATACGGCAATCTAAACCAGATACTTCTTAGCTACTTTTGCAATGTATGTATAGCTAGGGTTCACGAACTGAGTCACGCGAGCTTCTAAACACTGAGACAGGAATATGTACGCTTCGCCCTGGCTCATACCATAGCTTGCTTCGAGCCAAAGAATCATTTCAGATAGGGCGATACGGAAAGCATCCTCTGCTGGCTTCTCGCACGCTGTGGTCATGATGTAATCATCATTCTCAATTCGTGGCCAAGTCATTTCTGCTGGCTTCTTGCTCAGCGATACCCTAAGCGTTACATTACCACCGGTTTCAATCCCACCACCGCCGCAGATTTCACCATCGCCTTGGCGTGCGTGCATATCTCCAACGTGGAGCAGCGCGCCTTCGTGGTTGACTGGAATACTTAGCTTTGCACCGTTGGTCACTTCCTGAATATCGAAGTTGCCACCCCATTCGCCAGCCCAGCCGTTGTGACGTGCCTCCCGTTCAGGAGCCACGCCGATCACGCCCATCATAGGTTCAACCGGGAAGCGTAATTTGTCGCTCCAGATAATTTCGTCGTTTTCGATTCGACAGATACGAAATTGTTCGCCGATGTTTGATGGGCCAAGGTAACCGGGCATGGCTCCTGTAGATCCTCGGTATCGCGTCCAACCAACAGGGTGAACCTTGATTTCACCTATTTCGACAATTAAGAGATCGCCGGGCTTCGCGCCTTGGACGTAGATTGATCCTGATGCGGGGTTGCCACGATCGTTAGGTTGGCTATCGGATCGATATTGGTTGTACAGATCGCGAATATCGTCGGGAACTCTGTCGGCGTCAGGCCCTCGGTTCATCTGAGTTTCGACTTCAAACCATTCGTTCGGCTTCACAGTCATGGTGACTGGGTTGCTGGCTGAGTGTTCGTAGTACAGAGTTTCGGTCGTGGCTTTCAGCATCGAGTTATCACCGTGTTCACTTATGGAAAATTCACTGAATGGCAGTGTAGCTGCGGCAACCATCGGTGCAACTAGTGAAACCCGAGGAATTTTTCAGGTCTGAATTACTTATCAATTTGTTGGAGACTAAGCAGATTTGCCAGCCAGCTCGCCTGATGCATTCTCTGTCACTAGGCCATGTGAGAAGACTCGTACTCTAGCGGTCTCAGTAAGGATTCACTGTGTTTCGAGTTCGTTCTCAGTAGATGCTCGTGGAACCTCAACACTGGTAAGAATCTTGCGGATATCTTCCGAAGTCTCTTGTCACATTCGGCTAGCCATTTCATCGGCATCGGCTCGGGTCTGGCCCATTGGAGCATCAGCAGCAGCATGTGCGTTATCCTGAATCTCTTGAGAGTAGGTCCATGCATCTTCACTGAGTTAGCGAGTTTTGTGTCGATGTTTACTTGAATACGCGCCTGGTAAGAGTCGGCATTGCTTTTACGCGTTCGGCTTCACTGAGATTGTCTTAAGTCTGTTGGGGCTTCATGCGAGGCTGAGCCAGAAGCACAGCGTATATTTGCTTTGTGACGATAATCGTATCGTTCTCGGCAGATTCTGCTTCTGCGCGTCACTTTAGGGCGGTTACTCGTTCGTCCCGAGAAAACTCTTTAAGACAGTAGGGTCTGTCTCCATCCAGCCTCAGCCGACGCATTGTCGGTAGACAGCGAGCTTAGCCTTGTAAGCAGAGAGTCTTTTTTAGATCGCTCAGCCATAATTATCCTCGTTTGTCTTTACATACAACCCTGATGGCACGTTTGTGACGCCCTGGCCTATCACCAGCAAGTGGATGAGCTTTACATGCTGGGGTCGTTATTCACACCAGACGTTTATTATCGTAGCCTTGCGTCCACTAGCGATACATGTTGCTAACAACGAGTTCGCGTGTGTGTGCACACTCAATTGCAACGTGCCAACAATAAAATTCATGCAGAATTACCGAGTAGGGCAAANAAACTCAAAATGAACGAGAATTTCGAAAATTTTGCTAATTCGCTTCCGATCATTGGGAGTCGCATTTCTCACCTCGAAACAACGACGTCGACAATGGATATTGCATGGACGCTCGCAGATGAAGGTGCGCCAGACGGCACTGTTGTAATCTCCGATCACCAATCGGCAGGTCGTGGGCGCTATGATCGCTCCTGGGTATCGAAGCCGGCGGAAGATATTCTTTGTTCCGTCTTACTCCGCCCCCGTGTTGCGCTGGCTGGAGAATTGCTGATGCTGGCGGCGTTAGCTGTTGCGAACGTGGCTGAAGATCTTGGAGTCGCTGTAGGGATCAAGTGGCCTAACGATGTCCAAGTCTTAGGAAAGAAGCTTGCCGGAGTGATTGCTGAATCTAAAACTGGCCTTGAGCTTGTAAGTGAGGATGGTGGACCTGAATCCGATTCACCGATCGTTCGAGTAGATCGAATCACTGCTGTTATAGGAATTGGTCTGAACGTAAATTTCGACTCAAAATCAACGAATGCGAATGTTCCTAATTCCACGAGTCTCGCAAATGAACTTGGCCGACAGCTCGATCGGCGTGAAGTGTTCGAAATACTCATGGAGTCTCTCGATAATCACTACCGTGCCATCACTGCAGGTGGCACGGTCCTTCCGGAATGGCGAGAGCGACTTACGACTTTAGATAAGCAGGTGACCATAGCTGTCGGAAAGACGAGTAGTTCACCAGATCTGACTGGAATCGCCCATGACGTTGATTCAGCTGGACGGTTGATCGTGCGAGACGAAAGTGGGAGGGACTGGCCAGTGTCGGCAGGTGAAGTAACGATCAAGGACATTATTTAGCGATTTGTGTACAAACACTTCCCGTATCACAGTGTGAATTCAGACCCGTGCTTCTCG
>JGI26261J51718_1001067_pt1 | contig 12458 bp, 14 predicted proteins | sample SaaInlV_135m_DNA_3_FD_51718 | JGI IMG/M metagenome (IMG submission 51718)
AACCAGAGAAATGAGCCATATCAACCATTAAGTAAGCTCCTACTTTATCTGCAATTTCTCTAAATCTTTTAAAATCGATAACTCTAGAATAAGCACTTCCACCAGCAATGATTAATTTAGGTTTATGTTCTAAAGCAAGTTTTTCAACATTATCATAATCGATAAGTTCAGATTCTTTATCAACATCATAACCTATTGCGTTAAACCATTTACCAGACATTGAAATTTTTAATCCATGAGTGATATGACCACCTGAATTTAAACTCATTCCCATAAATGTATCACCTGGATTTAATAAAGCTAAAAAAACTGCTCCGTTAGCTTGTGCCCCTGAATGTGGTTGAGCATTAGCAAATTTGCAATTAAATAATTTTTTTAATCTTTCAATAGCTAAATTTTCTGCGACATCAACATGTTCACATCCATTATAATATCTCTTACCTGGATAACCTTCTGCATATTTATTTGTTAAAACTGAACCTTGCGCCTCTAGTACAGCTTGAGAAACTATATTTTCAGAAGCAATCAACTCAATATGTTGTTGTTGTCTAATAAGCTCGTCATTGATAGCTTTATAGAGCTCAGGATCTTTAGTAGACAAACTATCTTCAAAAAAACTTTTGTAACTATCGTTTAAATAATTTTTTTCACTAGACATAATTATATTTTTTTTATTCTTTTTAAGTGTCTCCCACCTTCAAATTTAGTGTTCAAAAAAGCACTCACACAATTTAGAGCAGTTTTTTTAGTTAACAATCTTGATCCTAATGTAATGATATTTGCATCATTATGCAATCTTGATAATTTTGTTGATTTTAAATTAAAACACTGAGCAGCACGAATATTCTTATGTCTATTTGCCGCAATATTCATCCCCATACCTGAACCACAAACTAAAATACCAACGTTGTTTTTGTTGGTCTTTACTTTCTTCGCTACTTTATGAGCAAAATCAGGGTAATCAACCCTACTGTCACTATCTGGACCCATATCAAAAAAAGATAGTTTTTTTTCTGATAAGTATAATTTTATAATTTCTTTTAATTTGTACCCAGCATGATCTGACGAAATAAAAATTTTTTTCAAATTAATTAAATTTATGATCCAATACGCAAGCAACCAGGTGGATTCTGTTCTCTTCACCACCATTAAACGCATTATGATATTTTGTATTATTAGTTATCCANACTGAACCATCAGCAGGTAAATGTTTGGCTACATTATCGATAACCATATGACATCCAGGATTTGTAATTATTGGAATATGTAATCTTGGTTCGGGATCTCTGTGCCAACTTAATGTTGATCTTGGTTGTTTTAATAAAATTCTAATTCTTCCCAGCTTGTATTTTGATGACAGTAAATCAAAAACTTCTTTAAANTATGTATTTTTATATTCNTCAATAAATTCCGAATAATCAGCCTCATTTATTTTCTCGTCTCTTATTTNTTCTTTACCAGATGAATNAGGATAGGTCCAAAAAACACCTCTTGCTTTATGTCCCTTAATTGATTCTGGATCACCAGGAATTTGAGTAAGAGATATAGCTCCAAAATTAGTAATTCCATCAGGTCCTTCAAAGTTTTTAATTTTTATAATCTCTGAATATGCTTTTTGTAATTCGTTGATATCGAATTTAATGTCCTGCTTTTGAAAGTCTTGGAAATCTAGNGTCATTATATTTATATTTTTTACCCTTAATAATTGTTTAATACNNATTTTAAGTTATATTTGTATATTACATTTGTCGCATTTTAAAAGATAATTAAAACATGATTACAGGTAAATATCCACAGTTGAGACTTAGACGCAATAGAAAGTCTTTATGGTCTAGAAAGTTAATTCAAGAAAATACACTTAGCCCGAGTGATTTTATATTGCCTATATTTTTAATAGAAGGATCTAATAAAAAAGAATCAATATCATCTATGCCTGGTGTTTATCGTTATACTATTAATAGATTGCCTCAAATAATAGATAGAGCAATTAAACTAGGCATTCCNATGATTGCTCTTTTTCCAAAAACTAAAAATAATTTAAAAAATGAGATAGGTTCAGAGTCTTTAAATGAAAANAACTTAGTTTGTAAAGCAATCATTGATATTAAAAAAAGATATAAAAATCAAATTGGAATAATGTGTGATGTTGCTTTAGACCCTTATACATCACATGGTCATGATGGACTAGTTAGATCAAATGAAATTATAAACGATGAAACAATAGAANTTTTAATTAATCAATCATTATTACAAGCAGAAATGGGTTGNGATGTGTTGGCACCTTCTGACATGATGGATGGAAGAATTGGAAAAATAAGGAAAGCTTTAGATCAATCAAATTTTNAAAATGTTCAAATNCTTTCNTATGCAGCAAAATATGCTTCAAGTTTTTATGGTCCCTTNAGAGACGCTGTAGGATCTAAAGGATCTTTAAAAGGCGATAAAAAAACATATCAAATGGATTTTAGAAATAGTGATGAGGCCTTAAGGGAAGTGGCTCTAGATATCAAAGAAGGTGCAGACATGGTTATGGTTAAACCTGGTATGCCGTATTTAGATATAATTAAATCGATAAAAGAAAAATTTAAAATTCCTGTTTTTGCATACCAGGTTTCTGGTGAATACAGCTTAATATCAAATGCAATTAAGAAAAAATTAATAAATGAAGATGCTATTTATGAAAGTTTAGTTGCTTTTAAAAGAGCTGGTTCGAATGCAATAGTTAGCTATTATGCGGATAGAATAGATAAAATTTTATAATAATCATTTTAAAGAGTTAATAAATAGTAACCTATTATTTGGATAGTTTAAGTTATTTGGTTTTAAAATTGTTTTATCAAGAAAATCTCCGACTAACTTTAATCCATTTAATAAAGTTTTTTTATCGATGACCTCTAGATCTTTTTCAATTAAAAAATTAGGTACATATTTTTTTTCTGTAGAGGATTTTGCGTAATAAAAAATTTCATTTTTGATTAAATCTTTTTCTACAAGATTTTCTAATTCAAGGTCATATCCAAGAAGTTTTAAAAAATCCAATTCCCAAAAGATATATTTTTTCAACCAATCGTTATTCTTTAAAATTAAAAAAAGATTTTCAATAATTTTATAAACATTTATATTTGCTTGGGAGTCAGCTGTTAAAATTTTAATTAAATTTGTGGCTGAACTGATGCAAGACAATTTTTGTTTATGATCAAAGTATAAAGGACTATAGGCATCTAATATTTCTACTTTAAAATAACCAATTCTGTTATTGCTTTTTGAATTATAATTTATATGCAATCTGTTACCGATCTGCAGATAATTCTTTATTTTTTTTGATGTTCCACCAAAAATAATACCAGAAATTTTCCCTCTATCTTTAGTAAAAAATTCCGTAATTAGTGAATTTTCGTTATATCTATTTTTACTAATTAAAAAACCTTCATCTATCCAATTCATATATAATCATTTTATACTTTTTAAACATTCAACTGCAGCATTTTGTTCAGCATCTTTTTTGGACTTACCAGAAGAAATAAAATATTTTGAATTAGGAAGTTTTACCCCAACTTTAAACANTGGTTTGTGTCTAGGACCACTGTTTGAAATTAANTTATAGGTTGGTAGCTTTTTAAAATTTTTTAAAGATAGCTCTTGTAATTTTGTTTTTGCATCAATCTGTGTAATAACACTTTGTATTAGATTTTTTTTCCATAAATATAAAATTACTTTTTCAACAATATTAAAACCTTTCTCTAGATATATGGCTCCAATTAAAGCCTCACAACTGTCAGATATGATTTTATCTTCAATTTTAATTTTTTTATTATTTGGATTAAAAGTTAGAATAAATTTTTCTAAATCTATATTTTTGGCTATCTCAAAACAGGTTTTCTTATTAACAAGTGATGCAAATTTTTTATCAAGTATTCCCTCTTTTTCTTCGGGATAAGTTTCTAAAAGTTTTTTAGCGATAACTAATCCAAGTACTCTATCACCAAGAAATTCTAATTTCTCATTGTTTTTGTTTGCATTAAAACTTTTATGCGTAAGTGATTGTGTCAATAAATCTAAATTTTTAAATTTAACATTTATTTTTTTTTGTAAATCTTGATATTTGATTTTCATTAATTAATCTTACTAAATGATCTGTTAAATCTTATAGATTTATGCCATTTCCAAAAAGCAAAAATACTGCCTATTTTTTTATCTGATGAAAAAAAAATGAACTGAGCTTTGCCAACTAAATTATCTTTATGAACGTAACCAACACTTGATAAAAATCTACTATCTTTTGAACAATCTCTATTATCTCCTAAAAAAAAATAATGATCCTTGGGAACTATAAACTCATCAGAGTTTTGATAAGTGTAGTCCTTTAAATAAACTGTATGAAATTTTTTTCCATTAGGTAATTTTTCCTCAAATCTATAAACATCAATTGATGTATTGCCACAATATATTTTAGTTTTACTTTTTATTTTAGATTTGAATATTTCATTACTGTTAAGATATAAATTTGCGTCAATAAATTGTATTCGATCACCAGGTAGACCTATTAATCTTTTGATATAATCTGTTCTATTGTCCGCAGGTGTTTTAAAAACAATCACATCACCTCTTTTTGGATTCTTAAACAAAATTCTTTTATTTAATATTGCTGGACTAAATGGCAATGAATGTTTGCTATATCCATATGAGTACTTAGTCACAAAAAGCCTATCCCCAACAACTAAAGTGGGTTCCATTGATGAAGATGGAATATAAAAAGGTTGGATTAAAAAAGATCTTATTATGATAGCAATAATTAAAGCATAAAATAAAGTTTTGATATTTTCAGAAAAAAAATTTTTATCTAATTTCATTTTGTTTGAATTATTGTAAATGCAGTTGAATAGTCCTTTTCATCAGAAATAGATAAGAAGCAATTAAAATTTTTAACATTAAAATTCTTTTGAATTAATTTTGTAATTTTTCTATTTTTGGCATAATAAGGTTTTCCTAATTTATCATTAATTACCTCTATATCTTTGAAATTTAGACTATTTCTAAATCCTGTTCCCAAAGCTTTGGCGAATGCTTCTTTTGCGGCAAATCTTTTTGAAAAAAAACTAGTTTTATATATTGATAATGATGACAATTTTAATTCATTAGCACTGTAAATTCTATTCTTAAATTTATTATTCTTAATCAATTTTTTAATTCTTTTGTTGTCAATAATATCTACACCAATGCCAAGTATTTTCATAAGCTACTTATTAATAATTTTTTTAAAATTTTTTATAACTTTTGAAAGCCCAAAAAATACTGACTCACCAATTATATAGTGACCAATATTAAACTCTTCGATTTCTCTAATTTTATTCAAGATTTTTGTGGTTTTATAATCTAATCCATGACCTACATGAACTTCTATACCAAGTTTTTTTGCAAAGATTGATGATTTTTTTATTCTATCTAATTCATTGTGATATGTTTTATTTAATTTAACTAGATTAGATATTTTACCAGTGTGAATTTCAACACAATCAACATTAAATTCTTTTGACTTCTTAACATCTCTAATTGAAGGGTTTATAAATAAACTGGTTCTGATTTTATTTTTTTTAAATTTTTTAATTATATCTTTTAATTTTTTTTTATTTTTGGTTAAGTTTAAACCACCCTCAGTTGTTACTTCTTTTCTATTTTCTGGAACAATACAAATATAGTCAGGTTTTATTTTAAGAGCATTTCTAACAATCTTATCATTCATTGAAATTTCAAGATTAACTAAAATTTTTTTTGATTGNCAAATTTTTTTAGCATCTAAATCATTAATNTGTCTTCTATCTTCTCTTAANTGAATAGTTACAGAGTCAGCACCCATTTTCATAACTTGTAATGCTGCATAATATGGATCTGGATGATGTTCACCTCTNGCATTTCTTATTGTTGCTACATGATCAATATTTACACCTAATCTTTTCACTTAATAAATCTACTTCCTGGTCTTGTAATGGGAATTGATTTTAAGCTTTGTGGTAATTGCTTTTCACTAAATGTTGGAACATCTATTTTTAGATGAGATGTAATTCCTGTTTTAATTTTTAGTGATTTTTTTGTTGATCTATCTATTATGGATGCAAATCCCAATAGTTTAGCCTTAGCATTTTTTATTAATTTAACACATTCTAAACTAGATTTTCCCGTAGTTATAACATCTTCAATAATTAAAACATTTGCACCTTTTTTAATTTTAAACCCTCTTCTTAATGTAAATTTTCCATTAACACGTTCACAAAATATGGTTTCTTTTTTTAAAAGTCTTCCAATTTCATAACCTATAACAACACCACCCATTGCTGGAGCTAAAAATAAATCTATTTTTTTATATTTTCTTTTAATCTTATTAGCTAAAGATTTACAAATTTTATCAGCTAAATTTGGAAAACTTAAAAGTTTTGCACATTGTATATATTTTGAGGAATGTAAACCTGAAGATAAAACAAAATGTCCTTCTAAAAGAGCATCAGTTTTTTTTAAAATATTTAAGGATTTTTTGAGTGAAAGCATTTCTTTTATCTTCGTGTCTAATTATCTTAAATTTTATACTCTTTTGTTTTAGCACTGCAATAAAATTTGTGAAGTTTTTCAAGTTGTTTATGATCAATTTGAATTTAAAGTTAATATATTTTGCATTTTTGCCAGCCATTTCAACATTAGAAATATTAAGTTTATGACTACCTATTAAAGAGCTAATATCTCCTAGTTGACCGGGTTGATCCGGCAAAGAAATCCATAATGTTGTATTGTATTTTTTAATTCTTTCTTCTTTTTGCTCGCCTTTATCGTGCCAATATCTTCTAATTGCTGATCTTGCTTTTCCTGTTTTTGTTATTGGTATCCAGTGTAATGATGGTGATTGATTTTTAGAAGTAATAATATTAACTCTATCACCATTTCTTAAAACGTCCTGTAATTCAGACTTATTTCCATTAATTTCACATCCTATTGCTGTATTTCCTATCTTAGTATGAACAGCGTAGGCAAAATCAATTGGTGTTGCATCTTTTGGTAATTTTATAACTGAGCCTTTAGGTGTAAAACAAAAGACATTTTCTTGGAACATTTGTAACTTTGTATATTCATAGGAATGTTCAGGGTTTTCATTTTTTTCAATAATTTCAACTAAGTCCTTTAACCAATCATATTCTTTCCAACTTAATGAATTAAATTTTTCAGAAGATTTATATTTCCAGTGTGAAGCAACTCCCCTTTCTGCAAATTCATGCATTTCATGAGTTCTTATTTGAATTTCAATTGGTTTCTTATTTGAACCAATTACAGATGTGTGAAGTGATTTATAACCATTTATCTTAGGTGATGATATGTAATCTTTAAATTTTCCAGGAATACAATTCCATTTTTTATGAAAAATTCCAAGCGTTTTATAGCACTCATCTATAGAGGAGAGTTTAATTCGAAAACCAATAATATCTGTAATTTGTTCTAATGAAATTCTTTTTTTTTGAACTTTTCTCCAAATGGAAAAAGGTGTTTTTTCTCTACCATGAATTTCAGCGTTAATGTGGTTATCATTTAATATTTCACTTAATTCAAAAGATAATGACTCAAATATATCTTTTGTATCAGATTTAATTTCATCTAATTTATTTTTAATCAATTCTCTTGCTTCATTATTTAAAATTTCAAATGACAAATCTTCAAGTTCATCTCTAATTCTATGCATACCCATTCTATCAGCAAGTGGTGCATAAATTTCCATGGTTTCTTGTGCAATTCTGTGTCTCTTCTCTTCCTTAGCTATAGCTTTAATTGTTCTCATGTTATGGAGTCGGTCAGCTATTTTGACTAATAAAACTCTAATATCTTTTGATGTAGCTAAAATAAGTTTTCTAAAATTTTCAACCTTTGAATTTGCTCCAGCTGTATTTTCAAAAACAGAAATTTTAGTAACTCCATTAACTAATTCAGCCACTTCATCGCCAAATTCACTTTTGATAGTTTCATAAGTTGCAAAAGTATCCTCTATAGTGTCATGCAGCAAACCAGTTGTAATTGTTGCACTATCTAATTTTAGTTCTGTTAAAATATTTGCAACTTCAATTGGATGGACAGAATAAGGATCTCCTGATGCTCTTTTTTGATTCTGATGAGCTTTAATAGCAAAATTATATGCTTTATCTAATCTTTCTGGATTTAAAAATTTATTATAAACTTTAACCTTATTTATTAGGTCTTGTGAATTAAGCATATTTTATTATAGCATTAATTCAAATTTGTTTAATAGATCTAATTTCATTAGTCGATAAGCTTAAAATTAAGTCTTTAATGTTTNTTTTTGTTAACGGATGAACCCATTTTTTTTCAATTTCAAACAAAGGAAATAAAACAAAATTTCTTTTATGCATCATTTTGTGTGGTAAATTTAATTTACCTATTAAAACCATACCTTTAAAATCAATTATATCAATATCACATTCTCTTGGTGCGTTTTTAGGAGATTTTTTTCTTCCCAATTTTACTTCTATAGTTTTACATAAATATAATAATTCCCTTGGATTATGTATGCATAAAACCTTTAGAACGATATTTATATATTTGGGATTTTTTGGATTTGGCCAAGATGGAGTCTCATAGTAACTAGATATTGCGATAGGATTTATGTTATTATCTAATAATAAGGATTTTGCTTTTTCAATATAAGTAATTCTATTACCGATATTTGAGCCAATTCCTAAATAAACTACATTAACTGGTTTTTCTAATATATCTGGCTTTATCACGGTTCCAATCTCTATTTTTTTTTGTGGCTCTTTTATCAAACTGTTTTTTTCCTTTTGCTACAGCCAACTCAATTTTTGCTTTACCTTTTTTAAAATACATTTTTGTTGGTACTATTGTGAAGCCATCCCTTTGCATTTTACCTATTAATTTATTTATTTCTCTCTTGTTTAATAAAAGTTTTCTTTCATCCATTGGGTTATGATTTGAATAACTTGCTTGTTTGTAAGCTGCTATATGTGAATTTATCAAAACTAATTCACCATTTTTTTCTACAGCATAAGAGTCTGCAATATTTACTTTTCCATCTCTAATAGATTTAATTTCAGAACCTTTTAAAACAATGCCAGCCTCCAAAAGGTCTTCAAAAAAATAATTAAAACTTGCTTTTCTGTTTAAACAAATAATTTTTAAACCAGGGTTGGTTTTTTTGTTCATTAAATCAATTTTGCAGACTCTAAAGCTTTTTTAATAATAACCTTTGCATTGTCTGATACTTTGACTAAGGGCAATCTTACCTCGTCATCACATAAGTTCATTAATTTAGCTCCATATTTTACAGGGCTGGGATTACTTTCAATAAACATAGCACTATGAACAGGTTGTAATATTTCGTCTAATTTTTTTGCTTTATTTAATTCATCATTATTTTTTGAAATAGAAAATTTTTGAAAATCTGAACACAGTTTTGGTGCTATATTTGCTGTTACACTAATTGTACCAACACCGCCTCTTTTATTGAATTCAAAAGCATTATCATCGTTTCCTGTCATCTGAATAAATTCTTTACCCATTTTTGATAATTGTTGATCAACTCTATTTAAATCTCCTGTAGCATCTTTAACACCAACTATATTTTTTAATTCAAAAAGTTTAGCCATTGTTTCAACAGACATATCAATTACAGATCTTCCTGGAATATTATAAATTATTATAGGAATTCCACATTTGTCATTAATAGCTTTATAATGTTGATATAATCCTTCTTGTGTAGGCTTGTTATAATAAGGGGTTACAATTAGAGCTCCGTCAGCTCCAGCCTTTTCTGCATGGGTAGTTAAGGAAATTGCTTCTTCTGTTGAATTTGATCCAGTGCCTGCAATTACAGGAATTTTACCAGCACTCTCTTTGATGCATAAATCTATGACTCTTTGATGCTCTTTGTGACTAAGAGTTGGAGACTCACCAGTAGTACCTGCTGGGACAAGACCACTTGTACCATTATTTATATGAAAATGAATTAACTTTATATAAGCTTCTTCGTCTAGGCCATTATTTTTAAATGGAGTGATTAAAGCAACATTTGATCCTTTGAACATAAATACTTATAACATAGTTTATAGATTCATATACTAAAAGATTATGTTCAAAAATTTATTATTATTTATTGGTTTATTAGTCTCGTTTTCAGTAATCCAAAATAATGTTTTGGCTGATGTAATTTCCTCTATACCTTTAAAAAAACCATCTTTAACTACCGAAGAATTAGATAAAAAAATTTCTAAAAATATTCTTAAACCTCTTAAAAAACCAAAAAAAAATAAAGATAAAATAGTTAAAGAAAAAGAAATTGTTCAAAAAGAAAAAAAGATTAAATTATCATTTAATATACCTAAAAAGAAACCAACTATAAGCGGCATAAACACTGTTAGAAGTGTTAAAATATCGAAATATTACAATAAAAAAGATTTTGAAATAGCCAAAAAAGCTATTTCAGAAATGAAAAAAAGTAAGTGGTCCACATCTCTTGGAATTGCAAAAAAAGCTAAAGATAAATCAATTTATAATTTCATACAATGGAGGCATTTATTAACAAAAGGAAATCAAGCATCCTTCTATGACTACAAAGTTTTCATTGATCAAAATTCTCGATATCCAAGAATTGGAAGATTAAAATATCTTGCAGAACACAAGCTGTCTACTGCTAAAGTTTCCCCAAAAAAAATAATTAATTGGTTTAGTGTTGATCAACCTTTAAGCGGATATGGTAAAATGATACTTGGTGAAAGCTTTATTTTAACTGGTGAAAAAAACAAAGGAGCAAAATTAATAAAAGATGGATGGATAACTGCAGATTTATCTAAAAATGAATTAAGATTTTACAGAAAAAAATTTAAAAAATATTTAAATGCAGATGACTATATTAAAAGAGCCGATTATTTAGCATGGAATAGTAAGCGATGGGATTTAAAAAGATTATTAAGATATTTGCCGACAGATTATGAATTGCTATATACAGCAAGATATATTTTAATGACTAAAGGCTATGGTGTTGATCAGGCAATTAAAAATGTACCAACAAAATTAAAAAATGACGCTGGATTAAATTATGATCGTTTGAAATGGAGAAGAAAAAGAGGACGAGTAGACTCCTCGTTAGAAATTCTACTAAATATCAAAAATAATAAAGAGTATTTGATAAAACCTGAAAAATGGTGGAAAGAACGAGAAATTATTTCAAGAGCTTTAATCTATAAAAAAAATTATGAAACAGCCTACAAAATCTCAAGTAATCACGGAATGTCAAGTGGATCTGATTTTGCAGCAGCAGAGTGGCTTAGCGGTTGGATAGCATTAAGTTTTTTAAAAGATCCTCTTTTAGCTAAAGATCATTTTCAAAATTTTTATGAAAATGTAAATTACCCAATAAGCACCTCAAGAGGCGCTTATTGGCTTGCGAGAACTTATGAAAAGTTAGGAAACAAAGATCAATCAAACAAATGGTACAAAGAAGCTTCTAAATTTCTTACTACTTATTATGGTCAATTAGCTTTTTTAAAACTAAATCCTAATGGTAAATTTGAATTAGAAAAGGATATGGTTGTCGATGATAAGTATAGAAAAGTTTTTTTTAATAAAGAATTAGTAAAGATTACTTATCTTTTAGATGAACTTAAAAATGACAAATATACAAAATTTATTTTGAGACATCTGGCAAATGACAACATTCCAAATGGTAGTGAAATTTTAGCAGCTGAGCTTGCTACTAATATTGAAAGATATGATTTTGCAATACAAATTTCAAAAATATCTTCGTACCAAAAAAGATTTCATAATAAATTTAACTACCCAATTATAAGCACTCCAAAAACTATTAATGGTCGTAAAATTCCAGAAAGTGCTTTTATACTCTCAATTATAAGACAAGAGAGTGAATTTGATTTAAGTGCAAATAGTCATGCTGGAGCAAAAGGTCTAATGCAACTAATGCCTTACACAGCAAAATTAGTTTCAAAACAAGCTAAACTTCCGTATTCAAAATCAAGATTAACTACTGATCCGGAGTACAATATAAATTTAGGTTCTCATTATATAGCTGGATTAATACTTCAATATGATGGTGCATACCCTTTTGCTGTAGCCGCTTATAACGCTGGCCCTAATAGAGTTAAATATTGGAAAAAATTAAACAAAAACCCTCAAAAAAAACAAATAGATTATGTTGATTGGGTTGAGCTTATAAAATTTAGAGAAACAAGAAATTATGTTCAACGAGTATTAGAGAACTACAACGTTTACAGATATATCTTGGAAAAAAAGCAAATAACAATGACAAACTTCTTCAAGGATAAGCCTCTATTTTAGTGGCGGAAGAGGAGGGATTCGAACCCTCGGTACAAGTTTCCTCGCACGGTCATTTAGCAAACGACTGGTTTCAGCCTCTCACCCACTCTTCCGTATGACAT
>JGI26261J51718_1001073_pt1 | contig 12426 bp, 9 predicted proteins | sample SaaInlV_135m_DNA_3_FD_51718 | JGI IMG/M metagenome (IMG submission 51718)
GAACCCGTTCAGTACGTTTTTGATGCCAATGGCCTAAAGCTTGGGATATTAACTGATATTGGCCATACGACCCCATTTGTTGAGTCGCAGTACTCTTTCTGTCATGGGCTTCTACTTGAAGCGAACTATGATCAGGATATGCTAAATAACGGACCCTATCCAAGCTTCTTAAAACAGAGAGTAGGGGGTAAGTTTGGGCATTTAAGTAACGATCAACTGGGCGGCTTTTTAGGTAACATAGACCAGACTAATCTTCAGGTGATTTTAATAGGTCATGTCAGCGAAAAAAACAACCATATAGAGAAAGTTAAGGTTGCGATTGACGATTTTGTATCGGCAAGAGGCTCTCTTGCGTTTGCCAGCCAAGAAGCCGGAAGTGTCTGGATAGAGCTAAGAGACCAGGCTACACGTCAGCCGGTAATGTGACAGAATCGGCATAGTTCATTGTTTTTGGAAGAGCAAGTTTTATTTTATATTTCCAGTATTTTTTTATCCATAATTGGGTTTTTTCCACAGATAGGCCGATAATCTAAAGTATATATGAGCTATAGCCTGTAAGTCATTGATATTACACCTGAGTATATTTAACATATTGATTTATATGGATTTTTTTGACTGGTTAAAAAATGATCAATCTAAGAAAAGGCGTGACTAATTGGGCGTTAAACCACCTCGACCACTGTTAATCCACAAAGTTATCCACAGATATTGTGAGTAACTTTTACTGGAAAATAGTAGGAGTTACTCCGATATTGAACCCAATCCTACGATCTGCACGCTCTCGAGTGCGTTAGCCCCTTACCAATATAGCCCTCTAGCGTCGCAAGTTGCTCGCACGGAATATTATCGTTGTTATCTAAGTCAGCAACAGACAATACGCCTAACGAAAGTAGTGCCCCGATATCAGAAAGTTTATTGCCGTTGAGTTTGACCCTCATTAGTCCCTGGAACTGCTCCAAACCGTCAAGAGTTTTAATGCCAGCAAAGCTGCAATCGAGGACTTCAAGATCACCAATATTAGTATGATTTTGAATCTTTAGTGTTTCGGTTAAACATAGAGATAGGTTTGGATCTATGACAGTAACTTCTACAGACACCGGCTTTCTTACAAGTATCGGTCGATCGTTCAACGTATACTCGTAATCAGCGCATGATGACAGCAGGCTCAAACAAAAGGCTGTAAAAATAAGTTTCATATTGATGGCTCTCAATCCTGGGGCTCTCTATTGTATGGTTAAATAGTACCATGTCGACTATTGTTATTAATTGTAAAAATTCTTTGCTATCTGATCAGGCTAAACAGTTATCAAAAGAGCTGGGTTACCCCATGCTTAATTCCGCGCTCAATCTAGAAGTAAAGCAAGAAATGTTCGAATACGAGCTGATATTGGATGAATTGGGGATCTCCTTGTCACCCACTAACGCAAAGCTCCACGGTGCAATCCGTTGTGACTTTGGCAGCGCCGCCAATACTCACCGTCGCAATTATGGTGGTGGGAGCGGGCAGGCCATTGCAAAGGCTGTAGGAGTTTCAGGACGTTTTCGGCCTAAGGTACTCGACCTGACAGCTGGCTTAGGGGCTGACGGCTTTGTTTTGGCCTCTCTAGGCTGCTCAATGACACTAATAGAAAGAAACAAAGTAGTGCATAGCTTATTAAGTGACGGGATTGAAAGGGCCCGACTAGCAGCTTCGACGGATACTGCTCTAGGGGCAATTATTGCCCGAATTACGCTGTTTGGGCAGGACTCCAAGACGTTTTTACAATCGCTCACCTTAGAACAGCGACCCGATATTATTTATATAGACCCCATGTTCCCGGAGAGAAAGAAATCTGCGAAGGTTAAGAAGGAAATGCAGGCTTTTCATCGCATTGTAGGATCCGATGATGATAGTGCGGACCTACTCGGCCTTGCCTTAGAGCAAGCAAGGTATAGAGTCGTCGTTAAACGCTCAGTATCGGCTGAACAATTAGGCAATCTAACACCTAGCTACTCCCTATCAGGCAAGAGTACTCGTTTTGATGTTTTTGCTCTAAACAAGCTACCTGGCTAGGTTTTTTTTGACATAACCATATAGTTTCCAAGCCCAGCCAGCATGAAGCCAACGATGGCCATAGTGGTCCACTGATAGCTTTCAAACAATGTCGATAAGATTATTGCCACAAAGGGAATCATCAGAGCGCCATAACCAGCTTTCTCTGGCCCGATTAAAATCATTAGTTTTAGATAGGCACCAAACGCCAGGATCGTGCCAAAGATTGCCAGATAAACCAATGAGGCTGTATATGAGGCGCTATATTCGTAGGTGAATTCCGTTCCAGTGAGGAGCGCTATGATAATCAGAGCTATAGCACCATAGAGTGTCCCCCATGCGTTGATAGACCATACAGAGAGACCTGTGAGTCCATTACGTGTTGCAGCCATATTGCCTAACGAAGCTATAAATACAGCGGTTAAACCCAGAGCAAAGCCCTTAATCGCGCCATTGTCCGAACTAACGTTTGTTAATTCGGGATAAAATAGCAAGCAGATACCTGATAATCCGACAAACGCACCCAACGCGATATTGGCGTTGATTGGCCGCCTTAGAAATATCCTGCTGTTAATAATATTGAAAAGCACTATTAGTGAAAATATGACCGCAATAATACCGCTGGCCAAGTAACTCTCAGCCATGTAGATGATCCAATAATTGAGGCCAAATAAACTCACTCCTTGGGCCATTAAAAAGGTGTGATTCTGAAAGCTCACGCGGAGAGAGATGCTTCTGATATGGCAAAGTATAGATAATAGAACCGACGATAAAAGCATACGGTAAATGACTGAGATAATGGGATCTACTGAGCCAAGCTGATAGGTAATTGCCAACCATGTGGACCCCCAGATAAGCACCGTCGAGATATATAGAAATACAATGTATAGGCTCATGAATAGTCGATTCCTTGGAGTTTGTTCCTTACTGGCACCGACACTTAGGCAAGTAGTTCTTGAAGAATGTTCCGGTAGATTTCTGTCAACGTGTTGAGGTCAGCAATAGATACGTTCTCATCGACACGGTGGATACTTTGATTTACTGGGCCTAATTCCACAACCTGAGTACCTAGTGGCGCTATAAATCGTCCATCAGAGGTCCCTCCCGCAGTGGATAATTGGGCCTCTAGGTGGGTAGTCTTTGCTATGCCGTTTAAGGCGGCCTGAACTAAGTCGCCTTTTTCGGTTAAAAAAGGCTGACCGCTCAAGCTCCACACCGCTTCATAGTCTAATTGGTGTTTACTCAGTATTGCTTCAGCTCGATCCTTCAGCTCTAATTCGGTAACTTCAGTTGAAAACCTAAAGTTAAACACTACTTTAATCGACCCAGGTATAACGTTGGTAGCGCCTGTTCCCGCGTTAATATTTGATATCTGCAGCGATGTTGCTGGGAAGAAATCATTACCTTGGTCCCACACCTGGCTGGCCAATTCATCAAGTGCTGGGAGGCTTAAGTGAATGGGATTTGCGGCTAAATGCGGATAAGCCACGTGGCCTTGGGTTCCTTTAATCATCAGATTGCACCCCAGAGAGCCCCGACGGCCATTTTTTATGGTGTCTCCACATTGGATGGAGCTAGAGGGTTCGCCGACCAAACACCACTCAGGGGTTATCCCTTGCTCTTGCAGCCAGTCGACGACCTTTACGGTTCCATTGACTGCGAGACCTTCCTCATCACTAGTTATAAGAAATGCTAGCCGCCCCTGATGATTCGGGAATTCGTTCACAAAAGTCTCCGCCGCAACTACCATGGCAGCAAGTGAGCCCTTCATGTCTGCTGAACCTCGACCATACAGCTGACCCTCGACTATAGTGGGCATAAACGGAGGATGGGACCAACTCTCAATAGGACCAGTAGGCACTACGTCAGTGTGACCTGCAAAACAAAAAATAGGCCCTGAGTTTCCGTGGATCGCCCAAAAATTATCAACATCACCAAATCGAAGATTCTCAACCGTAAAGCCACAAGCTTTCAATCGCTTGATCATCATAGCTTGACAACCGGCATCTTCTGGCGTGACGGAAGGTAGTGCAACGAGCTGCATAGCCAGTTCAACAGTAGGGGAATGATTCGCCATTTGGGGTGCCTTGAAGTTTGGTTCTCCATTGTAGTGTGCAAAAGCCTAGCAAGCTATATAACCCTTCTTGGGTTTTTGCTTTAATACAGTTTATTCGATAAAAAGCCTTCAAAATGTCAGATTACAAACATGGTGATAGAAATTTTGATGATCTTGCGGAGAAGTTTGCGCGGAAAGTATACGGCGGGCTTAAAGGTGAGATTAGGTTAGCGGTAATTTGGCGAGACCTCGTCGCTACTATGCCTCAGATCTTAAGCGGCAAACCCCTGCGAATAATAGATATAGGCGGTGGTCTGGGACAATTGAGCGCCAAACTAGCAGCCCTAGGCCATGAGGTCGTGTACAACGATCTATCTGAGAACATGCTTGTCTATGCTCAAAAGCTGGCTGAACAAGAATCGGTTAGCGACGGTATTATTTGGTACCAATGTCCCTATCAAGATCTATTGAAAAAAGGGCTTGGCACTTTTGACTTAGTTATCTGCCATGCTTTGATTGAATGGCTGGCACAACCTGAAGAACTGCTTAGCTCGCTACAAGCCTTTATGGGCAGCAATGGTCGTATGTCCGTCACGTTTTACAACCAAAATGGATTGGTATATCGCAATCTAATGCGCGGAAACTTCAAAGTGCTAACTAACCAGTTTAGTGCTGATCCGGGCAGCCTAACGCCACATACACCTTTTAAACCCGAGTTAATCGACGAGTGGGTAGGGCAGTTATCGATGAACGTGGAGCATTCGTCAGGAATCAGAGTATTCCATGACTATGTTACTAACCCCAGAGGGGGGCATTTTGATGATTCAGCTGTTATTGATATGGAGCTCAAACATTCAATCTTAGAGCCATACAAATGGTTAGGAAGATACATTCACTACATTCTGCAATCTTAACGACTAGCTTAGTTTATCTTTCGCTGCATTAATCTTTGCCGCCAGATAATCACTACCTCCACGATCGGGATGCAGCCTTTGAATCAAGCGCTTGTGCGCCTTGGCCACATCGTCTTTTGAAGCATTAACCTCTAGGCCAAGGATCTTATAGGACTCCTCAGTCGACAAATCTGAATAACCACCTGGCTGATACTCGCCAGATGATTCCTGTGAACTATCGCCATTTCGCATCCGGTACGCATGCAGCAAAACAAAGGACTCCCGATCATTGGCCCTTAAACTAGCTGACAATACATTCATTTCATCTGTTGTTAGTTCTGACAGAATTTTGCCTGTATATTCGCCGGCCAGCACTTCACCGCTCATCTGTTTTGTTGAAAAATTAACCGTAACCAGTAGTGACTTGGTCCTAAATTGAGATGGACTGCTTTTAAAGCGACTGAGAATACGCAAGAAAGGAAGTGCTCTTAGACCCATGGCTAGAATGCCTTTGGTTAAAGGTATAAGCGCAGCGATACCAGCACCTAACCAGTGCATACGACCGGAGGCAACTAATATTATTGAAAGGGTTAAAACACCCCAAAATGTAGAACGCCACAAGAATGGACGACGTTCTTCGGCAGACAGACCTTTGACCACAGACCACCAATACCAGAGGCCTCCAATAAGAGCGAGAAGTAAAATTAATCGAGGCATAGTGAGTCAAACATCCTGTTTTAAAGGCGAACGCTAAAAATAATATGCTAGATCAAATGACCAGCCCCAGCAACCCTAAAAATGAGACTCGCCGAGCTATCTAGTTTTGAGCACATCTCTTAACTTTTCTGCCATAGCTAAAAGGCTGGCTTCAGTCGTCTCCCAATCGATACAGGCATCAGTTACTGATACTCCATAAGCCATATCAGTAGGGTTACTCGATAGTTTTTGACTTCCTGCGTTTAGATGGCTCTCGATCATAGCACCGACAATGGATGTATTTCCTTCAACGATTTGATTGGCAACATTGTCCAGCACAAGGGGTTGCAAATCATGATCCTTGTTAGAGTTTGCATGGCTACAATCCACCATGATATTGGGGGTTATACCTGCTGCATTTAACTCTTGCTCACAGATCGACACGCTCACTGAATCATAGTTTGGCTTACCATTTCCACCCCGTAAAACAATGTGCGCATAGGGATTACCTTTAGTGGTGATTACCGAGACTTTTCCATCTGAGTTAATGCCGAGAAACCGATGAGCGCTCGCTACTGATTGCAGGGCATTAATAGCGACAGTAAGACTACCGTCAGTGCCATTCTTAAAGCCAACAGACGAGGAAAGGCCAGAAGCCATCTCACGATGCGTCTGTGACTCAGTAGTTCGGGCGCCAATCGCAGACCATGCGATAAGGTCTTGCATGTACTGTGGCGAAATTGGGTCAAGTGCTTCAGTCGCTGTAGGTAGTCCGATTTCTAACACATCGTGCAGCAACTGACGACCAATGTGCAGCCCATCGGTAATCTTGAACGAGTCGTTCATGAAAGGATCATTAATCAAACCCTTCCANCCCGTCGTGGTGCGTGGCTTCTCAAAATAAACACGCATAACAATGAGTAGGGTATCGCTTACCTTGTCGGCAAGTTCTTTTAGTTTATGGGCATAATCATGCGCAGCTTTAATGTCATGAATTGAGCAGGGCCCAACAACCACAACGATGCGATGATCTTTACGCGTCAGTATGTTCTCTATCGCTTTACGGCCATTCGAAATTGTTTCACGCGCTTTATCAGAAATAGGAATTTCACGCTTCAATTCAGACGGCGTGATCAGGATTTCGGGTAACTCAATATTAATGTTTTCTACAGCTCTCGGATCCATTTTGGATTTCCTAGTGACAATGATTCAATAAAGGGGCGTTATTGTACTGAAAAATAAGCAGTTTTGAAGATTAATCCACATATACTTCACTAAACAACCCTATCTTTGGAAAATAAAGAGCACTACTTACCGGTTCAGGTGCCAAATCCCGATATAGTCTTACATAATGAGATAGCTGCTTTTTATAGGCGTTGATCTGGCGCTCTTCAAACATTTCCACTGTTTCATGATCATTTGGAGCCGTGAATTTATAATCCACTATCCACCGCGTACCATCGCTTATAAAGGTACGGTCGATGACTGAAGTGCCAGCTTCATGGCTATCTGCCCGATAATACCCCAGAGCAACCTCACACTGGGCATCCTCATGAGCTTCTAACATCCATTGACCTTTCGGGTCTTTGAGCATGGTTTGCAATGCCGCGACAAGCTCACTTAATTCGGACTTATCGACAATGATTCCAAGTTCCTTGAGTTGCGCTGACCAACTTAGAGGTAAACGAGCAAGTCGGCTCTCTGGCCATGCCTTTATGCCCTCATTAGCAAGTTGCTTTAAGGTGCGGTGCATCACTGTGCCAAGATGCCGGGCTCGCCGGTTAAGATTTGGGTCTAAGGTCTTTGTTTCCGCTGGCGTGGTTTCATTGCGACCGGTTTCGATAGCTACGGTGGAAGCAGTCGGTATTTCGTAGCTTTCTGGTAGCCGTCGAATGTGCTGCAGTATGGGGCTGATTGCTCTCTGTCCTGAGAGACCCTCCTCCACATTAGTGTCTATCACCTGATATCTGCCGGCATCGACACCCTGCTTAATGAAAGACCAAACCGGAGCCAAAAGCGTATTTTTTGAAGGTGTTTCCCACGTGCCATTCTTTGCAGCCTTGACCTCGCTGAACAAATAAAGGTGTTTAATAGCGCGGGTAGATGCGACGTATAGAACTCTGGTATTTTCTAACCGTGACTTAACGCCGGCTTCATGCTTAAGATAACTATACACTGGGTCGTCTTCCTCGTCGTAGGCCCCAAGAGGCGCCATAACGAGTGTTGATTGACTATCGGAGTCGATATGTTCTTGCCAGCGTAAAAGCGGCTTCTTATCCGATGCTGAACGTCGAGTGAGGCCTGGCAAAAAAACATGATCAAACTCTAGCCCTTTAGACTTGTGAATAGTCATTACCTGGATGATATTTTTTGACTGTTCGACTTGTATGTTCACCGGTGATGGTTCGGCATAGAGTTTATCTACCGCCAACTCAAAATTAGCCCAATCATTGATTATCCCCGCCATCTGCCATGTCTCTACTAAATCGAGATAACGGCGAACATCACTTAGATCAGCACCTCCGGAAAGTGAGGCAGGCCCCCCCAGCTGCTGCCAAGTGTGTTCTAGCGCGTTGCGAAAATTATTACGACCCCGGTTTTCCCATGCGTTTAACAACACTGGCACAATTCGTTGGAGGCTAGTCTGACCATAGCTTGAGAACTCATAAAAGCTATTGGAAGACAGTATTGTGCCAAGTTGCTCAATGATCGGGTCACCACGATAAGCATTCCGCTGTGTACTATTGGTCAACAGAAGCAAATCGCTCATCCCCAATCCACAAAACGGGGCCCTTAGAAGTGATAACCAGGCGATGCGATCTGCGGGAGACAGCAGGGCACGAGTCATGGACATTAGGTCAACCACCGGCATTCGGCTTGCCAAAGGCATAATGTCATGAGCCTGCCAGTTGAGGCCCATTCGTCGTAAAGCTGGGATAATGGCTCTGAGATGACTTCTGCCTCGAACTAAAATGGCTATGGACTGATCTGAGTACTTATTGTTTATTTCCTTGCATTTAAGGGCGATCTCCTCTGCTTCAGACATTTCATAACCTGACCCCAGGAAACCTTGAAAACTTACGGCAGGATCTGTTTCAGCNCCTTTGTNGGCGATCGATGGTGAGTAAGGAATAGCCCCGCGGCTAATATCAGGCCGCGTTGGGAACGCATCTTGAAAGACCGTATTCACCCAGTCTACGATGCCCTCATTGGAGCGAAAATTAGTCGTTAGAGCAAGAGGAATACAGCTTACTGGCCCTATCGGATGCCGTTGACTATTGATGAAAAGACCGACGTTGGCGTTCCTAAAGCTATACAGAGACTGCATGGCATCTCCAACCAAGAACAAACTACGACCATCGCCAGGCTCCCAGCCGCTTATAAGCGCCTTTAGCAGCTTGATTTGAGTCTGTGATGTATCTTGAAACTCGTCAACTAGGATATGCCGCAGTTGGTAGTCCATTCTCAGTGTTATGTCCGAGATTCCCGCATCCTCTGGGCATGGCTCCAAGGCCTGAAGCGCTGAAAGGGTAATCGAAGAATAATCACACAGATCGTGTAGCCTAAACTGCTCATTGAGTTCCGCGGCTAGCTTGGGCAGTAAAAAACCAAGAGCATCTAACAGGGCCTGCTGTGATTCGCTAATTTCAGCGTCAGGCAAATGCAACACATTAGCTATTAAATCAACAATAGCTCCTTGCTCAGAGCACCACTCAAGCAACTCCTTCATCCGTGCTTTAGCGGCCTTTTCTTCGGTAGGAAAACCATCATTCTTTGTCACTGACTTTCGCAATTCCCCTTTTTGCGTGACCAACATACGAAGAACGGTTTTCCACTGGCCGATACCCGCCAGATCATCATCAGGAAAATCAGCAATGCCCGCAAGCTCTTGTAAAGCTGGATTCTTCTCTGGGGGTAGATGAGTAGCGGCAAAATCAACAAGCTCAATCAACTGACCAGCGATCGGCATCAGGACATCGCTTAATTCAAAGAGAGTCTCCGCCACTATGCCTTCAATGACCTGTTTGAAATAGGCCTGATTACCCGCTGCGTCATAGATCAGCGGTAGCCATTGCTCTCTCTTATTAAGGATATCGGCGAGTAATGTTTCACACCGTGATAGATCGTTGCCGGTATGCCTAAGGAGCACCTCTAGGTACTGTGCCGTAGTGTCATCTCCCTCCAATTTTCCCAATAATGATCGGGCGGCTGCAGAATAGTGAACCTGTGGTTGCTCGCCGGGATCTGATAGATCGCCCAATTCGGTCTCTAAAGCGAACTGGCTGGCGATATAGCGACAAAATCCGTCAATAGTCTGAATTCGTAGGCGGCCAGGTAAATCCAATAGATTCCAGTCACGCTGCTGGTCTCTGGCGAGCGCTAGGCGGGCTAAATCCCATGTCTCGGCTTGATACTCATCATCAGGCCGCGGGTGGTAAGCAGCAAGTTGAAGGGCACTATGAACTCGACTAGCCATTTCCGCAGCGGCTTTGCGCGTAAAGGTAATACTCAGTATCTCTTCAGGGTTGTCGACAGTGCACAATAACCGCAGAACCCTCTGGGTAATAAGCCCGGTCTTCCCAGACCCAGCGGGGGCAGAGACAATAAAACTTCTCTCAGTATCGAGCGCTTGGCTGCGCAGGGCTTGGTCAGCAACTATGCTCATTGGTTGCTCTTGTTTAACAATTCAGTATTTATATCCGACTCTTCATGCCATCGATTTAATGGTAATAGGTGAGTCTGATACTGAAAGCTTCCAGTGTCGAATACTTCGACCTGAGCTACGCCACTGGTGAATTCGTCAGCCAAGCCCTTAATAGCTGATTGCCACTGACTCACTTGGGCATCCCAGCTATCTAGTGGTTTTACGTCCGCAATCAACTCACTTTCACTAGTGCCGGTAAATTTAATCTTACCGGCTTTAACTTGAGCGAAGGCACAGCCCTTAGCCTGTGGCTCACTAGCCAAAACATAAAGAGGCAACTGTGGATCTTTTGGCCTATCTCCNTGCCAATGCGATGCGGTTACTTCCCCTGATTTATAATCAATAACTACTAAATCACCATCCACCGAGTCGATACGGTCTAGCTTTAGTGATATTTCTAGGTCGCCAAACCTCAGGCGTTGGCTACATTCCAGGTCAATGACAGAAAAGGGGGGTCGCTGTTTTTCTAGCTCCAGCCAGGCCAATAATAGTTTTTCGAGCCTAGTCTGTTCCAACGCCCGATAGCGGTTACCCCGAAGAATAGAATGCCGAGGAATGAATTCGTGTAAGGTTTCATTGATAGTCTCGGTCAAGATCTCGTGCAGTGCTGCGCTTGTTAAGTTGTATAGGGACGAAGAATTGTCCCACTGGCGCCAGAGTCGGAACAAAATATCATGTAACAAAGACCCACGATCCTTAGCAGAAAGTCCCTGACTTGGCTCTTCCAAAGGCTCCGCCTTCAGGCGGTGAACGGCGAATGCATTGAAAGGGCAGAGTGACTGGTTTTTTAACAGTGTACTTCCGGTTCTTATGGTTTCCTTGTCAGGATCGTAAGGCGGTGCACTATCTTTAAAGACTTCGTATTGATGAGCTGGAGTTAACCACCGGGGGTGCGGTGTAACATCGCCAGCAATAACTTCACTATTTACACGCGGATCAAGCCTCAGAAGCGGACTCGGCTCCATTTGCTCTTCACCCTTTAATTCTGGATAACTGAGCAACAGCCGACCTGTGTTGTTTTTAAATCCCTGCAAGAGAGATTGAGCTATTTCAAGCTCGCGCTCAGGTAGGCTATGGGGCATCGCATGAAGACGCTGAAAGCTAGCAGGAAGAAGCGAATTTATGGCCACCGAGGCAGGGAAGTTCTGGCTATGCATGCCAGTGATCCACAGCTGATCAAAGCGCAGGCCATCGCCTTCCAATAGTCCGAGAATTTGCAGGGGGGCATCAGCGGTCTGAGGGTGAAACACTGCATCTTGAGCAAGCAGCCTTAATTGCTTTAGTGCGCTGTTGAAGCCCACCTCAATTAACAAATTATCAAGCTCGCTGAACTCCTCGAGTAATCTATCCCAGTGCGCTCTCTGCTGATATTCCGCACTATCTAGGCTTCTACTCCCGGGCCAGCCAAGATCATTTAAAACAGATTTAAACATCAGCGCCCAACTCGAATAGTCTTGCTTAGTGACCTCTGTAACTGCACGAGAGTCTCGTGTCGTTATGAGTGGCCGCAGTATTAGGTCCGTGTGCTCACTGTTGTCTTCTGATGAATTGGGCATCACTTCATTAAGAAATTCGCGCAAATCATATGTGAAGCGACTTGCCGCCCTCAACCTGTTTTCAGCATCAACCCGAAATGAGATGGGTAGTCTGTCAAATAACGAATGCGGGCTGTAAAGAATTGTTATCCAAGCTTCAAGTGGATACTGTTGCTTCAGCATCCCGATCAAGTCTAGTGCCTGGCTCACTATCGCGGTCGCCGAAAGAGAAATGCCAGCNGAGATATTGACTACTGGATTAATCTTCTCAGTCTGACAGGCTTCGGCAANCACCCGAGCAACTGCCGCCAAATTATCTTTAAGATCAGGAATAATAATGCCAATTCGTTCATCTTTATTTATTTTAAGCTGTTGTGCAGCCCAGTGAGCCGCAAGCCTCAGTTCTTCGGCCGGGCTAGCTACGTTTAATACTGAAGCCTGTGTCTGACTAATAGGTGTCTTAATAGTGGTGCACTGTCGCGAGGCCTCATTAATGATATTAGACTGAA
>JGI26261J51718_1001078_pt1 | contig 12354 bp, 11 predicted proteins | sample SaaInlV_135m_DNA_3_FD_51718 | JGI IMG/M metagenome (IMG submission 51718)
TATTAATTTTTCCATTAAAAGCATTTGCTTTAATTGAAGTTGATATTACTAGAGGAAATTTAAGTCCACTTCCATTAGCAGTGTCCCCTTTAGCAATTGATGAACAATCAAGAANAGAGTTCAAAAAAATTATTAAAAANNAAAATATTGGATCTGAAATAGCTGTTATAGTTGAAAATAATTTGAAAACCTCNGGTCTTTTTAATCCATTAAACAAAGATGCATTTTTACAAGCTCCTGAAATTGCAAATTTAAAACCAAGGTTTGAAGATTGGAGTTTAATAAAAGCTCAAGCCTTAATTACCGGTAAAGTGACTTTCATAAATGAAAAGTTAAGAGTTGAATTTAGATTATGGGATGTATTGGCGGCTAAAGAAATTATGGCTTTAGCATTCACTACAGTGCCAAATAACTGGAGAAGAGTTGGACACATTATTTCAGATAAAGTTTACGAACGATTAACTGGAGAAAAAGGATACTTTGATACAAGAATAATTTACGTCGCTGAAGAGGTCCAAAAACACAAAGAAAAAAAAGATTAGCTATTATGGATCAGGATGGAGCTAATAATAAATTTTTAACACTTGGTAATGAGCTTGTTTTAACTCCTAGGTTTAATCCAACCAGTCAAATGGTTACTTATTTGTCATATTTTAAAAACTTACCCAGAGTATATCTCCTAGATATTGAAACAGGCACCCAAGAAGTTGTTGGTGATTTTCCAGGAATGACTTTTGCTCCAAGGTTTTCTCCTGATGGTAAAAAGATAATAATGAGTTTTGCTAAAGATGGCAAATCAGACATTTATACAATGGATTTAGAAAATAGAATAGTTGATAGAATTACCAATCATCCTTCAATTGATACTTCTCCATCTTATTCTCCAAATGGAAAATTTATAGCCTTTAATTCAGATAGAAGTGGATACCAGCAAATTTATATCATGAAAAGTGATGGAAGTGAGGTTAAAAGAATATCATTTGGAAATGGTATCTATGGAACTCCTGTTTGGTCTCCAAGAGGCGACTTGATAGCATTTACAAAACTACACAAAGGTAAATTTTATATTGGAGTAATGAGAACAGATGGTAAGGGAGAAAGGCTGTTAACAGAAAATTATTATCAGGAAGCACCGTCCTGGTCCCCTAATGGAAGAGTATTGATTTTTTATAGGGAAACTAAAACCAATAGTGACGGAGAAGGGTTTTCAGCAAAACTTTGGTCTATTGACTTAACAGGTTATAATGAGCGATTAGTAACAACCCCAACAGATGCATCTGACCCATCATGGTCATCTTTATTAAGTAATTAATTAAAAACTGCCTTAAATAACTTGATTTTTTAACTTGAAACATCTATTTAGTTGTGAAAAAGTTAAGTAATTGAAATTAGCAGCAAGGAGCAATTTAATGAAATTAAACAAAATTTTAAAAAATACATTTTTAGTTTTTGCAGCATGTTTAGTGTTATCTGCATGTGCGACTAAAAAAGAAGTTTCAACAGGACAAATGCAAGGTGATGTTTATACAGGCACTGACACAGTTGAGTATTTGGCAGATGGTGTAGCTGACAGAGTATTCTTTGCTACAAATGAAACAGTTTTAACAACTGCATCAAGAGAAACATTAAGAACTCAAGCAGCTTGGTTGAGAAAAAATTCAAGTATCAATGTAGTTCTTGAAGGTCATGCTGACGAAAGAGGTACTAGAGAGTACAACTTAGCACTTGGTGAAAGAAGAGCAAATGCAGCAAAAGATTATTTGATGACTTATGGAATTTCGTCTGACAGAATTTCAGTATTAAGTTATGGTAAAGAAAGACCCGTAGATGCTGGCTCTAACCCTTTAGCTTGGTCAAAAAACAGAAGATCAGTAACAGTTAAAGCAAATTAAAAGTTTAAATTTTAAAGACCCTAAAGCTATCATGTTTTAGGGTCTTTTTTTTGCCATTTTTATAATCATAAATTAACTTATTAATGAAATTTATATTTAAAATAATAATGTTAAAATTATTATTTTTACTTAGCCTTGGTCTTGTTAGCTCTTCATACGCAGATAATCATAATATTTATGAAACTTTGGAAAATATAAAGAATGATCTTAAAACTCTTGAGCGAGCAGTATATTCTGGCTCAATTGAAGTTAATAAATCAGCGAGTGAAAATTTAGATGTTGAATTAGACACTAATTCTGAGGATGTGCTTACAAGGCATTTATTAAAATTATCAGAAGTTGAAAATCAATTTAGAGAATTAACTAATAAATTTGAAGAAATTAATTTTAAGCTCGATAAACTATCTAATAGATTATCAAAAGTTCAAGCTGATAACCAAATAAGATTTCAAGATATAGAATCAGTAATTAGTTCTGGTGAAATTACAGATAAATTATCTTCAAAATCAAAAACAAATTCCAATAAAGCATTACCAGGAAGTTCACAACCTCAAGATCTAGGCTCTATATCATACAAAGATACCGAAACATCTGAAACGTCTCAACAAATTCAATCTATAGATACTACCGGTTCAGTTGTAACGGAAACTTTTCAGGCGGAAGAAAAAATATTACCACAAGATTTAACTCCTAAAAAACAATATGAATTGGCTACAAGTTTTTTAAAAGTTGGAGATTATAGTATGGCTGAAAGAGCTTTTAGAGAATTCGTTTTATCCAATAGTGAACATGAGTTAGCTGGAAGTGCTCAATATTGGTATGCTGAAACATTTAGAATAAGACAGCTTTATACTGATGCCGCAACTGCTTATTTGGAGGGTTATCAAAAATATCCTAAAGGAAATAAAGCTCCTATAAATCTGTTAAAACTTGGTGTATCAATGGTACAAATTGGAGAAAAAAATCAGGGTTGTAAAATGATAAATGGCGTTGAGAAACAATATCCGAAAGCAAATCAATCAGTAATTCAAAAAGCAAAATATGAGTCCAAAAAGTTTGAATGTATCAAAGAAGACTCATAAGTTTTTACTAAACAAATTAAAAGATAAACGAATTCTTCAAATTTATAAAAAATTTGAAAATGATTTAGTTAAAAATCAAGATTTTATTGTAGCTGTTTCAGGGGGTCCAGACAGTCTTGCTTTATCTTTTTTAGCAAAGATATTTGCAATCAAAAATTTTATAAACGTAAAGTATTTTATTGTTAATCATAAGTTAAGAAAAGAATCTACTTCTGAGGCAAAATATGTGCAAAAAATTCTTAAAAATTATTTGATAAATCTTGAAATATTAACTTGGAATGGCGCTAAACCAAAAAAAAATATTCAATCTGTAGCAAGAAATAAAAGGTACGAGTTATTAATCAATAAAACTAAAAAATTTAATATAAAAAATATTTTACTTGGCCATCATCTAGACGACTTATTTGAAAATTTTTTTATAAGAATTCTTAGAGGAAGTGGCCTTAAAGGTTTAATTTCACTTGATAAAAAAATAAAAAAAGACGGTGTTAATTTAATTAGACCTCTAATTAATGTTGATAAAAAAGATTTGATTTATATCAGTAAAAATATTTTTGGATTATACATAGATGATCCATCGAATAAAGACGATAAGTATAAAAGAGTTAAAATAAGAAATTTTTTAACACAATTAAGTTCAGAAGGTCTAGATAGAGATAAGTTTTTTTTAACAATTAAAAATTTAAAAACTGCAAATGAAAATATTCAATTTTATTTAAAAAAAAATTTAGGTGAAAATGTAACTTTTTTGCAAAAAGGACAAAAAGTAATTTTAAAAGAAAGTTTTTTATTTCAATCAGATGAAGTTTTGTTTAGATCGTTTGTAGAATTAATACAAATAATAGGAAAAAAATATCATCCTGTTCGAGGAAAAAAAATTGATAAAATTATTCAATTAATAAATTCAAAATCTTCATTTAAGGTTACTTTAGGTGGCTGTATAATTAAGAAAATAAATGGAACAATAATACTATCAAAAGAGTAAATATTTCTGATATTTAATGATATTTTGTCACTTGTTAAACTCGTAATAATTCTTATCTTATACTCATGAATTTAAAAAATCTTGCAATGTGGGGCATCATCGTCTTTTTAACGATAGGTCTTTATAATATGTTTAAAAATCCACAGCAAAATATTAGAGGTGGAAATCAAATTATATTTTCAGAATTTTTAACATCCGTGGAGAATGGCGAGGTTCTAAAAGTTGAAATTCAGGGAAACAATATTAAAGGAGTGTTCTCAAATGGAAATTCATTTTCCACATACTCACCCAATGACCCAAATTTAATTGAAAAATTATCTGATAAAGGAGTGAGCATTTCTGCAGCACCTCTTGAAGAGAAAATGCCTTCATTGTTTGGTGTTCTTTTATCTTGGTTCCCAATGTTACTTTTAATTGCTGTTTGGATTTTCTTTATGAGACAAATGCAAGGGGGAAAAGGTGGCGCAATGGGTTTTGGAAAATCAAAAGCGAAGATGATGAATGAACTTAAGGGAAAAGTTACGTTTAATGATGTTGCGGGAGTAGAAGAGGCAAAAGAAGAAGTGGAAGAAATTGTCGAGTTTTTAAAAGATCCTAAAAAATTTAGTAGATTGGGAGGTAAAATCCCAAGAGGCGCACTACTTGTTGGTCCTCCAGGAACTGGTAAAACTTTATTGGCAAGAGCAATAGCCGGTGAAGCAAATGTTCCTTTTTTCACAATATCAGGCTCAGATTTTGTTGAAATGTTCGTTGGTGTAGGTGCCTCAAGAGTAAGAGATATGTTTGAACAAGGAAAAAAAAATTCACCATGCATAATTTTTATTGATGAAATCGATGCTGTAGGCAGAAGTAGAGGTGCTGGTTTGGGAGGAGGAAACGATGAAAGAGAGCAAACACTAAACCAATTATTAGTTGAGATGGATGGGTTTGATACTAATGAGGGAGTTATTATTATTGCGGCAACTAATAGACCAGATGTACTTGACCCTGCTTTGTTGAGACCAGGTAGATTTGATAGGCAAGTAGTTGTTTCTAATCCAGATATTATTGGACGTGAAAAAATTTTAAAAGTGCACGTTAAAAAAATAAAAATGGCCCCAGATGTAAATTTAAGAACTATAGCTAGGGGTACCCCTGGTTTTTCAGGTGCTGATTTAGCGAACCTAGTAAATGANGCAGCNTTATTAGCNGCAAGAAAAAATAAAAGAATCGTAACTTTAATTGAGTTCGAAGAAGCAAAAGATAAAGTAATGATGGGTGCTGAAAGACGTTCAATGGTAATGACTGAAGATGAAAAAAAATTAACAGCATATCATGAGGGTGGGCATGCTTTAGTGTCATTTAATATGCCCAGTTATGATCCAATACATAAAGCAACAATAATTCCAAGAGGAAGAGCTCTTGGAATGGTTATGAACCTACCTGAAAGAGACAAACATGGATATTCAATAAAATATTTAAAAGCTAGAATGGCTGTGTGTTTTGGTGGAAGAGTTGCAGAGGAATTAATTTTTGGAAAAGACAATATATCTACAGGAGCTGGTGGTGGAAGTGGATCAGATATTAACCAAGCAACACAACTTGCTAGAGCTATGGTAACAAAATATGGAATGAGTGAAGAAATGGGTCCTATAGAATATGGGGAAAATCAAGAAGAAGTATTTTTGGGCAGATCAGTTACTCAAACACAATCAGTTTCAGAGGAAGTTGCTCAAAAAATAGATAAAGAAATTAGAAAATTAGTTGATGAGGGATATAATCAAGCCACAAAAATATTAACAGAAAAAATTGANGACCTTCACAAAATTGCTAAAGCACTTATAACTTATGAGACCTTAACAGGTGAAGAAATAGAAAATATAATAAANAAAAATTTATATCCAAAAGATAAAGTGGTTGAAAAACCAGAGGAAAATGACGACCAAAGTTCTGCCTTAGGTGCAATGGGGTTAAAACCAAAAATAGTTCATTAACAAGATACGATGAAAAAATATTACACTAGAGCGTGTAATTTTTACTATGGAAAAGAATCTGAGATATTAGTTAACAAAAATAAAACAATTCCATTAAATGGAAATAAAAAACTATCATTTGATCATGTTGAAATAATTTCCAGAACTTCAAAGAAAATATTACATATTAAAAAAGTAAAGCGTTTAAACAAATTATTAAAAAAAATAGTTATATCAGATTTAAAAAAAATTAGACTCAAGCAAAAGAATTTTGCAAATTTAAATTTTTTAAAGATACCAAATATAATGGGAGTGTTAAATCTTACGCCAGATAGTTTTTCTGATGGAGGAAAATTTAATAAAAATAATAAAGGATTGAAGCATGCATTTAAAATGTCTGAGTCAGGTGCAAATATTATTGATGTAGGAGGAGAGTCAACAAGACCTGGGTCAAATGCTATAAATGATAAATTGGAATGGAAAAGAATAGAAAAATTTATTAAATCTGCAAAAAACCACATTCCACTTTCACTAGACACAAGAAAATCTGAAATTATGGAAAAAGGAATTAAGTTTGGTGTTAAAATAATTAATGATATTTCAGGATTAAATTATGATTCTGAAACTATTAATGTTTTAAAGAAATATAACATACCTTTTGTCGTTCAGCATTCACAAGGAACACCTGAAAATATGCAAAATAAACCATCTTATAAAAATGAGTTATTGGAAATTTATGATTTTTTTGAGAAAAAATTAAAATTTTTGAAATCAATTGGTATAAAGCATAATAACATCATTATTGATCCAGGAATTGGTTTTGGAAAAAATTTGAAACATAATATGAATTTGATTAGCAATATTTCTATTTTCCATTCACTTGGTCTTCCTATACTTGTAGGTAATTCAAAAAAAAGATTTATAAAAGAAATTTCAGGAAAAAATGATACTAAGAATAGAATTGGTGGAACAGTAGCATCGTCAATTTATCTAATGATGCAAGGCGTACAAATTTTAAGAGTTCATGATGTTAATGAATTGATTCAAGGACTGAAAGTGTTTAAAAAATTAACAAATCAATAATGGCAAAAAAATATTTTGGAACTGATGGAATACGAGGAGCCATTAATAGTAAAAATATTAATGGTGATATGTTTTTTAAATTTGGTTTAGCATCGGGAACATATTTCAAATCACAAAAAAAAAGAAAACAAATAGCAATTATTGCTAAAGATACTCGACTGTCTGGTTACACTTTAGAACCAGCATTAGTTTCAGGACTTACATCGGCTGGAATGCATGTTTACACACTTGGACCTTTGCCTACAAATGGTTTGGCGATGTTGACAAAAGCAATGAAAGCCAACATGGGTATAATGATTACAGCTTCTCATAATCCACATTATGATAATGGTCTAAAGTTATTTGGTCCAGATGGTATGAAATTGTCTGATAAAATTGAAAAAAAAATAGAAAAATTAATTGATAGAAAAATTATAAAAAATTTATCAAGTCCAAACAAGCTAGGTAGAGTAAAAAGATTAGAAAGTGGAACAGAGCAATATTTAAAGATTGTAAAAAAAAATTTTCCAAAAGAATTTAATTTAAGAGGATTACGGATTGTAATTGATTGTGCAAATGGTGCAGGTTACAAAGCAGGACCAGAATTGCTAAGATCATTAGGAGCAAAAGTAATGGCTATTGGAGTTAATCCAAATGGGATGAATATTAATCATAATTGCGGATCAACATATCCCAATAAAATAAGGCTTGCTGTAAAAAAACATAAGGCTCATTTAGGAATTTCATTAGATGGTGATGCCGATAGAATCATTATGAGTGATGAATTGGGAAATATAATTGATGGAGATCAAATAATTGCAGCAATTTCTAAAAGATGGAAAGATAAAAAAATGCTTAAAGGAGGAGTTGTTGGAACTTTAATGTCTAATTACGGTCTAGAGAAATTTTTTAGATCTGAAAATATAAAATTTTTAAGATCAAATGTGGGAGATAGGTATGTTAAAGAAAAAATGCAAAAAAATAATTTTAATTTAGGGGGTGAACAATCTGGACATATTATATTAGGAAAATTTGCAACAACTGGAGATGGATTGTTAGTTGCATTAGAGACTTTATTTGCAATTAGAAAAGGAAGAAAGGCTAGTTATTTTTTTAACAAGTTTAAAAAAATTCCTCAAGTTTTAGAAAATATTGAAGTTAAAGATAAATCTATCATTAAAGATTTAGAAGTTAAAAAGTCTATAAAACTAGCAGAAAAATTAATGAATGGTCAGGGAAGAATATTAGTGCGGGAGTCTGGTACAGAAACTAAAATAAGAGTGATGGGTGAAAGTGAGAATAAAAAACTTTTAATTAAGTGTATGAATATAATTTTAAAAAAAATAAAGTGAAACCTAATTCCAAAGTTCTTATTATTGCAGGATCAGATTCATCAGGTGGAGCAGGTATTCAGGCTGATATTAAAACGGTTACAACATTAGGGTCATATGCTATGACAGCTATTACTGCTATAACAGCTCAAAACACAACTGGTGTACAATCAATATTTCCAATTCCACCAAAAGAAATTTTTAATCAAATTATTTTTACTATCAAAGATATAAAACCAAATGCAATTAAAATTGGAATGCTTCATTCAAATAAAGTAATTGAGTCAGTAATTCGATCTTTAAAAGGTAGCAATATTAAAAATATAGTTCTAGATCCTGTTATGGTAGCAAAAGGTGGCACTAAGTTAATTGATGACAAAGCCATTAAGTTGTTAAGAGATAAATTGATAAAAAGAGTAATATTAATTACCCCAAATATCCCTGAAGCAGAAATATTAACAAACACTAGCATCAGAAGTAAAGAGGATATGATCTTTGCTGCACATAAATTAATCGAAATTGGTGCAAACAATGTATTAATTAAAGGGGGTCACTTAAAATCAAAAATAGTCCAAGATATATTTGTTTCAAAATCTGATATTAAAATTTTTACCAATAAAAGATATAAAACAAAAAATACCCATGGAACAGGATGTACTTTATCGAGTGCAATAACTACATTTTTATCATGTGGAAAACCTATAAAGAAATCTTGTGAGCTTGGCATTAACTATGTAAGTTCTGGCATTAGAACTAACCCCAAATATGGTAAAGGTCATGGCCCAATTAATCATCTTCACACAATTAATATAGAGAGAAAATTTAAATAATGAAAAACATAGTTGTTGTTGGATCACAATGGGGAGATGAAGGAAAAGGAAAGATTGTTGATTGGCTTTCAGAACAAGCGGATGTAGTAATCAGATTTCAAGGAGGACACAATGCGGGTCATACTTTGGTAATTGATGGAATAACTTATAAATTAAGATTATTACCCTCAGGAATCGTAAGAAAAAATAAAATTTCAATTATTGGGAACGGTGTAGTTGTTGACCCTTGGGCTTTACTTGAAGAAATTGAAGAAATAAAATTAAAAGGTGTAAATGTAAATGTTGATAATTTTATTATCTCTGAAGCAGCAAATTTAATTTTACCATTTCATAGAGAAATGGATGAAATAAGAGAAGATGCTGCTGGCAAAAGTAAAATTGGAACTACAAGAAGAGGAATCGGTCCAGCATATGAGGATAAAGTTGGCAGAAGATCAATTAGAGTCATGGATTTAAGATCAGAAAAAAATTTAGATCAAAGACTAGAGTCAGTTTTAGTCCATCATAATGCGATCAGAAAAGGTTTAGGAAAAAAAATTTTTGAAAAAGAACAATTAAAATCGGATTTATTAGAAATAGCTCCTCAAATATTAAAGTTTTCGCAACCAGTTTGGCTTAAAATTGATGAGTTTAAAAAACAAAAAAAAAAAATTTTATTTGAAGGGGCTCAGGGAATTTTATTAGACGTTGATCATGGCACATACCCCTATGTAACATCTTCCAACACTGTTGCATCAAGTGCTGCGACAGGTACAGGATGTGGTCCAAATTCAATTAATTATGTTTTGGGAATTACTAAAGCTTATACCACTAGAGTTGGTGAAGGCCCTTTTCCAACGGAATTAACAGATGATATTGGTGAATTGCTAGGTACACGAGGAAAAGAATTTGGAACAGTGACAAGTAGAAAAAGAAGATGTGGTTGGTTTGATGGTGTGCTAGTAAGGCAAACTATAAAAATTTCAGGTATTGATGGTATTGCACTTACTAAACTTGACGTTCTTGATGAGTTGGATGAAATTAAAATGTGTGTTGAGTACGATCTTGATGGAAAAAAAATAGATTATTTACCTGCAGCTGTTGAAGATCAATTAAANATAAAACCAATTTATAAAACTTTTCCAGGATGGAAAACATCAACTAATGGTATTAAAAATATGGATGCATTACCTGATAATGCAAAAAAATATATTTTTGCAGTAGAAGATTTTATAGGAGCAAAAGTTTCTAGTGTATCAACTAGCCCTGAAAGAGATGATACTATTTTAGTTGAAAATCCTTTTGATATTTAGTTTGCAGGTAATAAATTTTTAGATTTAGCCATCAGTAACATTTGTTTTTGTAATTTTTCAAAAGCTTTATTTTCAATTTGTCTTACTCTCTCTCTACTAATTTTATATTTTTTACTTAAATCCTCTAAAGTTGTAGGATTATCATTTAATCTTCTAGAGTATAAAATTTCTTTTTCCCTATCATTTAAAACTTTAATCGAGTTTTTTAATAAATCTTTTCTTTGCTCCATTTCTTCTTGATGAGCAAATTTTAAATCATGATCCAACTCTTTATCCACTAACCAATCTTGCCATTCATCTCCATCTTCACCAACTTGAGCATTTAAAGAAAATTCTTTTCCAGAAAGCCGTCTATTCATTGAAACTACCTCATCTTTGCTAACAGCTAGTTTGTTAGCTATCTCATTCACATGCTCATCTCTTAAATCGCCTTCAGTTTGAGGTGCGATTTGATTTTTTATTTTTTTAAGATTAAAAAATAATTTTTTTTGAGCTGTAGTTGTTCCTATTTTAACTAAACTCCAAGATCTTAATATGTATTCTTGGATAGAAGCTTTGATCCACCACATAGCATATGTTGCTAATCTAAAACCTTTTTCAGGTTCAAATTTTTTAACTGCTTGCATAAGTCCAACATTACCCTCAGAAATCATTTCATTTACAGGAAGTCCATATCCTTTGTAGCCCATTGCAATTTTAGCTACTAATCTTAAATGACTTGTTACTAATTTTTCAGCTGATTTTATATTGCCTGTAGTTTTCCAATTTTTAGCCAACATATATTCCTCCTCTGCAGCTAGCATTGGGAATTTTTTTATTTGTTCTAAATATGCAGACAGCCCTCCTTCATTTGAAAGAGCTGGCACATTGTTTTTAAAAGTTGCACTCATAATTGTATTTATTTAATTAACTATATTAAATTTTCAATGATTTATTCGCTAGTATTTCTAAGCATTTTTAATAAATTATTCAGTTCTTGTGGCAAAATTGAGGAATAAATAATTTCCTCATTAGTTTTTGGGTGAATAAACCCTAGAGTTTTAGCATGTAAAAACTGTCTATTTAATTTAGAGATAGAGCTTTCTAATTCTATATCAATATTTTTTAGCTTCTTATATTTTTTTTTATATTTATCGTCACCAACAATACTGTTTCCCATGTGAGTCATATGAACACGTATTTGATGAGTTCTTCCAGTTTCTAGTTTACATTCAACCAAACTAAGTGTCGGTGTTTTATCATTTTCAAAAATTTCTATAGTCTTATAATTGGTTATTGCATGCTTACCTTTGGATCGACTAACTTCCATCAATTGTCTATTTTTTGAACTACGGGTTATAAAAGTATCAATTCTACCAGATGAAGGTCTCAGTTTGCCCCAAATTAAAAGTTGATAAACTCTTGTAATTGTATGGTCGCTAAATTGTTTTGATAAGTTTTCATGCGTTTCATTATTTTTTGCAATAACAACTAAACCTGAAGTATTCTTATCAATTCTATGTACAATCCCTGGTCTAAGTTCATCTCCAATAGTTGATAGTGAGTTTTCATCGTAATGTATTAAAGCATTAACAATTGTTTTGTCATAGTTTCCAGCTCCTGGATGCATAATAATCCCAGCTGGCTTGTTAATTACCAAGAGATCATTATCTTCATGAACTATATTTAGTTTAAAGTCGTAGGGTTTTAGTGAAGCTTCTTGAGGTTCTGGGATATTAAGACTCAATTTGTCACCAGTTAAAACTTTTTTTGAAGGACTTTTAATGATTTTATCATTTAGTTTTAGTTTTTCTTTAAGGATTAAGTTTTTAATTCTAGTTCGGCTAATCTGCTCTTCTCTTTTATTGATTAAACATCAACTCTTAGATTATTTTCATTTTCTTCAACTATAAAATTAATGTTTTTTTCCATAAAATGTAATATTAATA